>Ga0172373_10004966_pt1 | contig 18496 bp, 20 predicted proteins | sample Lak10m_2_FD_114546 | JGI IMG/M metagenome (GOLD analysis project Ga0172373, IMG submission 114546) | Freshwater microbial communities from Kabuno Bay, South-Kivu, Congo - kab_092012_10m | ecosystem: Environmental > Aquatic > Freshwater > Lake | place: Democratic Republic of the Congo...
AACACAGATTGACACTAAGCTTGCGTCAGAAACGGCTACTTCAACTTATGCACCAATTGTTTCCCCAACCTTTAGTGGCACAGTGACACTTCCTGGCACTACAACAATTGGAAATGTGTCCGAAACTGAACTAGGTTATCTAAACGGAGTAACCTCAGCAATTCAAACACAGATTGACTCCAAGTCTTCTACTGTTTCCCCAACATTTACTGGCACGGTAGTTCTTCCGTCCACTACATCTGTTGGAACTGTTAGCTCGTCAGAAATTGCGTTTCTTGATGGAGTAACTTCTGGAATTCAAGCACAGATTGACACTAAGCTTGCGTCAGAAACGGCTACTTCAACTTATGCACCAATTGCTTCCCCAACATTTACTGGCACGGTAGTTCTTCCGTCGACAACATCTGTTGGAACTGTTAGCTCAACTGAACTAGGATATTTAGACGGAGTAACCTCAGCAATTCAAACACAATTAGATGCTAAATATTCTTCAGCATCAGCAGCAACAGATCTTGCCCTAAAGGCTAATTTGGCTTCGCCAGAACTTACTGGTACGCCAACAGCACCTACAGCAGCAGCAGCAACTAATACAACTCAAGTTGCCACAACTGCCTTCGTTAAAACTGCAGTAGATAATGTTATCGCTTCAGCACCTGGAGCATTAGACACTCTTAATGAGTTGGCTACAGCACTTGGCAATGATGCAAACTTCTCTACTACGATTACAAATAGTCTTGCAGCAAAGGCACCACTTGCTTCCCCAACATTTACTGGTACAGTAACGGTTGCAGCAGATGGAGTAGCATTTACAGATGGAACACAGACAAAAGCTGGAATTCCTTCTTTAACAACAATTGGAACAGAAATCTCAGCAGACTACAACCTTTCAACAGGTGGACTAACACTCAGAGATCAGCTAATCCCAATTGCAGGAACTAGAGCAATTACAGTTCCAGCAAATGCAACAACAGCTTACCCAGTAGGTGCTTCAATTGATTTTTATCAGGCATCAGGAACTGGGGCAAACTTTGTTGAAGCATCAGGTGTTACAATATTGCGTACACCAGGATTAAAATTAAGAACAACATTCTCATCAGCAACATTAACTAAAGTAGCAACAAATACTTGGTTACTAGCTGGAGACTTGAGCGCATAATAATATAATGGATAGGAGTTAATAAATGGCAAGCAAAAGAAGAGGTAGAAAATCCTCAGCACAAGATAACTTCTTAGAGCCAAATGCAGTAACTGGTTTAACATCTAGTGATGTTGGAACAGGTAGGTCATACGGAAATGGAGCCGCTTCTTTAAGCTGGTCTTTACCAGCAGCTTCTCCGCCAGCAACTCTTTATACAATTACTACAACTCCTTCTTCATCAACTCAAACAACTTCTAATACATCCTATACATTTACAGGCCTTTCTGGAGGAACTTCTTATACATTTACTGTGGTAGCATCAAATGCTGCTGGATCTTCTTTGCCAACAACAACATCCTCCGCAACTCCAATTACAACTGTCCCTCAAGCACCACAATCGGCTACAGCAACTGCTGGAATTAATCAAAATACAATTAGCTGGACCATTGGAGCAAATGGAGGAAAAGGATTAACTAGACATAATGTCACTGGTAGCGATGGATCCTCTTCAGGAAATTTAAGTGCTGCAGCAACATCAACAGTAATTTCAGATACTGCAGGAACTTCACAAACATATACCATTACAGCAACAAACGATAATGGAACTTCAGATGGAGCAACAACTAGTAATATTACAACATTGGCTCCGTTCTTCCCACCGTTCTTCCCACCGTTCTTCCCACCGTTCTTCCCACCGTTCTTCCCACCATTCTTCCCATTCTTCCCACCATTCTTCCCACCGTTCTTCCCACCGTTCTTCCCATTCTTCCCACCATTCTTCCCACCGTTCTTTCCACCGTTCTTCCCATTCTTCCCACCGTTCTTCCCACCGTTCTTCCCGTTCTTCCCATTCTTCCCATTCTTCCCACCGTTCTTCCCATTCTTCCCATTCTTCCCATTCTTCCCACCGTTCTTCCCATTCTTCCCATTCTTCCCATTCTTCCCACCGTTCTTCCCATTCTTCCCATTCTTCCCATTCTTCCCACCGTTCTTCCCATACTTCCCATTCTTCCCATTCTTCCCACCGTTCTTCCCATACTTCCCATATTTCCCATTCTTCCCACCGTTCTTCCCATACTTCCCATATTTCCCATTCTTCCCACCGTTCTTCCCAGCGTTTGGTAAAGGATATAAATGTATTTATGCAAAATCTAAAGTTCTTACAAACAATGGATATGTAAATGCTGAAGACATTAAGATTGGAGATATTTTAATTACAATTGATCCAAATTACTTAATTAACTCTGACACATTAATTGACGTGTCAATATTAGACAATGTTGAATTTACTGATACAGAAGTTGTTAAGAGCGAAGTAAGCACTAAGCAATTAATTAAGTTCAATGATAGCGAAAGTATATTCTCACTATATCAACCAATATTCATTAAGAATGAAATTGGAATTGGTACCAAAGAACCTAAAGATATAGTTGTAGGAGATATTCTTGTAAATATTGATAGCAACTCTGGAAAGGTTTCATATGTTCCAGTTGAAAAGATTGAAATGCTTGATGAGGCAGATGTTTACGAAATTAGAACAGCCCCACATACTTGCTTCCTAGTAGGAAATTATTTAGTAGTTTCCTAATATGGATTCATACATCTCATCTTGGCTAAAAGATGTCAAGTTTGTAACATTATTTGATGAATTTAATGTTGTAACAGGAATGAATAATGAAATTGACAATGCTTTATACGCCAGGTTATACATATTAAGACAACTAGCCACTCAGCAAAAAGACAAAGGAAATTTTGCTGAGTGCGGTGTTTATGCTGGAATGTCTATGTTTTTTGTAGCTGATCTTTGCACAAATAAATTTGTTGGCGTAGATTCTTTTGAGGGTGTTTCAGAACCTGGAAAATATGATAGTGATTATTTTAAATCTAAAAAATTATCTATAGATATCTCTTTTGCAAAAACATTTTTAAAAAACTTTAATAATATAGACTTATATAAAGGTTGGATTCCAGAGGTGTTTAATATAATTGATGATAAGGAATATTCTTATGTCAATATAGATGTTGATTTATATGACCCCACCAAAAATTCCATAGAATATTTTTGGCCTAAAATAATTAAAGGTGGAGTCCTGATATGTGACGATTATGGATCAGATAAAACCCCAGGGGCAAGAAAAGCAATGAATGATTTTTTTGGAGTAGATAATATTTTAGAATTACCTACTGGACAAGCATTAGTCTATAAGATATAATTTTAGCATGAAAAAGCTTCAATTTTATTGTCAAAATAATGAGGCAAAAATAAACCTTGTACCTGCAAAAAAAATAATACCACAATGGTATAAAGATGAACCAAGCTCATTAACATTAAAGCGTTGCATGCCATTCATAGATGGATTTATGTCTGGATATTACATGATTTTAAAACAAGATATAGATTTAAATAATAATTTAGACGTTGTTGGATTTCGTGAAAATTTTACTATTGGGAATATGCCAATACCATTTAATCACGACAATAAACAATTTTTATGGAAAATTCCGTACATAATAAAAACTCCTAAAGATTACAGTGTATTGATTTGCCATCCATTAAATAGAAATGATTTGCCATTTACAACTTTATCGGCTATTGTAGATTCAGATTCTATAATGCCAGCGGGGGACATTCCTTTTTTTATAAGGAAAGGTTTTGACGGTATAATTAAAGCTGGAACACCTATATTTCAAATAATTCCTTTTATGAGAGAACAATGGACAATGGAATTAAATGAAAATCTTTTAGAAGAATGTGATGCTAGAAACAATAAGTATAAAGAAGATATGTTTTATAAAAAATATTATTGGGACAGAAAGCAATATGAATAATTACATTATTAAAGCAGTTCAAATTGATGTTAACGGACTCTGTAATGCTGGATGCTGGTTTTGTCCAGTTTCTTATGCTGGTAATCCTAAATCAGCAATAAGAGATATGCAGATATCTGAATTAGATAATATATTTAAACAGTTAGTGGAAGGCAAAGGAGACTTTGTAGATCCAGAACTAAACCTAGCGTATTCTGCAAATTATAATGAAGTTTTGCTCTATAAACACTTTGAAGAAATGTTACAGATTTATAGAAAATATGGATTTAAAACAAATATTTTAACAAATGGAGTAGCTCTTACTCCTAAAAAAATTGATTTGATTATAGAGTATCAAGACGTAGTTAATGGTATACTATTAAACATACCCGCATCTGAACCAGAAAGATGGTCTAGGTATGTCAATATGAATATAAAACTTTTTGATAAAGTTGTTTCTAACGTTAAATATTTAAATGAAAAAAGAAATGTTGGACTATTTAAACCTTATGTTCATCTCATGATAAATGGAATAAATAATTCATCTCTAACAAAAAATGGCGGATGGCTAGATGTTTTAAGCAATGCTCCAAAAATAGATCTGGATAATCATAACGGAGAACTAGCAAAAGATGCAGAACAATTTAAAATAATGTTTCCAGGCCTAGACATGAGTACTTCTTATCATTTATATGATAGAGCTGGACATTTAGAAAAATATGGAATAATTACACAAAAATTTGCTATTGATAAATATTTAAAAGCGGGCAATAGAAAAGTAATAGGATGCAATGGCGGAATAGAGATAAGAAGTAGGACAAATGAATGGGTACACATAAATCCAAATGGAGATTTATTTATTTGCTGTGCAGATTATGATTTTAAAACTATATATGGGAATATAAATAGCACCAGCTTAAAAGATATTTGGCATAGTAAAGAAAGGTCTGATAAGATAACTGAATCATATTCAGATATGTGTACAAAATGTTCAGCAGCGATATGGGGATAAAATGACAGGGTTTAGTACAAAGTGCATACATTCTGGAAGGCCAGATAGGCGTCCAGACGGACCATTCAATACACCAATATCTCTTAATTCTACATATTATGCTGGAGGAGATATTGGCTATGCAAGATATGGAAATGACAATTGTAAAGATTTAGAGGATGCAATATCATCTTTAGAGGGCGGTAAAACATTAGCTTTTAGTTCTGGCATGTCTGCTGTAAGTTCTATTTTATCAACAATACCAGTTGGAGGAATTGTGGTTGCGTCAAACCAAGGGTATGCTGGAGTAAATGCCACATTAAAAAAATTAAATGATGAAAATAAAATAATTTCAAGATTTGTAGATATAGCAAACACAAAAGAGGTCATAGAAAAACTTGAGGGAGCCTACATGCTATGGATAGAATCTCCTACAAATCCTATGTTAGATGTTGCGGAGTTGAAAACTTTAATCGATTATGCTATGCAGCACAATATTCTTGTTGTGGTAGACAATACATTTGCAACTCCAATTAATCAGCAACCACTTAAATTAGGTGCAGATATTTCCTTACACTCTGTTACAAAATATTTATCTGGGCACAGTGACGTGTTGATCGGATCCGTGTCTACAAACAACGACAATCTTTTTGATAAAATAGAATTTGAAAGAAAAATAAATGGAACTATAGCAGCACCATTTGAATCTTGGTTGTCTTTACGAGGAATAAGAACTTTTCCTTTAAGGTTTAAAAAATCTGAGAATAATGCAAGAGGATTGTTTTGGCTATTAAATAACCATCCCCAAATTACTAAGGTGTATTATCCTGGCTTTGGGGGAGTCATATCTTTTGAAATTAATGCAACAGAAAACGAAGTTGATGAAATATGCTATTCTTCAAAATTAATAGGGTATGCTACAAGTCTTGGAAGCGTAGAGTCTTTATGGGAAAGAAGAAGGCGTTGGCCCCTAGAAAGCGTTTTAGTTCCCAATAATCTGGTTAGATTATCCGTAGGATGCGAAGACTTAGACGATATATGGTATGACATTAAATATTCTATAGAAAAGGTGCTTGGATAAATGTGCTGGATGTGCGGCTGTGCCGACCATGTTGGATTAGGGAATGATAGGGTCCCAGAACCAATTGACAATAAAGAGGAAAGTGATATAATTAATACATGAAAATTTGCGTAGTATCATTAAATATGTGTCGAGGAGAAGAGATTGCGTCTTTTCTTTCTCTTAAAAATATAAAAAGTGAATATCTTTTTTCTGGAACAGGCTATCAAGGACGTAAAGGTAAGTATCAAGAAAACGTAAACGGAGCAAAAGAGTATTTAGACTCTAAATATGAAAACGTAGACGCTTTTATTGAGTTTCCATTCTCTTTTATACATCAAGATGTTTTTGAAAAAGATAATAACACTAAGTTTATTTTTATTGACATAAGCAAAGAAGATTGGCTTGCAAAAATGAATAAAACAAAAAATCTTTTTCCACATGACGACGATTATTTATTTGAAGAATTATATTGCAATTTTTATGAGGCAACAGGAAAGACTAATATGCTTGATTTAACAGATGAAGATCTTTCTAAAATATACGACTTACATGTTGCCAGCGTCAACAATAGTTTGTTAAACAATCCTAACTTTATTAAAATTGATTACGACGACGTAGATTTAATAAATAAAATTAGTGAATTTTTAAATATATAATATTGACACAAGTTTTTTAATATGTTATTATTGTTACCTTCTTATTACTAGAAAGGTAATTAATTGTGGATGAACTAAGCAAACCATTAAAAACATTTCAAGCTAACTCTATTGTGTTCACGAATCTTGTTCGTGGATTTGTTTGGAATACCGAATCAGTTTTGATGAGACAATCTAGAATTGTATATAAGGATATTTATCAAGATTCAGAAGCGGCAGTAGATGAAACTTCTAATTGGTTGAGAAAATTAAATATAGAAGCACTGTATACTTTAGAACAATACTCCGAATACCAAACTTTGGGCAATGTTAAGCCAGACACTTATTGCGGAGTTGAAATGGCTATTCATTTAGTCCCAATAAATAAAAAAATGATTCAAGAATTAAAAGCATTAATATCTAATGCAATTCGTTTTGGAGAGCACGGACTTGTTCAATATTTGTCCCAAAGATTATCTAAGCATCAAGAATGGAACTGGTTCCTGGAGTCTAGTTTAAAATTGCCTCCCAATCCTTGGAAGTCCTTAAAAGACTAAAGTGTATTTAGACACTACCACCACAAGCATCTGCTTTGATGATGTACTACTTGTTCCTAAAAAATCAAGCGTTGTTAGTAGATCAAATGTTGATCTAAAAACAAAATTGGGAAACCCAAATAATCCAGACGCACACATCAATCTAGACATTCCGTTTTTATTAGCACCGATGGATTTTATAAGTACTAATAAAATGATTTATAAAATAATAAATAAAGGCGGAATGGGATTTATAAATAGGTGGCAAAAATCTGCAAATAGATTTAGTCAGCTAAACGAATTGTCTAGAATGTTACCATCAAATAATAAATTAGGATTTTCTATAAATATTGAAGAGGCAAATAATCCTGAATTTATTAATAGCATTTTATCTCATAATATAAAAACATTATTAATAGACACGGCATTTGCCCACACAGATATTTGTATAAATGCTGTAAAACAACTTAGATCGTCTATCCCAAGCTATGTTCATATAATGATTGGAAATGTTTCTTCGTATGAATCATATAACGATTTAATGAATGCTGGTTCAGATTCTGTAAGAGTTGGAATTGGCGGCGGTGCAGCATGTAATACCAGATTTGCTACAGGGTTTGGAGTTCCAGTTCTTGGTTCAGTTATAGACGTGTATAATAATATTAACCCTAATGAAGTAAATGGATTGATTTCTGATGGAGCAATCAAGCAAACTGGGGATATAGCAAAGGCTTTAGCAGCAGGCGCAAGTGCGGTTATGATGGGATCAATGTTTGCAGGACATGAAGAGTGTGAAAATAATGAATTTAGAGGAACGGCATCTCTTAGTTTACAGTTAGACATAGTGGACAATAAACCAGAAGATGCAAGTCGTTTGCATGTCGAAGGAGTTCATGGCAAGGTAAAAGAAAAGGGTAGTGTTGAAAATACTATTAATCAAATGGTTAATAATTTAACAAGTGCAATGTCTTACTGTGGGTCTAATAACCTAAAGCATTTTCGTGAAAATTGCAAGTTTGTAATAGTATCCAGTCAATCGGTAAATGAATCGGCAACAAGAATTTAGGTTTAAGCATAATAAGTATTTTATTATGCTACAATTATATTTATAAAGGTAGGAAACATAATGAATTATCAGGACCCACAAGACCATTGGTTTAATAAAGACAGATCCGAGACATCATCTAACAGGTTGTCAGAAAGAAAAGTTAACGATATCATTACAACCACTAATCCTGGATTAGGGTTAAATATTTATCACAATGTCTTTTCAAAAGAAGATGCGGAAAGATATATTAAGGTTCTTGAAGATAATTTAACTAATGGAAATAAATATAGATGGTCAGAAGCTCAGGTAACAAATTCTCCAACTCCAATTAAAAAAGCTAGAGACTGCGTTGATTTTAAGTTTAAGCCAGAAAACCTTGGTCCTAGAAATGAGTTTAATGCCCCACTAATTGATTTGCATAATGAAATATATGCCAAGTTAAAATTCTGTATAGACGACTATGCTAGATATTGGGGAATCAATGTTGTTTATTATGAGGCGTTTAACTTTGTAAAATATGAAGGTGAAGGAAAACACTTTAGAATACATGCCGATCATGGTCCAGCATATAATTGCACAGTATCAGCAGTAATTTATATTAATGATGACTATGAAGGCGGAGAAATACAATTTCCAAGATTAGATAACCATATTCATACACCAAGGGTCGGGGACATTGCAGTATTCCCATCAAACTATATTTATGAACATGCATCATTACCAATGAAAGAGGGAACTAAATATTGTGTTGTTATAATGACAGATATAAATGAAATCGGTCATAAACAATGAAAATAATTTTTAGATCCTTTAGGCCTTGGCTAAAAAAAGATAGTAAATCTACTCCTTCAACAACACATTCCGTAATGCCAAAATGGTATAAGGAAGCTGACAGATTTGCTAAGATGCCAAATGGTGAATATTTTAAAGCTCCAAAACAAGTTTGCCCTTTTCCAAAAGAAGGAACAAAAGATGATTATGGAAAAATCCCAACCTGGAAAGCTTGTCCAGCAATTATGGATGGTTTTTCAACAGGATATGTATTAAAAACTCCATGCGATATAACATTTTTTAAAGATGCTCAAGGAAACATTGATGTTAAGGTATCAGAATTAAATTGTAGAGATTTTGTTTCTAGAAGACCTCCAATGCCACAATTTGAGCATCCAAAAGGATATTATAAATATCACTTTGCTTGGCAGCCAGACTGGGGCCTAGAAGTTCCAGAAGGATATAGCTGTGTGTATATGACACCAATGAACAGGTTTGATCTTCCATTTTTAAATACAACTGGAATAGTTGACAATGACAAGGTTTATTTGTCAGGAACATTTCCATTTTTTGTTGTAGATGGATACGAGGGAACAATTAAAGCTGGAACTCCATATATGCAAATAATTCCTTTTAAAAGAGAAAACTGGGAAAGTGAAATAGAACTGTTGTCTCAAAATGATATTTATGCTAAAATGAATGACAATATGAAAAAGTATAGGGTTCCCGACGGCGGGGTATACATAAAAGATGTTTGGTCAAGAAGAGAGTACAAATAATGCAAACATGGTCCAGTAAAGAAGAAGTGGCTACAGGAATTGTTGTTTATAGAGATGTTATAAAGCCAGAAATAGATGTTGTAAATAGACTTGATGCGGTATTAGGAGAGGTTGCTCCATGGGGGAAATTGTCTCCAGATGGGAAAAGATATCATTGGAATCCAGCTTACGTAGGATACCAACAACTTATGCCAGACTATAGAGATTGCGTTGACTTTAAGTTTAAAAAAACAGATATAGAGGCAGATAAAAGTGAAGACTCATTAAAACTGCAATCTTTATGGCAAGATGTATATGACGCACAAAATCCTGCAGTTGAGGATTATCGTAGAATGTTTAACATTATGCCATTGAAATATTGGGAAGCTTTTAATTTTATTAAATATGGTCCAGGTCAACATTTCCAAGAGCATCACGATCACGGGTATTCTTATAATTGTACAGTATCACTTGTTGCTTACCCGAACGATGATTACGAAGGTGGAGAGTTATTTTTTAGACTTCAAGGTTTAAATATAAAAGCAAAAGCGGGAGACCTGTATATATTCCCTTCTAATTTTATGTATCCCCATAGAGCAATGCCAGTAACTAGTGGAACCAAACATTCAATTGTTACAATGCTTGATTACAGCAAAAAATATCATACTCCAGACATGTATGATCCAAAATGGGATAATGAATAATGATAGATATATCAGTAGAGAAAATGCAAGGGTGTAAATTCAATATAGATCCTATGTCTATTAAAAGAAATTGGATGGATGTTACCGATGAAAAGCATGCCTACAGATGTTTCCCTGTAACACAAGCTAATGTTATAGGTTGGAATATATCTTGTAAGGAAGATGTAGTTTTTACTTGGGATGGAGTTAATGATCAAACGGATCAGCATGTGAAAATATCATCTCCAGAGGGAGCATATTCTGGAAGAGGACAGTCAACAATAAGCTTAAACACTGGTTTAGTTTTTAGAACTGATCCAGATGTTAGCATATGGACAATAAACCCAGTAAATTATTTTAATGATGATTTTGAAACAATGTCAAATTTAATAAGCACTTCTTTCTACGACAACCCTTTGCCACTAGCAATAAAAGCCAAAAAGGTAAATGTTGAAACTGTAATTAAAGCTGGCACCCCAATAGCTACAATAATACCAATATCATTGACTAATTTGAATAATTCTTCTATAGAAATTGTTCAATACAGAGACGATGATAGGTCTAGGCATAAATCTAACATGTCCTACGGAGAAGCCGCACAGGTTGTAAATACTTCTGGAAAGTGGACAGATTGGTACAGGGATGCTGTAGACGAAAACGGCAACTCCTTGGGTTCTCATGAAACTAAGACTTTGCGTTTGCTTGTAAAAGATAACACCAATTTGAATGGCATGGTATAATTAAATATGGAAATTGTAAACAAAGATATACACCTACACGCACCTAAATCAATAACCCCATCTGGATTTTTTGGATACAATAAAGATATGATTATTGAATTAGAAAACTTTATGACTGAAGAGGAAATAAATTTTCTTGAGTCAGCTGCAAAAAAAATCACGATCTGGGATTATACAGAAGACCACGTAAATGAAAATGGAACAGTCATATATGATTCAAGTTATTGGAAAGATAGAGTTTGCAGTGCTCCGTCATTAAATAAAAATGATCCAAATATTGTTCCTGTTATAGTAGGACTTTTTCAAAGATTACAGCCAATCATAGAAGATTTTTTTAAGGTAAAGGCCCAGCCAACTGGACAGACAATTGTTAGATGGCTACCTGGACAATTCCAAAGACCACATGCGGACAAAGAGTTACACGAAGGGCCAGACGCTGGACTATCAAACGACTTTCCTTGGTATGATTTAGCTAGCCTGTTTTATTTAAATGATGATTATGAAGGCGGAGAATTATATTTTCCTAATCAAGGAATTCAATTTAAGCCTAAAAGAGGGGCTGCTTACTTTTTCCCTGGAGACATGAATTATATTCACGGCGTAACAGAAATAAAGGGTAGCATAAGATACACCGTACCATTCTTTTGGACTATATTAGAACATACTGGAGAAGTTAAGCCAGATCCTGATAAAAAGTATTATAGAGTTTTAATAGACGGGGATAAAAATGTATAGCGAAGAAATATATCCTTACGTTATAGTTTATAACGGCGTACTTGAAGATGTTAATAAAATGTATAAAATTGCTAAAGATGTTGATGGTTCAGAAGAAGAAATATTTGAAAGTTGGAAACCTTGGTATGAATTTGGAGAAAAAATAGAAAGATTTGGAATAAATTTTAATCCACATGTAAGGGAAATGAAATTTGCTTGGGATCACGAGGAGCCTACAACCGATAGGGGGAGAGACCAAAAATATTTTATTTGTGAGCTAATTAAAGGTTTTCATAAAGTAAATAATGATTTTATTAATAGGTTTAGTTTAGATGTTGATATTACTCATGTTTCTAATCCAATAAACTCACTGTACTCAGAAACTTACAACTCCGAGCAATCTATAATTTCCGAAGTGAGTACCTGGAGATGGACTGGTCCAAGTCTATGTAAATATTTTAATGATGCAGGAAAAGGATTTCCATTAGCAATGAATTATCATTCTGATTTTATTAGAGAGCCTATTAAGACTCCAGGATATAAGTTTGCAATTACAACTACTACATACCTAAATGATGATTATGATGGTGGAGAAATTGAATTTATTATTAATAATAAAATATTTTCTTATAAGCCTAAAGCTGGAGACTTTTTAGTTTTTCCTTCAGGGCACCCAGAAATTCTTACAGAAGATGGAAAGGTATACCTACACGGAGTTACAAATAACTTAAACGGAGAAAAATATTTTACCAGAATGTATTGGCAAAAGTACGCTCTTGGGGATAAAGAATGGTTTGAGAACGAAGAAAAGTATGGCAGAGATAAGTGGATATCAATGCAAAAAGATATAATGTTAGAGTATAATGAAAAAGTTCAAAAGAAAAAAACAGATGATTTAGTGAGGATAAAATGATTGCAAAAGAATTGTATCCTTATATAATGCTTTATCAAGGTTTATTTGAAAATATAGATAAAAATATAGAAGTTATTAAAAAATCAATATCACAAGATACAGGCTTTTGGCAATGGTCAAAGTGGAGTAATTTTGGAAAATATGTCAAGCAATCACCTAGAATGATTAATATAAATTCAAATGGATATGATATTGTTTATAAAAAAAATAACTTAGAGGGTTTTGAAATTGAACAATATGACGTGGCATTAGAAATTGCAAAAAATGTATATTTAGCAGATACAGATTATATAAAAAGATATAATTTAGATGTTGATTTGAATAAGGCGCATGAAGATAAAAAAATATGGCAAGCTGGTTATCCACAACATTGTTATTATGATGTAACAAGTGAATCCAAAGGCAGTGCTGGACTAGAGGCATTTCAAAATAACCTTGCGATGACCTATCACTCTGATTACATAAGAGAGTCAATAAAAAGCCCAGGATATAAATTTGTTTTTAGTACTATCGTGTATCATAATGACGATTACGGTGGAGGAGAAATTGAGTTTTATGTAAATAGTAAACACATGAAGTATACTCCAAAGCGAGGAGACATATTAGTTTTTCCAGCGGGACACCCAGACTATCTTACTGAAAATGGAAAAGTTTTTCTACATGGAGTAAGGGCTGTCACAAAAAATGAAAGATATATATCCAGATCCCATTGGTTAAAATATGAAGAAGCATCAGATGAATGGCTAAATAAAGAAAAAGAGTTTGGCAGTTCTTGGCCTTCAGTATATGAAAATTTAAGTGCCGAGTATAGACTACGGAATCCTAATAAAGTAAAAATAGAAAAAGATGGAGTTGAAAAAATTGAACTTAAATAATAAAAATAGAATGACAAAGGACATAGTCCTTTATGAAAATTTTTTAACTGAAGAGCAGTGCGCTGCTTTAATAAAAGTTTTAGACAAGCAGGCCGACACAGAAAAGTTGTCATGGACTCCGATTTCTTTTTATGAGTCTTACTCATCAGTTTTGCCACAAGATGGAGATCCTGAAATTGAAGAGTTTGGATTGGAATCAGATATATTTTCTAAAATTAGACTTGGAATTATAGATGCAGTTGCTTCAGTTCATGGACTAGATTCTAAAAAAATAGTTCAGATTGGGTATCATACTCAAAAGTGGGAACCTGGAGCGTATGCAAGAATACATTCAGACAATACAGACGAAAAGGGGAACACTGGCCCATTTGCAAGAAGTAGATACGCAGCCTTCTTATATTTGAATGATAATTTTGAGGGTGGTATGCTTAAGTTTCCATCACAAGATATTAGCATACAGCCAAAGACTGGATTGCTAGCTGCATTTGATGGTGGATTTAATAATATGCATGAAGTAAGTATGATAACTTCAGGAGTTAGATACACTCTAGGATCTTTCTGGGACGATAGAGAAGAGTCAGACTATCCACAAGAGGTCAGAGATGCTTGGGCAGAAGAAATGAAAAAGATTAGAGATCAGCAGGCAGTAGAAAAGTCTGAGTGGCAGGATCTTCTTAAAGAAGGCTACAAGATTGATCCAAATGGTAATAAATATAAAATAGGAGATTGACATGGAAAAAGAAATACTAGAAGAAAACGTTTACTATTACAAGAATGTAATACCAGATCCAAACAAGTTTGTAGAAATGATTGATTCTACAGATAATGAGGAGTGGGGTAATTCAATTACTAAATGGAATGAATGGACAGCATGCAGTGGAGAAATGTATCTTTATGGAGCTCAAAAAACTGTAAATCCGTCTGATCAAGAAAGAGTAGTTAAGACAGTAGACAATAAAGCTGGATATATTTTTAATACAGTAATGGATGCCTTCTATGCTGTTTGTAAAGACTATGCCGAAGCTCATGGAGACTACGAATCTCCTATAAATTTCCCACTATTTGATATTAAGAAGTATAGCCCAGGAACTTATATGGGAGCACATTTTGATCAACAAGAAGGAGACACCAGGCTAAAGTACTCACTTGTGTTTTATTTAAACGATGACTACGAAGGCGGAGAACTTTCATTTACTATTGAGTCTCCAGACGCACCAATTATACAAGGCAAACCAGAAGAAGATTTTTCTGTAGCAAAAGACGGAGACAGGATTACTATAGCTATTAAGCCAGAGGCAGGTAGCGTTATTATATTCCCATCATCTCCACCATATCACCACACCGCACACTTAGTTAAGAGCGGATTTAAATATATGGTACCACTTCATTGGTATAGAACCATGGAGCCAGTAAACAATCCAACGATGTAAATATGAAAACCGCCATAGTTACTGGAGCTAGCAAAGGCGTAGGCTACGAAACAGTAAAGGTTTTATCCCAAAATGGATACAAGGTTATTGCTGTGTCACGTAACTTATCTAAATTGGCAGAAATTTCTTCTGATAGCATAGAGACGTACAACTTAGATATTACTGATGAGAAAGCCATTAAGGCATTCTATGAAAAGTATAAAGATATAACCTTAGATTTATTAGTAAATAATGCTGGCGGTGGAGCAGGACCAACCTATTTGATAAATGAAACTATGGAAAACTTTAGAAGAGCGTATGACATTAATGTTTCTGGACCCATGTATTTATCACAACTATTTGTACCATCAATGAAAAATTCTGAATCCCCTACTATTATTTTTGTAACCTCTTTGTGCGGAAAGGTCCCATATCGTGGAAGTGGAAATTATTCAAATGCTAAACGTGGAGAGATGGGGTTGATAGATACTATGAGAATGGAGTTTCCAGCGTATGGAATTAAGGTCACAGAAGTTTGTCCAGGAACAATAGATACTCAGTTAGAAAAAAAAGATAATGCTTTAACTGCTGCAGACATGGCTGAAACAATTAGGTGGGTAGGATCTTTACCTAAGCATGTAAATATAAATCATATAGAAATAAGTCATATAAATAATAATAAGTACAATTAGGAATCTATGAATATAAACAAAATACACGATGATGTTTATGAGGTAGAGAATTTTTTAACAGACTCAGAATTTGAAGAAGTTAAAAAGGTAATAAACGGGTTTTCTGAAGAAGACTGGAATAATGAAAAAATGAGAGTTGAAAATGAAATTTCAGATTTTTGGTTTGGTAAACAAATAGTTTTTAAAGAAAAAAATATATTTTCAGAAATAAATAAAAAAGCGGAATCCTTGTTTTCTTCTTATTCATATTATCCTTCTGGCATGATTTTGCAAAGGTATAAAAACGGAGACTTTATACATAGTCATGCTGACCAATGGAGAACCGATATAGATTATTATATTGGGTATGGACTATGCTTTTACTTTAATGATGACTATGAGGGTGGGGAGTTAAATTACCCTGACTTAGAAATTACCATAAAGCCAAAAGCTAATTCGCTATTTATACATGGAGGACATATAGTTCATGGCTCACTTCCAGTTCTCAGTGACGATATAAGGTATTTCAGCACTGTATTTGTAAGGGGCACAACAGAGTTGCCCACTAAGTTAAACCCAGAACTGTTTGCCTGATATAATAAAATAATGTCATACTATAGTGCGGTACTAAAAGATTCTCCAGTAGGGTTTTGGAAGCTGGATGAGTCTTCTGGAGTCACAGCTTATGACTCCTCTGGGTGTGGCAATAGTGCTACGTATTCTGGATCTATAAACTTAGTAGACATACCGCTTGTACCAAATGGAGCACATTGTAATAAGATAACAAACACCAATACAATATCTTTTCCAATAACAAAAGATTTTTCTGGTCAAGTTGGAGTGGGCGGATTTGGAATTGAAAAAACAGAAGACAATGATTTCTCATTAGAAGTTTGGTTCCATCCTAAAAATATTACAACTCTGACCCCTATATTTGCGGATCAAGATGGGGTGGGTATATATTGGGAAAAAGGAAACATTGTATTCAAATTAGAAAATGAAAGATTAGACTATGGTGTTCCATATAGAGATAAAGCATTCCATGTTGTTGCAGTATACGAATTAGATTCTATTAAATTATATATCGATTCAGAATTAGTTGCTAGTAAATATATAGGGCAGATAACTTTTACAAATGAATCCCTTGTTATAGAAAGTGGTCCATCAAATTCTTCAGAATATTTTTTAATAGATGCGCCAGCAATATATAGATATGCATTAAATATCAATAAAATAAAATCTCACTATCAGCACATTCCAACAAATACAAGTGTTCAAATAGTTAAAAGTAATTTTGGTCAATTGTTTAAATCTACATTGCAGCACCAAGAGCCTCCAGATCAATTTTCATGGCCAGCAGATAAACCATTTACTCTTTATGAAAATGACAATATTGGATTTAGAAGAGAAACAAATAGTTTGTATTTAAAGGGAGATTCTGGCACCTACTTTTTATCTTCTATATTCCCAGTCGGATACAAAAACTACGTGTCTTCAAAGATAGAGTGGTTTGGGACAGAGGGAATTTCAATATACTCATCTCTAGATTATGATGATGAAGATACAGTTTGGCAAGAGTGCACTAATGGATCAGTAATTCCAGGAATAGAGTTAGGTGAAACATTTTTAAACGAAAAACTTATTTACTTTAAAGTTGTTTTTGAAACTGATGATATAAATACCCATGTCCCAGAAATATACTATATGGGTGTGTATTTGTATGAAAATAAAAAATTGTTTTCGCACAATGGAAGATCTTTTATTTCTGTATCTGAGCCCTCATCTGGATCAAATTGGGACGTAGATTTTTCAAATAGAGAATACCAGATTATATCCAGAAATTATGACAACGGCATAAGATCACTTGGATCTGGATTTTATTTAGATACAGTAGATGATATTCGTTCGGTAGAAATGTTTGTTGTTCCAGATTCATTATCTTCTGGATACCTGTTTTACAACAAAACTTCTGGTCAGGAATATAGTTTATCGTGGGCGGCAGGAGGAGCAATATCCAAATCTAATATATCTGGACTTTACATAAATGGACAAGATATATCCTCAGCTACAAATATTTCACAATATATTAATATAGGTGAGCCAAATTATGTAATGATAAAAACATCTTCAGCCATAACTGGACAAATTTGGTTTAATACAAAATCAGATAATAATGTAAGATCAGGGTCATTGCCAAATAATTTATATAACATTATAGCAATTTATGAAGACCCTAATATTAATCATTTAACAAACTATAATTTTTATATAGGCGATGAGGTCGTCGTGGCAGATGATTCTGCATTTACCCTGACAGATACGGGTCCCAAGGCCTACGATTTTGACTGGGTAGTTTTGGATAACGCATAGTTTTGTCATTTTGATTGACAAAAAGCTGGACTTGAGGCAATGAAAGTGGTAAAATTAGGACATATGGAAATTAAAAAACTTGGCGCTAAATTTAAACAGGGCGAAACACGCCTTGGAACATATGTTTGGGAAATGCCAGATGGCAGGTGGATTGGCGATGATGAAGGCAATTTCTTGTCAATATTAGCAATGCGTGGGGATAGAGTTAAAATGAACATGCTTGCCGATGCAGTCAGACACTACGGAATAGATGTGGGGCAACCTTTATTTTTAGAAGGACGCAGAAAAATAGACGATGAAGAATTTGAACATCAAAAACAAAGATTAAATTGGGGTTTAACCCCAGACCCATTAGATATTGGTGTCTATAAGG
>Ga0172373_10004967_pt1 | contig 18488 bp, 10 predicted proteins | sample Lak10m_2_FD_114546 | JGI IMG/M metagenome (GOLD analysis project Ga0172373, IMG submission 114546) | Freshwater microbial communities from Kabuno Bay, South-Kivu, Congo - kab_092012_10m | ecosystem: Environmental > Aquatic > Freshwater > Lake | place: Democratic Republic of the Congo...
CATGCCCATCTCGAGCCCGAAGAACTCGATCAAGAGCCGCGCGTGCTCGTCGAGGATGGCGCACACCTCGCGCAGGTTCGGCGGCCGCGGCGTGGGCCGCCCCTCGAGCACGGCGGCGAGCTCGAGGAACAGCCACGGCCGGCCTAGGCAGCCACGACCGACGATGACGCCGTCGCAGCCGGTGGCGCGCAGCATGCGCAACGCATCGGTGGCTTCCCAGATGTCGCCGTTGCCGAGCACCGGGATCGAGCGCACGCGCGACTTGAGCGCGCCGATCGCGTCCCAGTCGGCCGTGCCCGAGTAGAGCTGCTGCGCCGTGCGCGCGTGCAAGCCGATCGCCGCGCAGCCTTCCTCCTCGGCGATGCGGCCAGCGTCCAAGAAGGTTGGCAGATCGTCGGAGACGCCCTTCCTGACCTTGATGGTCAAGGGCACCTGTCCAGCCCCTTTGACAGCCGCGCGCACGATGTTCGCCAAGAGCCGCGGCTTCAGCGGGATGGCGCTGCCACCGCCCGAGCGCGTCACCTTCGGCACCGGGCAACCGAAGTTCATGTCCAGATGGTCGACGCCCGAGTCGGCGAGGCTGCGCGCCATCTCGCCGGCCTCCGTCGGGTCGGCCGCGTACATCTGCACGCTGCGCGGAGTCTCGTCGGGGCGCGAGTCGGCCAAGAGCCGCGTCAAGCGGTTGCCGCGCAGATAGCCCTTGGCCGAGATCATCTCCGACACGTACAAGCCCGCGCCGAAGCGGCGACACAGCTTGCGGAACGGATAGTTCGTCACGCCCGCCATTGGCGCCAGCACCACCGGCGGCCACACGCGCAGGGACCCGATGGCCAAGGCGCGGAACTCGCCCGGCGCGGCGCTCTGGGTGGAGGCGTTGCGCGCGGATACCCAAGCCGGCTGCGCGGCGGTGCGCGGCAGCTCGTCCCGCGCGTGGCCGTTCGCGGCTTCAGCGCGTGGGGATGGCTCGCACGAGGATTGCTCGGGCGGGGCGTGGTCGTGTGGAGCGTGCATCGGATGGCCGCAGCTGCGCGCGCGGCGTTCAGCCGCCTTGCTTCGGAGCCTTGCCCGCGTCCTTCTGTGGCGCGTCCTTCTGTGGTGCGTCGCCGCTGGCGGGCGCCGCGGCTTCGGCTGGCTTTTGGGCCAGGGCCTTCTTCTGCGGACTCATGGGCAAGCCTCGTCCGTCGTCGACCTTGGTCTCCAGCGCCTTCGTCTGCAGGCGTCCGGCCACGCGTTGGCGCACGACCTCGACCACCGAACCGTCGGCGGCGTAGGCGACGAGCATCTCGCCGTCGTGCGTGCGCACGAGGTGCGTGCTGGCGTCCTTGTCGAGTCGCATCTCCCAGCGTCCGATGGCGGGATCCCAGCCCTCGAACCACAGCACCTTGAACGCGCCCGGGTTGCGGTGGAAGCCCATCGCCAACAAGCCGGTCGCGCTGCCGCAGTCGACCAGCGCGATGCGGTCCTCGATGCTGGTGGTGTCCAGCAACGCGCCGTCGAGGCGGCGCTCGACGTTGGTCCGTCCGCCGACGTTCTCGCCCTTGACGAGCATCTCGCGACCGTTGCTCGCGAGCTTGACGCTGAACGAGACCACCTCGCCGTTCTTGATCGTCTGCACGACCGAGGTCTCGCCAGAGGCGACGGTCGCGGAGCCGGGCAGGGCGATCCGTCCCGCGTAGGTCAACGAACCGTCGAACCTGCGCGTCACGACCCAGCGCTCGCCACTGACGCGTTCGCCCACGGCGCGCGTCTCGACACGGCCATGCATGACGGCTTCGCCGCCTGGCCAATCGACTTGGCCGACTTCGATGGGTTGGGTGAACTCCTCGCGCATCGCCTGCATGCGCGCGCCCAATCGTTCCACGAGTCCGTCGAGCTCCAAGCGGGGCAGCACGCGTCCGCGCAACACCACGTACTTGGGCGAGCGCAGCGCGGCGATGTCGGCCTCGGGATCGCCTTCGACCACCACGAGGTCGGCGATGCGCCCGGGCGCCACCACCCCGCGGCGCGTCTGGCCGAGCGCGGAGGCGGCTTCGCGCGTGGCGAGGCGCAGGATGCGCGCCGACGGCAGGCCGGCGCGCTTCAGCATGGACAGTTCGTCGTGCAGGGCGACTCCCGGCAGCATCCACGGGCTCGGCGCGGCGCTGCCCGGCACGATGGTGGCGCCGGCTTCGTGCAGCGCGGCGGCGAGGCGGCCTTGCATGTCGACCACGCCCACGCCCTCCTTGAGGCGCGCGGGTTGGGCCTCGAAGAACGCGCGTCGCCCCTCGAAGTCGGCCTGCCAGATCTGCACGTAGTACGGCGTGACGTACTTCAGCTCGGGCGTGCCCTCCTTGGGCGGCAACAACCGTCGAGCCCACAGCGCCAAGGTCGGGACGATGGCGCGCCGCGCCGCGCCCAGCCGGCGCGCGTTGGCCGCGAGCTCGTCCTCCACGGCTTTGTCCCAGCCGCTGCGCGCCTCGAGCAGCACATCGAGGTGGTGGAATCCGTCTTGACCGGCTTCCAACGCCTCGAGCAAGGTCGAACGCGCCAGGAGCGGCCCCCATACCTTGCGCTCCTGCGCATGCGCCAGCGCGATGGCGCGCTTCCAAACCGGCAAGGACAGCCCCGGCGAGACGACGTATTCCTCGAAGCCCAGCTCGTGGAGCCGCGGCAGCTTGTCCTCGAGGGCGGCGACATCGGCGCAGACGACGGCGCTGTTCGAAAGCGGCGGGACGCCGTCGAGCACCGCACCGCAACCAGTGATCCACGGTCCGGGCACGCGGTCGCGCGCCGCGAGTTCGCGCTCGAGTCCGATGCGCGCGAGGTCGTTGCCCACATCGCGCACGAGCGTGATGCCCGACGACACGTACAGGGGATCGTGGTCGGCGTCGTGGTTGACGAAGCCGTCGACGAGCCCGGGCGCGAGGTGCAGTCCGGTCAAGTCGACGACGCGCGCGCCTGCGGGGATGGCCAGGTCGGGACCGACCGCCACGATGGTGTCGTTCTCCACCAGCACCACCGCGGGCGCGGCGGGCGAGTCGTCGACGAGGGTGTGGACCACGGCCCCCTTGAGGGCCACCACTTCCAGGATGAGCGCCAGCATCGCGGCTACTGTAATGAAAGCGGGATCCGGCGTGCACTGCGCTATGCTCGCCCGGATGGAGGAGCGCGCAAGAGTTCGGTTGCTGGGCGAGTCCACCGGCGGTCCGTGGATCTTCGGTCGATCGGTGGCCCCCGTGGATTGGAAGCCGCGGGACGGCGACTTGGTCGATGTCGAGGACGAGCGCGGCCAGCATGTGGGCACCGGCTTTTGGAACAGCCGCTCCGATGTGCGCGTGCGGCTCTTGTCGCGCGGCAAGAAGAGCGATGTGCGCCAAGAGCGCGAGTTCCTGCTGCGCAAGCTCGCCGCCGCCGACCGCTTGCGCCGGAAGACCTTGCGCCTGCCGGACACGACCAGTGCTTGGCGCCTGTGCCATGCCGAGGGCGACGACTTGCCGGGGTTGATCGTCGACAAGCTGGCCGATGCGCTGGTGGTCGAGCACCACGCGCTGGCGTTCTGGCAGCGGCGCGCGTTGGTCGAAGAAGTCTTGCTGGAGCTGCATCCCGGCGCCAAGGTCGTGCACCGCGTGCCCAAGGGAGCCGCCGACGCCGAGGGCTTCGATCCCGAAGAGTCGCCGCGCGACGTGGGCGAGGTCGAGATCGAGGAGAACGGGTTGAAGTTCCTCGTCGCGCCCGGCGCCGGCCACAAGACCGGTTGGTTCTGCGACCAGCGCGACAACCGCCTCAAGGTGGCGCAGTTGTGCAAGGGTGCCGATGTGCTCGATGTGTGCTGCAACATGGGCGGCTTCGCGTTGCAAGCCGCGTACTCGGGCGCGTGGCGCGTGCGCGGAGTCGACCTCGACGAGGTCGTGCTCGAGCGCGCGCGCGACGCGGCGCGCCGCAACAACCTCGCCAACGTGGAGTACATCCACGCCGACGGCTTCGACGCCCTGCGTGGCGTCGCGCGCGAGAAGGACCGTCCCGGCGTGGTCGTGGTCGATCCGCACAAGCTGATCCGTTCGCGCGCGCGCGACGAGGAGGGCTTGAAGAAGTACAGCGACTGGAACTCGCTCGCCATCGCCGCCGTGCGCCCGGGCGGCATCGTGGCGACCTTCTCGTGCTCGGGCGCGCTCGACCTGCCCAGTTGGCTGGGCAACGTGGTCCGCTCGGCACGCCGTGCCGAGCGTGAGGTGCGCCTGCTGGAGATCCTGGGAGCCGGTCCGGACCACCCCCAACGTCCGGACTTCGCCCGCTCGCGCTACCTGAAGGGGGCCATCCTGGCCGTGGACTGAAGCGCCCCCGCTCCCGCGGAGCGGGAGTTGAACGCCGCGCCACTGCTCGCCATACTCTTCTCCAGCGAGACCCCTCGCTCCACGCGCCCTGCTGGACCCCAAGGTCCAGGAGGGCGCGTCCGTCGGGCGAGGGCGGTTTTGTGACAACCAACACCTCCTCGCCGCCCGCCACCACCGACGCAGCCCGACCGATAGCTTCGCAAAGGACCCGCAACATGAGCCTTCAACTCCTCGTCGCTCAGGACCAATGGCAGGAATTCGACGACGCCTGGACCAAGCTCATCTCCTCCGGCGGCCCCGTCGAGGAAGTCGTCGCCGCGCTGCGCATCGTGCAGGAGAAGAAGCGCTTGGCGCGCTGCATGCAGATGGTGCGCACGCATGTCGAGGCGCTGTCCTTGACCGGACGCCACGCCGATGCCGCGCGCCTGCTTGGTTGCGTCGTCTCCAGCGGTTCGGGTGGCGGCGAGTTGGCTCCGATGATGTTCGAGCACATCGAGAAGGCCTGGGGCTCCAACGCGTGGTACCCGGCCTACGCCGCCATCGCCGGCATCAAGGAAGGCAACTCCGATGCGCGCGGCGTGTGGATCTCCTTCGAGCGCCTGCTGGCCTTCGAGGAGGGCAAGCTCGTCCACCACCCGGGCGGCTGGGGCGTCGGTGAAGTCGTCAAGTTGCATCCCGAGACGCTCGAGGTCGATGTGCGCTTCGGGTCCGGCAAGAAGGACCGCTTCCCGCTTTCGGCCGCGGTCGACATCTTCGAGCCGTTGTCCGAGGAGGACTTGCGCGCGCAGAACTACCGCGACGCCGACGGCTTGAGGAAGCGCATGAAGGACGACCCGCTGTCGGTCCTGCGCGCGATCTTGTCCCGCCACGGTGGTCGTGCATCCAACACAGGCATCAAGAACGCCATGCTGCAGATCGGCATCGACGGCAGCGCCTGGAGTTCCTGGTGGAAGCGCGCGCGCCAAGCGTCCGAGCACAGCGAGTGGTTCCGAGTCACCGGCACCGCCGCCAAGGGCGACATCATGCTGCTGCGCGCCGCCACCGACCCGGTGGCCGACATGCGCCGCACGCTCGAGCATCTCGGCTCGCTGCAGGACTTGATGGCGCGCTTGAAGACGCTGCTCGCCAGCAAGCCCACGCCCGACATGCACGCCATGATGCTCGAGGTGCTCGAGAAGAAGATCGCGGCCAGCAACGAGAAGGACTCGGTCAAGCTGCCGGCGTTGATGCTCCTGCGCGACGAGCGTGGCAGCACGCCGCAATTGCTCGTCGATCGCCTGCGCCTCGCCGCCGCCGAGCCCGCCCCCGCCGACGCGGCCACGCCGCCCGCGCTGTGGAAGCTCTTCAACTTGCTCGTGCAGATGCGCGACCAGGAGCGCTGCGTGGCGTTGCTGCAGGAAGTGCTGCCCGAGACCTGGGCCGACGAGGGCCTCAAGTACATCGCGCACGCCCCCCAGCACACCGTGCGTCCGTTGATCGACGCGCTCGCCTCCGCCGGCCGCAAGACCGAGTTGGCCGCGCTGTACTGCGAACTGCTCTCGCGTCCGCTGCGCGCGCCCGATGTCCTCGTCGCCTTGGCCCGCATGGCCGAGAGCGGCAAGCTCAAGGGCACTTGGCCGGCCGCGTCGGCGCGCGCGCAGGCCATGCTGACGCTCGCCGTCAACTTGCGCGTGCGTCACGCCCAGGCCAAGGCCGCCGGGGCGAAGAAGCTCGAGGAAGCGCTCGAGCGCACCAACGAGCGACTCGTCGAGCTGTTGTCGAAGGGCGAAGAGCCGCTGTTGAAGCGCCTGCTCGACCAAGCCGACAACACGGCGCTGCGCTCGGCGCGTTCGTTGGCGCGACGCGGCGTGGACGAGCGCCTCGAGAACGTGGTCTCCGAACTGACGTTCAAGCTCGCCACCGCCGCCGAGAAGGAAGCCGAGGGTTGGTTCTGGAACGATGGCCGCATCTGGACCACCAAGGCCGGTCTCGAGCGTCGCAGCGGCGAGCTCAAGCACCTGCGCGAGGTGAAGATCCCCGCCAACCAGGACGCCATCGGCCGCGCCGCGGCGATGGGCGACTTGTCGGAGAACGCCGAGTGGGAAGCGGCCATCGAAGAGCAACGCAACCTCACCAACCGCGCGCAGGAGATCGAGGCGGAATTGCGCCTGGCCGAGTTGATCGAGAACGCCATCCTGCCGGAGGGCGTGGCTTCTCCGGGAACCAAGGTGGTCTACCGCGACGCCAGCGGCGCCCACGAGGTGGCGATCCTCGGTCCGTGGGACGGCGAGGACAATGAATCCGCCATCTCCTACCGCGCGCCCTTGGCGTGGGGCTTGCTCGGGCACAAGGCCGGCGAGACGGTGTCGATCCAGCTGCCGAGCGGCGTGGTCGAAATCACCCTTCAAGCCGTCACTGCCATGCCGATGGAAGCCTGAACGAGTTCGAGGTCGGCGCTACGCTCACGACGCAAGGCCATGCAGCTCATGGCCTTGCGTCATTTTTCTTCGTCCGGGACTGGGCTGCTGGGAATTCATATCAATCCTTCATGAACTAGTGTACGAATAGACAGGCAGATGACCGTACTCCCCGCATCGCCGATCGAGCGCCTGCGCGTCCTCGCCGACGCCATGCGCTTGCGCATCCTCCTCTTGTTGGAGCGCGGGGAGCTGTCGGTGGGCGAGCTGGCGCGATCGTTGGGCACGAGCCAGTCGCGCGTCTCCAACCACCTGAGGCTCCTGCGCGAGGCGCACGTGCTGCGCGAGCGCCATGAGGGACGCAGCACCTTGCTCTCCTTGGCGATCGTCGACGATCCCCTGGCCGCGCGCCTGTGGGAAGCGCTGCGCGAAGATGTGGCGCGCCAGCCCGAGGCGGCCGCCGACCTCGAGCGGCGCGAACGCGTGCTGGACGAGCGCCGTGGCAAGGACGGCGACTTCTTCGACGCCGTCGCCGGACGCTGGGACAAGATCGGCACCGACTTCGCCACCGGGGTGGCGCGCGAGCGCGCGCTCGGGGCCCTCTTGCCGCGCGGCATGGTGGTGGCCGATCTGGGTTGCGGCACCGGCTGGGTGTCGCGCTCCTTGTGCGGACTGGTGTCGCGCCTCGTGTGCGTCGATCGCTCGGCGCGCATGCTGGAGGTGGCAGCTGCGAAGATGCCGCCGCTTGGAGCAGGCGTGGCCGTCGAGTACCGCCGTGGCGAACTCGACCAGTTGCCCATCGAGACCGGCGAACTGGACGCCGCGGTGTGCGCCATGGTGCTGCACCACCTCGAGGACCTGCATCCATCGCTGTCCGAGATGCGTCGCGCGCTGCGCGCCGGCGGAGCGCTGTGCATCATCGAACTCGCGCCGCACAAGGAGGCTTGGATGAAGGATGCGCAGGGCGATCTGCGCCTCGGCATCGAGCCGCGCGATCTCGTCGAGGCGCTGCGACGGGCAGGCTTCGAGGACATCGCGCTCGAGTCCCCCAACGACCTGTACCGCCCGCGTCGCGACGACGGCACGCGGGCGGAGCTTCCCCTGTACCTCGTGCGGTGCCGCAAGCCGGCCCGCGACTGATACCTTGCCACTCCGCCGGGCCTCGCGGCTTGGCGACCAACGACGATTCGAGAACCACAACCATGGCTACCAGCACCAAGACCAAGAAGACCCCGGCCCTCGACTACAAGGTCAAGGACATCAATCTCGCCGCCTTCGGGCGCAAGCAGATCGAGCTCGCCGAGCACGAGATGCCCGGCCTGATGGCGCTGCGCGAGGAGTACAAGCGCCAGCAGCCGCTCAAGGGCGCGCGCGTCACCGGCTCGCTGCACATGACGATCCAGACCGCGGTCCTGATCGAGACGCTGGTCGACCTCGGAGCAGAGGTGCGCTGGGCCTCCTGCAACATCTTCTCCACGCAGGACGAGGCCGCCGCGGCGGTCGCCGTCGGCCGCACGGGCACCGTCGCCAACCCCAAGGGCGTCCCCGTGTACGCGTGGAAGGGCGAGACGCTCGAGGAGTACTGGTGGTGCACCGAGCAGGCGCTGACCTGGCCGGATGGTGGCGGCCCCAACATGCTGCTCGACGACGGCGGCGACGCGACGTTGCTCGTGCACAAGGGCACCGAATACGAGGCCGCCGGCAAGGTGCCGAAGGCCGCCAAGGGCGACTCCGAGGAGTGGTGCATCATCCTCGAGACCTTGCGCGCCTCACTCGCCGCCAATTCCGGCAAGTGGACGAAAATCGGCGCGCAGATCCGCGGCGTCTCCGAGGAGACCACGACCGGCGTGCACCGCCTGTACCAGATGCAGGAGAAGGGCCAGTTGCTCTTCCCGGCCATCAACGTCAACGACTCGGTGACCAAGAGCAAGTTCGACAACCTGTATGGTTGCCGCCACTCGCTCGTCGACGGGATCATGCGCGCCACGGACATCATGCTCGCCGGCAAGTTGGCGGTGGTCTGCGGCTACGGCGACGTGGGCAAGGGCAGCGCCCAGTCGCTGCGCGGCCAGGGTTGCCGCGTGGCCATCACCGAGATCGATCCGATCTGCGCCCTGCAAGCGTGCATGGAGGGCTACGAAGTCGTGCGCATCGAGGACGTGATCGAGACCGCCGACCTGTTCATCACCGCCACGGGCAACAAGGACATCATCACCGTCGAGCACATGGCGCGCATGAAGCACAACGCCATCGTCGGCAACATCGGCCACTTCGACAACGAGATCGACATGGCCGGCTTGGCGAAGAAGAAGGGCGTCAAGCGCGTGGTGATCAAGCCGCAGGTCGACGAATACGTGTTCGCCGACGGCCACTCGGTGATCATCCTCGCCGAAGGCCGCTTGCTGAACCTCGGTTGCGCCACCGGCCACCCGAGCTTCGTCATGAGCAGCTCCTTCACCAACCAGGTGATGGCGCAGATCGAGCTCTACAACCATGCCAAGAAGTACGACAAGGGCGTCTACACGCTGCCCAAGCACCTCGACGAGAAGGTCGCGCGCCTGCACCTGAAGAAGTTGGGTGCGCGCCTGACCGAGATGACGACCGAGCAGTCGGAATACCTGGGCGTGCCCAAGGACGGCCCGTACAAGCCGGGCCACTACCGCTACTGATCGTCCCGGCCGGACCGTGCGCGCGAACACTCGCGCGCGCGGGCTGTATCTTCGCGGACCGCCGCGCCGCTCGTGCGCGGCGCGGCGGTTCGCTTGGTTCCCGCCGAGCCGGAGAGCTCGTTGCGCCCGATCATGCTGCGTCCCTCAGATCAACCAGCCTTGCGCCAGCTGTGGACCACGGCCTTCGCAGCCCCCGAGGCGCTGCAAGAGCTGTGGTCGCGCGATCCGCGACGCGTGCTCGTCGTGCGCGAGGGAGGGAAGGTCGTGGGCGCATGCGCCCTGTCCGCGCTGCAACTCGTCGACGGGCGCGGCGAGCGTGGCATGGTGTGGTTGAGGGCGCTGGCGGTGCGCGAGGACTTGCGTGGACGCGGTCTCGGTTCGCGCCTCGTCCAACGCGCGCTGCGTCTGGCTCGCTCGCATGGCCGGGAACTGGCGTTGCGTGCGCGCCACCGCGACTTGTACGCGCGCGCAGGCCTGCAGGTCGCGGGCTCCGTCCTGGGAGGACTCTGCACTGCGCCAGCGGTGCTCGAGATTCCGTGTCCGCGCTGGCCTGCACGGCGCGTCCAGTTGCGCGACATGGCGCTAGCCTGCGCGCTCGCCACCGGTAGCATGGTGCCCTTGCCAGGTCCGCGCTTGCGCGCCCTGTCGCGCCACGGAGCTGCACGGCGGCTCCCCGACCATGGCGCGGCGGCGATCGTCGCGCGCGAAGGCCTGCCATGGCTGGCGGCCGATGCGACGGATTCGGCGGCGCGCCTGGTCGGGGCCCTCGCCTCGCGCGTGTCGGCGCGCCCCCTGCGCATCGACGCGCTGCCGTCCTTGCTCCAGCGGCTCCCCGGGCTCGCCGTCCGCGACTTGGGGCCGTGGTGGTGCAGCGCGCACGACATCGCCGGCGACTTGCCGGCGTCGGTGCTCTCCTGCCACGACTAGGAGCCGCTCGCTCGGCATGCCAAACTCGCCAGTCGATCGGCCTTCCTCGCCATGAGCTCCTTCCTGCACCTCGCGCTCCCTGCTTGCTTGCTCCTCACGCCGAGCCCGCGCCAAGAGCCTCTCGCTCCTCGCGACGAACAGCAGCTCCTGCCCGGTGCGCACTCGCGGGTCGATGTGCAGTCGCTGCTCGACCAGATGCTCGACGACGCCTGGATGGCGCGGCCCGACGCGCCGCGTTGGACCTTGCACGGTTCCTCCAGCACCGACCCCCGCCACCGCGACGATCGCTGGGCCAACGAGGACCATGGACATGTCGCGCGGGTCCTCGAACGCGAAGGACGGCGCGAAGGCGTGCTGGTCGACGCGCGCGGTCCAGGGGCGTTGGTGCGCCTGTGGTCCGCGAATCCCAAGGGCGTCTTGCGCATCGAAGTCGACGGGGAACGAGTGTTGGAGGCGTCCTTCGCCGAGTACCTCTCGGGTGGCGGTTTGGCGCCCAGCCCCTTCGCGTTGTACACGGCCAAGGGCGGCAATTCGCTGGCGCCGATCCCCTACGCGCGCTCCTTGCTGGTGACGGTGGACGATTGGAGCGGGGTGTATTGGCAAGCGGACTGGCGCGCCTACGAGCCCGCTGCACGCGTGGTCGCGTTCCAACCGACGGATGCGGCGCTCTGGCGGCGGACCGCGCCGCTCTTGGCGAGCGCCCCGAACCGCGGCGCGTGGACGCACTCCTATTCCTTGTCCGAGCACTCCGAACGCGGCGGGGACCTGCTTGCGTTGTCGCCTGCCGTGGCTGCGGGTTCGCGCGCCGTGAGGGAGATCGATCTGGCGGTCGACGCCGACGACCTCGAGCGTGCCCTGTCCGGCATGGTGCTGCGCTTGTCCTTCGACGGGATAGAGACGGTGCGCGTGCCTTTCTGCGAGTTCTTCGGCACGAGCGCGCGCGTCGACCCCCTTCGCACGCGCCACCTCGAGGTGGCCAAGCCCGCTCGCTTCGTGGCGCGTTGGACGATGCCGTACCGCAGCACGTTCGGCATCGCCATCGACAGCGTGCACGATCCGCGCGTGCACGTGTCCGGAGCCGTGTGCACCGAGCCGTGGGACGACGCGCGCCCTGCGTGGAGATTCCACGCGCATTGGACCTCCAGCGGTCCGCTCGCGTCGTTGCCCCGATCGGAGGTCGAGCTGCTCTCTGTCAAGGGGACTGGACGCTACCTCGGCGACGCGCTCCATGTGGCCAACCCGGTGGCCGAGTGGTGGGGCGAGGGCGACGAGCTCATCGCCGTGGACGGGCGGTTGGAGTGGCGCGGCACCGGCACGGAGGACTACTACGGCTACGCTTGGTGCTCGACCGAGCTCTACACGGCGCCGTGGGGTGCGCAAGCGCGCAGCGACGGTCCCGGCAACCGTGGTCGCACCTGCGTGTCGCGCCAGCGATTGCTGGACGCCATTCCATTCTCGAGCTCGTTGTCCGTGCGCCAGGAACACTGGCACTGGGCCGACACGACCATCGAGCGCTCCACGACCGCGTGGTACTACCGTGCGGTCGAGGTCGGAGACGACCGTGTCGACGCGCCCCCCTCGGCCGCTGAACTGGTGGCGCGCTTGCCACTGTTGCGCTTGTGGCGGCGCCCGGGGCTCGTGGAAGCCGAAGACTTGCGCGTGGTGGCCGCGACGCCCGGCCTGCAGCATGGCTGGCAGGATCTGGTCGACGCAACCGAGGGGCGTTGGTCGCAGGGCGCGCACTTGTGGGTGCGGTCGACCAAACCCGGCGATTGGATCGAGCTCGAGCTGCCCGTGGCGCGGCCCGGCCGGCGCAAGCTCGTCGCCGCCCTGACCCGGAGCCACGACTACGCGATCGTCGCCATCCAGGTCGATGGAGGCGAGCCTGTGGTGGTCGATACTTCGAGCAGCGGCGGAGTGGAACCCCCATTCGACGTGGATCTGGGCCTGCACGACTTGGGCGCGAGCGCGCGGCTGCGCTTCGCGGTCCACGGCGCGGGTGAGCGCAGCACCGGCGCACGACACTACTTCGGCATCGACGGCGTGCTGGTCGAATGAAGCAGTCGCGTGGCGCCCTGCACGGCGTCGGGCGAGCCTCCCAGCGCCAGCAAGTCGTCGGCCGCGAGCACGTGCTCCTCGCCGGGTAGGGCCTGCGTCGTCCTGCCGCGCGCGACGGCGAGCACCTCGGCTCCGGTCGCGCTCTGCAGCTGCAGCTCGGCGAAGCTGCGCCCGATGCAGTCGGCCCCCACCGGCACGCGCACGACGGCGAGCTTGCCGATGCCCGGCAGCAGGACTTGCAGCTGGCGCTCCAACTCGTCGGCTGGAAGCCCCAAGCCCAACGCTTCGGCGATGACCGCGGCGCTGGCGCGCACGTGCGACACGAGTTGCGTGGCGGCGCGCCACGCGACGAGGGTCACGACCAGCAGCAGCAGGAGGAGCACCAGCGGCGAGGCCAGCGCGGGCAGGAAGTGCGCCGAAACGACGAGCACGGGTAGGGCCGACGCGAGCAGGAGCAGCGCGTGCGCCATGGCAGCCAAGGCGCGGCGTGGAGTCGCGGCCGCGTCCATGCGTCCGACGACGCGTGGGAGGATGGCGTCGGCCAAGAGGCCCGCCACGCCGCGCGCATGCCGTTCCATGCGCCAAGCCAGCGAACCCGCCGGCAGGGCGACAAGCAAGAGCAGCACGACGGCCGAGCCCGTCGGTCCAAGGCCGGTGGCCCGCGCGATCCACGGCGTGCCGTGGTCCCAGAGGAAGCCCGCCGCGCCCAGCAGGATCGACAGCAAGGCGCTGGAGACGACCAGCGGACTCAACGCGGCTTGCAGCACCGCGTAGCGCTGGCCGCGCGCCACGGGCCCGCGCAGTTCCGCCAACCACGACGCGTACAACTTGGTCAGGATGTCGAGGCGCTGGGGCACGAACCGATCGAGCACGAGCACGATCCGATCCGCGCGTTGCAGCGCCAACGGCGCGACGAAGGCGCACACCGCGCATGCTCCCACCGCGGCCGATGAGTAGTACTCCGGCAGGAAGCCACCGGCCACGCCAAGTCCAGCCACCACGAAGTTGAGCTCGCCGATCTGGCCGCAGGCGAGCGCCGCGCGCACCGCCACCGGCCTGTCCGCGCCGGCCACGAGCGAGCCGAGGAACACCCCGACGAACTTGCCCACCAAGACCAGCGCCGCCAAGCCGAGCACCAAGCCCCAATGCGCCTGCAGTTGGTCCGGATCGACCAGCATGCCCACCGTCACGAAGAAGACGCCCGCGAAGAGATCGCGCACGCCTTCGATGCGCGCTTCGACCTCGTGCGACGCTCCCGCTTGCGCGAGGATGGAGCCCGCGAGGAAGGCGCCCAGCGCTGGCGAGAAGCCCGCGCTGGAGGCCACCAAGGCCAGCACCAAGCACCACCCCAACGCGGCCATGGTCGTCGTCTCGCGCCTGCCGAGCTGGAGCACGGCCTTGGCGGCTGGTGGCACCAGCCACACGCCGAGCGCGATCACGCTGGCGAGGAAGACCAACAGACGCAGGCTGGTCGCGCCCAACTCGTCCCAGCCCGCCTCAGCGCCGGAGCCGAAGGCGGAGAGAAGCGCGAGCAGCAGGATCGCGCCCAGGTCCTCGACCACGAGCAGTCCCAGCACCAGCGCGCGCAGGCGTCCGTCCACTCCCGCATGGCCGACCAGACGTTGGACCAGCATCGTGCTCGACACCGCCACCAAGGTGCCGAGGAACAAGCCGCCGCGCGGATCGAGGCCCATCGCCCGCCCGATGGCCGAACCGAGCAGGAGTTGCACGCCCATCTCGACGACGACGAGCAGCACGGCTCCGGCGCCGAGGCCGCGCAGGCGCGACAAGCTGAACTCGAGCCCGATGCCGAACACCACCAAGGTCACGCCCAGCTCGGAGAGTTCGCGCAACGAGGCTTCGTCGCGCACATAGAGCGGCACCGGGATGTAGGGACCGAGCAGCGCTCCCGCCAACAGGTAGCCAAGCACGACGGGCTGGCCGAGGCGCTGGAAGACGACCGAGACGACGCCCGCCACGGCCAGCACCAAGGCGAGGTCCCGCAAGAGCTGCGGGATCTCGAGCGCGGCGAGCAGTGTGGGCATGCTCGCATTGTGCGCCATGCTCCAATGCGGCGGCAAGCTGCAGAAGCGTGGCGCGACGCGGCGCGGCGGACGAGGATGTGCGAAGATGCGCGAGCGATGCGCCGCGCTCGGCCGACCACCTCCTGGTTCCTCGCCGGCTTGCTGCTGCTGTGCGCCTTGGTGGCGCCGGGACGAGCCGAGGAGGTCGTGGCGCGTCTGGCCTTCGAGGCGCCGCGTGGACCACGCTTCGTGCTGCGCGCCGTGTTGCCCGTGCCCGCTGGTTGGCCCGCTGCGCGGCGCTTGGGCGTGCGGCTTCCCGACCAGAGGATGGCGCATCCCGCCCAGCACACGGTCGTGGCCCGCGCCGCCACCGGTGCGGTCGAGTTGGTCGAGCTCTGCTTTGCCGGGCGACGCGCTCCGAATTGGCCTGCGGGTGGCGAGCTGATGGCGACGGTCGTCGCGTTCGAGGACGAGGTGCAGGCCGCGGGGCCGACCCAACCACCGACCGACTCGCGCATCGCCGAGCTCGTCGATCGACGCGGCCGCGATCGACTCTACCTGCGAGCCTACGACGTGCATGGTCACGAGTACCGGGCCGAGCTGACTGGCGCACCCGGCGCCATCGGCACCCAAGGGGCGAGTCTGTTGGCCAGCGGCCCGCACCTGCGCAGGCGCCGCGTCGCCGCGGTCCTCGTGCCTGTGGACCCAGACGCGAAGACCAGTGGAGCGCTGCCCCACCTGTTCGGCGTCCACGCGTATCTGACCGAGCGCGCCGATGTGCCCAGCCTCGGCATCGACCTGCGGATCCACAACGGGCTGCGACCTCCGCACGGCGATTTGGACCAGCGTCACGCGCCCATCGGAGCGGCGTGGTTCGAACGGCTCGAGCTGGTGCATCCGCAGGGCTTCGTGCTCGAGCACGAGATCCTCGATCCGCAAGTCGGGCCGGCGCGCAGCGAGGACGACATGGTCGTGGTGCCGCTGGTGCGCCCGCTCGCAGGAGCCTTGCACGCCATGCCGGCGCAGGCGCAGTTCGAGCGGCGCCTGTGCTTGCGCGCGGAGGACGCGCCCTGGGCGGCGCAGGATGTGCTCGGCTTCGCCGACCTGGGGTTCCCCGTGCGGGGCCGCGGGCTATGGTCGTGGCAAGACTTGCCGCGTTGGTTGGCGGCGCGCGATCCGCTGCCGGACCCGGCTTGGCTCGACGCCCGTTCGGGCGTCGCCTTGGCCCGCCAGCACGAGGACCAATCGCTGGCGCGGTTCCAGCAAGCCCTGCGCAGCGGCCAAGCGGCGGGTTGGCCCTTCACCTCGCCCGCCATGGGTTGGTGCCATCCATGGTTCTCGCCTGTCCAAGGCGCCACCGGCGGCGAGGGCATCGTCGTGTCCGAAGGGCATTGGATCGCCACCGCCGCAGCGAGAAACGGGGTGCGGCGGCTCTCCTTGCAGCACCGGATGACGAGTGCTCGCACGCCCCAAGCCGCGTGGGATCGCCTCGGTCGTCCTTGCGAGGTCGAGACCTCCATCGACGCCGCCGGGGTGGTGCCCTTCGACTACCGCATGAACGGCGACATCCGCTTGCCGGAGTTCGCCTCGCGCGCCGCAGCCCATCCTGCTGCGCTCGAGCAGGCCCGCCTCGTCGCGGAACGCGGCCTCAGGCCAGCTTGGGATCGCGCCGACCCGTGGGCCCGACGCGGACGCAACGGCCTGCCAGCCGGCGAGGAAGCGCGCGACATCCATGGCTGGTGGCCGCACGACGACCAGCATCTGGCGCGACGCACGAGCACGACCAAGGCCTTGGTGTGGCTCGCCAACGACGCGCTCGCCAAGGACGAATTGTTGCACGTGGCCGCGCAAGCGCGCTTGGTCATGCACGAGCGGCCGCACCAGCCGGTGTCATGGTCGCCGGGCGCGACCTTGCCGGTGATGGAGGCGCTGGTGGCGGCCCGGCCGCAGGGCGGACTGCCATGGGGCCGTGGGCAGGCGTGGATGCTCGACGCCTTGGCTTGCGCGCACGCCATCGCCGACGACGCTTGGCGCGCGCGCCACGACGAGTGGTTCGCGCGCGCCACGCGGCTCGTGCTCGCAGGCGCCATGCCTTCGGGTCTCGTCATGCGCGTGAACAACTCGCGCCATGCGGGACACGAGCGCCACGACACGGCCCAGGCCTTCGAAAGCCTGATCCTCGCCAACGCGCTGAGGGCCTTGGCCGAAGGCGTGCATGGCGAGGCACGCCCCGATCTGCGCGAGGCGTTGCGTGCGCTGCACCTGCGCGCCATGGCGAGCTTGTGCTCGCCGCCCATTTGGACCGAGCTTTCCGAGAAGGGCGGCGCGCGGCGCGGGCCGCGCCAGATCTTCCCGGTGGCGCCGCGCTGGCCGGCGGAAGGTGCTCCGTACTGCGATGTGGAGCGCTGGGGACCGGCCCATCTACCGGCCGAAGCGCTTTCGGGCGGGATCGAGACCTTGTGGATGGGCAACGCCTTGGGATGGAGCTGGCAGCTCGAAGGCGGCGGGCGCGCCACCGCCTCCGCGCGGGCCTTGCTGCGCCTTGGTGCTGGCGCGCGCGAGCACGCGGCCCTTTCGCGCGAGTGGGCCGGGCGCGCGCGGCGCGCCTCCGACGACCACAGCGGCAACCTGCTGGCGCTGCTCGCTGCTTGGCGGCGCGTCGGCGCGGCGCCTTGACCGGCGTCTGTCAAATTTGCTTGACAGTCCAATCTACTTGACAGTCGAGCTCGCCAGCCGCTGGACGCGCTGCTTGGCGGGGACCGCAGGGGACAGGGATCGCCGGTGAATGGAATCGCGCGGCCCGGATGGCCTGCGAATGGGATCCGCCTTCCGCGCGAGCCGACGAGCGGCTGCGCGGAAGGCGGATCACGAGCGAGTTCCGCCGTCGCCGGCGGAACGACGGATCAGACCATGCCCTTGAGGGTCTTGAGCGGGCGGATCTTGATGACGTTGCGGGCGGGCTTCGCCTTGAACATCACTTCTTGCTTGGTGAACGGGTTGATGCCCTTGCGCGCCTTGGTGGCGGGCTTGCGCGTCACGGTGACCTTCATCAGGCCGGCGATGTTCAGCACTTCCGAGCCGCCCTTGGCCAGGTCGGCGGCGATGATGCGGCCCATGGTGTCGAAGACCGAGGCGACTTGCTTGCGGGTGAGCTGGGTGTGCTCGGCGATCGTCGTGTAGAAGGCGCCCTTGGTGCGCGGACTGCCCTTCTTGGCGGGGGAGATCTTGGCGGGCGCCTTGGCGGCGGCCTTGGTGGTTTTCGTGGCCATGGATTCCTTCGGTGAAGGAGTGGATTTTCTTGTCGTTGGACTGGTTTTCACCGGTAAAAACCGGTGCACCAGTTCTTGATAGCAGTCCCCGCGAGCGGGTCCAAAGAAAAAAACTGCGTTTTCAAGCGGTGATTCGCGCCTGTTTCCGGCGCCTACTCAGCCCAGCGGCAGCTCGAGGCGGCTCGGCGGCATGGTCTCGAGGGGTGTTTTTCCCGCAAAAAACAGGCGTGCGCCGCTGCTGCCTTCCAGGTGGACCGCCCCTCCTTCGATGCGCAGCCAAGCTCCCTCTCGCAGGCCGACCACCGGACGGCAGTTCACTTCGTGGTACTGGCGCAGCCTTTCCTCGCGGGTTTCGCCCATGTGCGTCGAACCGGGCACTGGATCGAGGTAGTGCGGGTTGAGTTGGAACGGCACGAGCCCCAGTGCATCAACCCCCCCCGGATCGACGATGGGCATGTCGTTGGTCGTCATGATGGTGGCGCAAGCCACGTTCGAGCCGGCCGAAGACCCCATGTAGGGCGTGCCGGCACCCACGGCGTCGCGGATGGCGGCGAGGAGACCTTGGCGCCGGAGTTCCGCCAGCAAACGGAAGGTGTTGCCGCCCCCGACGAAGAAGGCCTGGGCTTCGGCCGCGGCCGCGCGCGGATCGGAGGCTTGGTGCACGCTGTCAAGGTGCAGGCCCAATGCCTCGAAGCGCGTCTTGGCCTTGGCATGGTAGGCGTCCTGGTCGGCCAAGGCGTAGGGCACGAACAGGACGCGGCGCACCTCGGGCCCGAGGAAGGCCCGAATGGCTGCGGCGCAATGATCCAGGTAGCCCTGCCCGTGCAGGGTGGAG
>Ga0172373_10004968_pt1 | contig 18483 bp, 13 predicted proteins | sample Lak10m_2_FD_114546 | JGI IMG/M metagenome (GOLD analysis project Ga0172373, IMG submission 114546) | Freshwater microbial communities from Kabuno Bay, South-Kivu, Congo - kab_092012_10m | ecosystem: Environmental > Aquatic > Freshwater > Lake | place: Democratic Republic of the Congo...
ATGATCAATATCGCATCTAATCGTTATGCAGATATTGAATTGAGTGGAAACACCTGCTTTGTGGGTACAAATAATTTTGGAAAAACTTCGCTTCAACGTGCCATCTTGTTTTTTTATAGTGCTAACAGTCGCGGACTCGGAATTTCAGCATCTCAAAAACCTTTTGAAGAACATTACTTCCGCTACGAAAATTCATTTTTAGTATATGAAGTGGCAACCGAAGAAAAAAATTTCTTTGTAATTATTTACCGTCACCACAAATTGAATTTCCGTTTTGTGGATGCGGCTTACAATCCCGATTTCTTTTTTAATGAAAACGATGAAGCATTAAAGATTGGTGAAGTGCTTAAAAAGCTAGATAAATTCGGAATTTATTATAGTAACCAAATTGATACCTTCGAACGTTACCGAAATATTTTATACGGAACAGAAACCGATAAAAACTTAAGCAAGTTTCACATTCTTCGTGGTAACGAAAAATACCAGAACATTCCAAAATCTATTACCAATGTGTTTTTGAGTTCTAAATCGTCTATTGATTCTCGTTTCATAAAAGATTTTATTGCTAACTCACTTTCAACCGAAGCAGCGAGCATTAAGCTGGAACAAGTAGAACGTCAGTTAAGGCAGTTCAATGAAAAATATACCGACATTGAAACCTATCTTAAAAAAGAAACACAGCAATTGATTGAATTGATTGATAAAAAATTCGATCAGGTAAAAATGCTGAAAGGTTCTCAGTTGGAATTGGCTGATAAATTAGGTAGCAGTTTAAAATATGCCGAAGTTCAAAATGAAGCCATTCGTGAGTCATCCAAGCAAAAAGAAGATGAATTGGAACAATTAATTGCCGATCACAATACAGAAAAAGAACACATAGAAGGCAAACAACAGGATATTCGTGAAGAGATTGGTTACTACGATAGAACCATTCGTGAATCCAACAAAAAACTGAAAGAATATCAAAACCAAAACATTGAAGATGCAGTTGAGAAAAACAAACAACGCGAGCAGTTGCAGGTTGAGTTAAACATTGCCCGAAAAGAATACGAAACCTTAACCAGCAATGTTTCCAGCATAGAGTTGAAGTATTCTACTTTATTGGAGCAGTTAAAAAATGAGCGCGCTTCATTAATCAATTCGGTAAACGCAAAAACAAGTCAGATTTTTAATGACTACAATGAAAGACAGTTGTTAGCGAAGAATGAATTGAACAAAAAAGAAAATGAGTTAAAAGAAAAACGTGAAGACGCATTACAAAATGTAGTTGCTGAAATTACTTCCAAACAAATTGAGTTCAACGAATTAAAATCAGAAGAGAAAGTAATTCGCAACACACGTTTCTACGAAAACGAGATTAAACAATTAGAAACTGAATTGGCAGAGCTACGAGCAGTAACTTATAAAAACCGTTCGGAGAAAGCCATTAAAAGCAACTTGGTGCAAACACTTCAAAAAGAGTGGGAAGAAACCGATGCTAAATTAAAGCAAGCATTATCTAACCAAATTGCAAAAATCAATAATGAAATTATTAAAAAGAAAGCCGAGATAAAAGAGATTGAAGGCAAATTAGATGCCCAAGATGGCGCTCTATATGGCTTTTTAGAGAACAATGTAAAAGATTGGCACAATACCATCGGTAAAGTGTGTAACGAAGAAATTTTATTCCGTACCGATTTACAACCGGAAGTAAAGAAAGAAATTACTGATACCTTATATGGCGTAAGTTTAAATCTGGGCAATGTATCCATTCACTCTAAATCACTGGAAGAATATCAGGGCAATAAAAACGAATTGTTGGCTCAGATAAAAGAACTGGAAGATTCCCTCACACAATTTCAGGCAAGCAATAACGATGAAAAATTATTAGCTGCTGATCGTTACGGAAAACAATTGGGCGAGTTAAAAGAAGATGTAAAAGTATTGACGTACTCGCTTGAATTAGCTGAGAAACGTGAGCGCAAACTGATTGTGGAGTTGGATGATTGGAAACAAAAAGCAGGATCTGAAATTGAAACTTCGTTAACCGGCAATCGTCAGAAAGCAAATTTGGTTGAAGAAGAATTAGCCATTTTTAATAAGAAGAAAAATAATTTATTAAATGATTTTAATCTTCAGTTTGAGCAATTGCGTACGTATCATACCGAACGCATTGAAGATTTAAAATCCCGCCAGGAAAACGAAATTCAGGAAATTGAAGACGAAAAAGATAAATCAATTGCTGCTTATGATAAACGCGAAAAAGAATTAACCGATGAAAAAGAAACTGCCTTTAAATCAAAAGGAGTAGATAATAAACAGGTTAAGGAAATAGATAAACGTATTAAAAGTATTCAGGAAGAAATTAAGGAAATTGAGCAATATTCTCAGATAGTTAATGATTATTTAAAAGACAAGCGCGAGTTGTTCGATAAACTTCCGGAGATGATTCGCAAGAAAGAAGAATACATGAAAAGCTCTTCCGAATTAAATAATCAGTTGGAAGAAGCCAACCGTAAATTCAATTTAAAAAGCATGGATTTGCGTAAGCAAAAACGCGCCTTTGATGAAGAGTTGATTGAGTTCAATAATGGTATCAGCTACTTCACTAAAAATTTCAGGGAAACACCGGTTTACAATAAATTCGTGGATATCATTGAGCGTGCTGAACCAAAGAAAACGAATTACTCGGTAACTGATTTGTGTACACAATTATTAAAAAACGATTCGCATTTTAATGAAGAATACGGTGCGTTTCAGCGATATGTAAACGAGTTTTCAGGTAAGTTCAGGATAGACAATCACTTTAACTTTGTTATCCGAAATGATGCTTCACAAGCCGAATACGAGCGCTTTGCACAAAACGTTTCCAATTTCATACACGAAAATAAAATTGAATTATCTATTGCAGAAACAGCAACGCAGATAGGTTTGGTAACGGATAGCATTGCTTCCAAAGTAAAAGAGTTGAGCAATCAACAAGATAAAATCCAACACATTATTGCTTTAATTGCTGAAGACTTTAAAAAAGCAGAATTTGAAGAAAGCAAATTGATTGAGTTCATTAAAATCAAGTTGGAAGAATCTGACAACAAGGTGTACCGAATGCTCAAAAAAATTGAAGAATTTAAAGAAGAGCACGGCATGTTCTATGGCGAAGGTCTGTTCAGAAACGATTACAGCATGGGCACAAGCAATCGCGATGTAAATACAAAAGCAGTAAAATTATTGGAGAGTTTACGTCAGGCAATTAAAGAACAACAGCAGGAAGAAATTCGTTTACAAGATTTGTTTGAATTAAAATTCAACATTAAAGAAGGAATAAACGAAACCGGCTGGACACATAAAATTGACAGCATCGGCAGCACCGGAACAGATATTTTAGTGAAGGCAATTATTTACATTACCTTGTTGCACGTATTCATAAAGGAATCTTCGCACCGCAGTTCAAAAGCATTTAAGGTACACTGTATCATTGACGAGGTTGGGCAAATTTCTGCACACTACTTAAAAGAGTTGTTGAAGTTTGCTAAAAACAGAAACATCATGATGATTAATGGATTACCAAACAAAAGTGGTTTGGAAAGCCATTACCGTTACACCTATCAGTTCAGAAGAGAAGAAGACGGCAACGTTCGCATCTTCCCAAGTATTGTAACTGAGGTGGAGGCGTAGTTGGTGATATTTTTATTTCTTGAAATTTACCTTTGATATTTTGCGTAGGTTTCACTGAAGTAATTTATTTTACGTTGGGTACTTGTTTTTAAAGCACTGTATAAGTTCAAAAATAGATTTTCTTAACTTTAAATCATAAAAACAACTCTTAGCAAGCACCTTCCAAAACTGGATTGGCAATTTAGAGGAGGTTGATGATGTAACAGTTATTGGGGTGAGGGTGTGAAATTTTAGAAAATCTCAAAAATAAAATGGCTAAAATTAGCGTAAACAATACTGAAATTACTGTTATTAGAATTGCCGAAAGCGATTTTATTTCACTTACTGATATGGCAAACGCAAAAGAAGGTGAAAGTAGAGCTGCTGATATTATTAAAAATTGGTTTAGAACTCGATATGCTTTGGAATTTCTAAGTGTTTGGGAGCAAATTAATAACCCAAATTTTAAAGTGGTGGAATCTGACCACTTTAAATTACAGGCAGGTTTACCAAATTTTGTTATCAGTGCAACTGAGTGGATAGAGAAAACAAATGCAATTGGCATCATTGTTAAGAAAGGGAAATACGGCGGCACCTTTGCTCATAAAGATATTGCTTTTGAATTTGGCTCTGCTATTAGTGTGCCTTTTAAGTTGTATTTAATTACAGAATTTCAAAGATTAAAAGAAGAAGAACAAAAACAACTGGGCTGGTCTGCAAAAAGAGAATTGGCAAAAATAAATTACCACATTCATACAGATGCCATTAAGCAAAATTTAATCCCAGAGGAACTTACCTCAGTTCAAACATCCATAATTTATGCAAACGAAGCTGATGTATTAAACATTGCACTTTTTGGAATTACAGCTAAACAATGGAGAGATAAAAACCCCAATTTAAAAGGTAACATAAGAGATTACGCAACTGTAAATGAGTTAATTTGCCTCTCTAATATGGAAAACCTTAATGCTGTATTTATTGGCGAAAAACTATCTCAGAAAGAACGATTAATTAAATTAAACAAAATTGCAATTCAGCAAATGACCATTTTGAAAGAAATGGCAGAAAGAAAATTTATAAAATAATAGAAACTCGTATTCAATTAAAATTTGGGAAATAATTTTCTTAATTTAGTTCTATGTATAAAACATTAAACTTCTTTTTACTTGCTTTTTTTCTACTACCTGTTTTTGTTATTGCCCAAACCCGTGAACTCGACTCCTTAAAACAAATTGTAAAGTTTCGTAAAGTAGATACTTTGCAAATTAAAGCAGCGATATCTATTGGTGATAAAATAAGAAATTCAAAACCCGATACAGCACTAATTTATCATACTCAAGCATTAAACCAATGCGATGATAAACTAAAAGAAAGCACCAACCCTAAACACCAAAACCGTATTAAGTTTTTTAAAGCAAATACTCTGCATGGTTTAGGTTTAATAAATCACAACAAATCCAATTATGCTGAAGCTATAAAATTATACGAACAGAGTTTAACTCTAAGAGAAGAAATAGTGGATAAAAAAGGAATTGGCTCATCTCTAAATAACCTTGCTAATATTTATGAAAATCAAGGTCAAATTCCACAGGCATTAAAATTTTATACCCGCTCCTTAAAAATTAGCGAAGAAATTGGTGATAAAAAAAGAATTGCTGCATCTCTAAATAACCTCGCTAATATTTATTTAAAACAAGGTCAAATTCCACAGGCATTGGAATATCATACCCGCTCCTTAAAAATTAAAGAAGAAATAGGCGATAAATCAGGTATTTCAACTTCACTTGGTAACCTCGCAGTAATTTATGGAGATCAAGGACAAATTCCACAGGCATTGGACTATCATTCTCGCTCCTTAAAAATTAGAGAAGAAATAGGCGATAAATCAGGTATTGCTGCATCTCTAAATAATCTCGCTATTATTTATCAGAATCAAGGTAAAATTTCACAGGCATTGGAATATTTTACCCGCTCCTTAAAAATTGAAGAAGAAACAGACAATAAAAAAGGAATTGCCAAATCACTATATAACCTTGGTAATATTTATTCAGATCAAGGTCAAATTCCACAGGCATTAGATAATTATACTCGCTCCTTAAAAATTAGAGAAGAAATAGGCGATAAATCAGGAATTGCCGGATCACTTAATGGATTGGCGAGCATAAAATTAAAACAACGAGATGATACTTCGGCATTGCGTTATGGACTAAGGAGTTTGGATATAGCCAAAGAAATTGGTTATCCTGAAAGAATTAAAGATGCTTCAAATACTTTGCATGAGGTATATTTAAAGCAAAAAAACTATACTGCTGCTTTGGAGATGTACAAACTCTATATCGAGATGCGTGATAGTTTAACAAACGAAGAAAATCAAAAGAAAAGTTTACAAAACAAAATGCAATATGAGTATGAAAAAACTTCTGCAATTCAAAAAGCTGCTTTTGAGAAAACACAGGATTCCATTAAACTGGTAACCGAACGTAAAATAGCTTTACAAACCTTGGACTTTGAGTATGCCCAAAAACAAGCCCAAGCCAAAAGTGAAGAAGAACGCAAACAATTGTTGTTTGAAGAAGAAATTAAACGTAACCAAATAGAAAGTGATTTTAAGCAAAAACAAACTGCCCTGCATGTCGAGCAAGAGCGTAAAGAAGTTATAGCCAAAGCAGAGCAAGAGAAAAAAGATGTTTTAACTCAAAAAGAAAAAGAAAAGCAACGTTTGATTTTATTTTCGGTAATAGCAGGTTTGTTGTTGGTAGCAGTGTTTGCGGTTTTTATGTATAATCGTTTTAAAACAACTCAACAACAAAAACAAATTATAGAGTTAAAAGAAAAAGAAACCCAACAACAAAAACACCTCATAGAAGAAAAACACAAAGAAATTACCGATAGCATTAACTACGCAGAGCGTATTCAGCGTAGTTTTTTAGCAACAAAAAATCATTTAGATGAGCATTTGAATAAAATACAAATCCCGGAAACTGAGGCACTCGAAGTGTCTGCTAGCACTGTCACTTCGAGCACCAATAACCCTGTTACTTCGAGCGAAGTCGAGAAGTCGACAGGTTCAGGTCTCGACTCCGCTCGACCTGACAATGATAATTACTTCATTTTCTTTCAACCCAAAGATGTGGTAAGCGGAGATTTTTATTGGAGTGCCACACTCAATAATGGCAACTTTATTTTAGCAACAGCAGATAGCACAGGCCACGGAGTGCCGGGCGCCATTATGAGTTTACTAAACATAACTTCGTTGGAAAAAGCCATTGAAACATACACCACACCATCCGAAATTTTAAATGCTACACGTAAAATCATTATCGAACGTTTAAAACGCGATGGTAGCCCCGAAGGCGGTAAAGACGGAATGGATTGCAGTTTATGCGTGTATGATTTTAACACCATGCAATTGCACATGGCTTTGGCCAACAATCCGGTGTGGATTGTTCGGTTTCCGGACACTGAGGCACTCGAAGTGTCCGATGGCAAGGTGGCTTCCACCCTTCGAGAGCCTCAGGGTTCAGCCACTAAAGTAGAAATCCTCGAAATAAAACCCGATAAAATGCCTGTTGGCAAACACGATAAACAAGACATTCCGTTTACGGCACAAAGCATTCAACTGCAAAAAGGCGATGTGGTGTACACACTCACCGATGGTTTCCCCGATCAGTTCGGTGGCGAGAAAGGCAAAAAATTCATGAGCAAAAACCTTCGCGAACTGCTTGCTCAAAACGCGCACCTGCCAATGCACGAACAAAAACAACTCTTAGCAAGCACCTTCCAAAACTGGATCGGGAATTTAGAGCAGGTAGATGATGTAACGGTTATTGGGGTGAGGGTGTAAATCCATACATTAATAACATAACTTTTTATCTTATGATTATCCCTATTTATTTAGTTTTTTATTTTATTTTAGACAAAATTTTAGAAATAAATAAACAAATATGACAAACACCGAAACAAAAAAACACCCTTCCGGTCTCTGGGTTTTATTTGGAACCGAAATGTGGGAGCGATTTAACTTTTATGGAATGCGTGCAATTTTAACGCTCTTCCTGGTAAACTCCTTAATGATGAAAGAAAAAGATGCCTCCTTAATTTATGGAGGTTTCTTAGGACTATGCTACCTAACTCCAATGTTAGGAGGATTTGTTTCCGATCGTTTTTTAGGAAATAGAAATTGCATCATGTTGGGCGGTCTTTTAATGGGTATCGGTCAGTTATTATTGTTTTTTAGTGCAAGTGTTTTTGGGTCTAATCTTGGACTTGCTAACACATTAACCTGGTTGGCATTAGGTGTAATTATATTCGGGAACGGATTCTTTAAACCCAATATTTCCAGTATGGTGGGTAGTTTGTATCCAAAGCAAGAAAAAAGCAAATTGGATTCTGCTTTCACCATATTTTACATGGGAATTAATTTAGGTGCTTTTTTAGGTCAATTAATTTGTCCAATCATCGGTGATGTAAAAGATGCAGCCGGTATGCGTGATATTCATGCTTTCAAATGGGGCTTTTTAGCAGCTTCAATCGCTATGTTTTTAGGGGTAATAATTTTTTATGTATTAAAAAACAAACACGTTGTTACTCCAGATGGAAAACCATTAGGTGGTTTACCTTCTAAAAATGAAGCATCTGATTTTGAAGAAGGTGAATCTCAAAAAGCAGTTTTCTCAACTAAAGCTTTAATATCTGCACTTGTTGCATTTTTTGGATTGGGTGCTGTTTTCTATTTTGCGCTTGGTCAAAATTTAATTTATTCTATCATTTATTCAAGCGGTCTTTCATTAGCAGGTTTAATCATTTCCGATTCATCTTTAACCAAAATAGAGAAAGACAGAATTTATGTTATTTACATCATTGCTTTCTTCGTGATTTTCTTCTGGGCAGCATTTGAACAAGCTGGTTCTTCGTTAACATTTATTGCAGATAACCAAACCGACAGAAACTTCTTTGGTTGGGATATGCCACCATCCATGGTACAAATTTTTAATGGATTGTTTGTAGTTGCATTTGCATTTCCATTCAGTATGTTATGGGATAAATTACGCGCAAAAAACATGGAACCAATTTCTCCAATGAAACAAGCAATTGGTTTATTATTGATTTCAGTAAGTTATTTCATCATTGCAAACAATGTAAAAGACTTAGGCAATAACGGTTTATTAGCTATTAAATGGTTGATTTTACTTTATTTGATACAAACTGCTGCTGAGTTATGCTTGTCGCCAATTGGTTTATCATTGGTTGGAAAATTATCTCCAAAACGATTTTCATCCTTGCTTTACGGAGTATTCTTTTTATCAAATGCATCTGGTTATGCCTTAGCAGGAACCTTAGGTTCTATTCTTCCTGCAACAGGCGATAAATTTAAAAAAGCTGAAGAATTAGGAATTGATTTACAAGCAGTATTAAATAAAACAGTTACTCCAACTGCAGAACAATTAAAATTACTTGCTGAAAATCAAATCAGCCCAACCAATCCTGTTTTCGCAGGTTTTGAAATTCATAACTTATATGAATTCTTTATGGTATTTGTTATTTTAACAGGTTTAGCAGCAATTATTCTTTTTGCCTTAACTCCAAAATTGAAAAAATTAATGCACGGAGTGAAATAGCTGTATTGACCTCACCCTGCCCTCTCCGAAGGAGAGGGTTTAGTTTTTACTAAACTATTATTTAAGGAAGTTAATCGCTCCTCTTCCTTCGACAAGCTCAGGATGGCACCCCTGGAGAGGATTAAGGTGGTGAGGTCAAAGTAAGATTTTTTTTAATAAAGATTACTCACAACCTAGCTGAAATCAACTAGACACATTTGCACTAACCAAGCAAAAATTAATCATAAATAAAAATACATATTTAAGTAAACCTTGATTAAAACTCAAAAATCGTTTTTTGAGGTAATGGTGAAAAAAATGAAATTGGCGCAGCAAAGACAAACAAAAGCGTTAAGAAATGTTGAAGCCTTGGAGACATTTTAGCTTTTGTTTGATGGTCGCAATTTATTGCGATTGCCTTGGCAATTTCTTGATTTCTTTTTGATTCTTTTTCTGTATCAAGACAGAAAAAGAATGTAAAAAGACATTTTTATAACAAAACAGCAAAGTTCTATTCAAAATATATTATAATGCTTACAACAGAAGAAATTCAAAATTTTAAAGGGAAGTACCCCAAACAAATTTGGCCACTATTTTTCAGCGAAATGTGGGAGCGTTTCAGCTTTTACGGAATGCGAGGCATGTTGGTGTTCTTCATGATCAACCAACTTGATTTTAATGAAGTTGTTGCCAACCTGCAATACGGCGCCACACAAGCATTTGTATATGCTTTTACTTTTGTGGGTGGTTTGTTTGCAGATAAAATTTTAGGTAAACGCCGCTCCTTATTTTGGGGTGGAATCTTAATGATTATTGGAAGCATTTTATTAGCGATCAATCCAAATGAGTTTTTCTTTTTGGGCATAGCTTTTAATGTAGTGGGAACCGGATTTTTTAAACCCAACATTTCTAGTATGGTCGGAAACCTATACAAAGAAGGCGATAACAGAGTTGATGCAGGGTTTATGTTGTTTTATGCAGGCGTAAATGCAGGTGCATTTTTGGGTGGCTATGCCTGCATTGCAATCGGCAAAGGTGAAATGCTTTCATCTCTAGTTTCAGAATCAGCGCGCTGGAATATAGCATTCGGACTTTCATCTATTTTTATGATTATTAGTTTACTAACTTTTACTCAAACTCAAAAAAAATTAGGAAACATTGGTTTATCGCCACTCTTGCACTTGCCACAAAAAAACAGATTAACTCAAGAAGTATTAACCTTCATCGGCTCCCTCATTGCCGTTCCGCTAATTATGTTCATGGTTTCAAAAACAGAATACACCGATTGGTTTATGTACATCATTGGACCATTAGCAGTAATTTATGTTTTAATTGAGATGCGTAATTTTTCAGTGGTAGAAAATAAACGATTAATTGCTGCTTTGTTGTTCATGATTTTTTCCATTTTCTTCTGGGCATTTTTTGAGCAAAGCGGAGGATCATTAAGTATTTTTGCAGCCAACAATTTAAGCAATTCCATACTCGGAATTCCATTAGATCCAAACGGTGTAAATAATTCATCAAACTCACTGTATGTAATTATTTTTGCTACACCTTTAGGTTTATTGTGGTTATGGATGGCCAACCGGAAAGCTGAACCGAATACCATTGTAAAATTTGGACTTGGATTTTTATTTCTGGCTGTTGGTTTTTACATCTTCTACGCAAGCAAATTTTTCAGCAACGAAAACGGAATTTCTTCTTTAGGGTTATTTGCTTTTGGTTGGTTTATCATCACATTTGGTGAATTGTGTTTATCACCAATCGGAACTTCGGTAATGACCAAACTATCGCCTCAAAAATTACAGGCAGTAATAATGGGAATGTGGTTTTTGGCAAGTGCTTACGGACAATATTTTGCAGGCTTGCTGGGAGCCAATATTGCAAGTGCATCCGAAAATGCTTCTAATTTGGAGAAGTTAAGTATTTATGCAGATGGCTATAAGCAATTAGGTATTTATGCTTTAATTGCAGGTGTGGTGTTGATTTTACTATCGCCATTCATTAAAAAATTAATGGGTGGTGTTAAGTAAAACACACCCCTACTCTATTGAATAATATAAATCAAACTCAATTGAAAATATGTTGGATAAACTGTTCCTAAATTTGAAAAACCATTACCGGAAATTAAATTTAAACCGCCACCTGTAACAAGTTCGATTGATTTATAAATTTTTGTTTTTATACCTGTTTCAATTGATAAGAGTGCAGATTTGTTGTTTATATTATCAAATCGGTCATCGCCAAAATTTGCTACGGCAAATCCGGTATTCAATCGAACAAAAGGTTTCAATTTTTTTTCAGTCCTAAAGTATTTAATTGCAGACAATTCAATTTCCAATGTTGGAATTGCATTATTTATAAGTGCCGTACCTAATGTAGATGAAACTACATTCAAACCAAAACTTAATTTATTCTTTAAAAGTTTATCCGAATTAAATTCAGCGGCTATACCATTTTGCCAATAAAATCCAATATACTTTTTAAATCGAGCGCCAGTTGAAAAATTAAATGTACTGTCTTGAGAAAACACAGAAATACATGAAGTAACAAAAACTAAAAAAACAACTTTCCTCATAATGAATTTTTAATTTCGTTAAACACTGAAGATTGTAATTGTAAGTCTGAAGTAGTTACTGAAGGTCTGCCTTTTAATCGTGTAAACACATGAAGATTTGATGGTATCATTTGTAAATCAATTGAAGAACCATTAGCCAACTTTACACCTTTAAATAACAAAACAGCACTTATAGGATCAGCAGCATCATCCTTTTCAGTTTTATAAACTTTCATGTTTACATTTACAGGTAGTGTTATACCTTTTTCTAATTTTTTTCTTACCGATTGAGTAAGTTCATTTAATTGTTTAAGTGCCTGATAAGGTCTGTATCTGTACCAAAAACCATTCTCTCCTGAAGCCATTGCCGATTCGCTATAGCTTAAAATTGGTCCAACTACATTTACTAATGACAATAATTTATTGGAAGGCACAACAATTGGATCAATTAAAAAAACATGCTTAAGCACATCTGTATTTATTTTTCCGGAATAAATAGCTTCAACAATAAGAGGGCAACCGGTTGATGAACCAATAAACGAGATGTTAGTATATCCTAGCTTACGTAATTTATTATACTCTTCTATAATTGGACTTTGCCAGTTTTCCCAACTAGCATTTTTGAAGTCATCATAATCTCTTCCATGTCCTCCAAGCAAAATCACAGATGTTTGAAAACTATTATTTAATCGGGCAAAATCTCGTAATTCTATCCACTCAAAAGTAGTTGCAGAAAATCCATGAACAGCAATGAGAACAGGTTTATTTTTATCGATAGAACTAGGTGAAACATTACTTGCGGATAAAAGAAAATGATTGGGATAAACCAAACTAGAATCATTAATTAAATTGCCATCCAAATCAACAGCATTATTAATTGGTGGTGTTTTATCTTCTTTTTTACAAGAAATAAAAACGATTAAACTTAAAATGAGAAAAAATAGTTTAAACATAAATACATTACAAGTTAGTGTTAAAATTTTAATGTTACAGTAATTAAACAGGATTTAAAGCATCTACAATTCTTCCATCTTTCATTACTAATTTTCGGTCTGCCATATTTGCAAAATCATTATTGTGAGTTACAATAACAAATGTTTGATTAAACTGTTCTCTCAATTTAAAAAACAATTCGTGTAATTCGTTTGCGTGAACAGAATCTAAATTTCCAGATGGTTCATCTGCAAAAACTACAGCCGGACGATTAATTAAAGCGCGTGCAACAGCAACGCGTTGTTGCTCTCCACCAGATAACTGATTTGGTTTATGTTGAATTCTATCATCCAAATTCAATAAGTGTAATAACTCCTTTGCAAATTGTTCAGCCTCTTTGGTAGATTTACCTGCTATGTATGCAGGAATACAAACATTTTCTAGAGCAGTAAATTCAGGTAATAAATGATGAAATTGAAAAACAAAACCTATATTTTTATTTCGAAACTCAGCGATTTTTTTTTCATTTAACTTCGTGATATCAACTTCATTTATAATTAAACTCCCTTTATCAGGTTTATCTAAGGTACCCAATATATGTAATAAAGTTGATTTACCTGCCCCAGATGCTCCTACAATTGAAACAATTTCGGCATGGTTTATTGTAAGGCTTACATCTTTTAAAACATGTAAATCGTTGTAAGATTTAAAAATAGATTCAGATTTTATCAAGTTTTTTAATTTAAGTTTATATTAGCAACAAATATAAGTAAATGAACAACGTATTTTTTTTATTGATAAGTATCATCGTAATTTTTTCTTGCAAAAGTAAAGCTCCAAATAACAGAAATTTTGAAATGGATGGATTTACAAAAGCTACCGTAATAAAATACGAAGTAGAAAATTGCGGTTATTTAATTCGGCTTGAAAATGAGCAATTACTCGCTCCAGATAGTTTACCTAAAGATTTTGAAAAAAACAATTATGATGTTTGGATTAAATTTCAATATCCTAAAAAGCAACAAACATCAACATGTATGGCAGGTAAAAATATCAAGTTGATAGAAATTGCAATACGAAAAAAATCATAAATTTGTTTTATTGAAATTATTAGCAAAATATATTATTAGTTTTTTAATTTTCTTATTTGCCTTCGAAATCACTTTTGAATTTATTCAAGCCATCAATAATTCTTCATATTCTATTGTTATAACAGAAAATGAAGAAGGTAAAGAAAAAGATGATGACAAACTTGAAAAAGAAAAATATAGTTTTAATAATAACTTATTACAAAACTTATCGAGTGAAACGTCTTCAATAATAGAATTTAAAAAAACCATATTTCTGAATATGATACAACCTCACTTCGAAGTTGCCACTCCACCTCCGGATTTTTGTTAATCAGAGTTTATCTATTAACAGTACAAATCAAAAATTAATTTATTTATGTTTAAATATTTAGGTGCCGACCTTAAGGCAGGTTTGGTAGTTTTTTTAGTTGCAATCCCATTATGCTTAGGGATTTCACTTTTGCAGGGTGCGCCATTAATAGCAGGCATAATTAGTGGCGTTATAGGAGGTACAATTGTATCCCTTATAAGTAAATCAAACTTATCAGTAAGCGGTCCATCAGCAGCGTTGACTGGTGTTGTAGTTGTTGCAATTATTGGATTAGGAACATATGAGAAATTTTTAACTGCTGTTTGTATTGCAGGAATAATACAGGTGTTATTTGGTGTTTTGAGAACAGGTTTTATTTCTCATTATATACCTTCTGCCGTTGTTAAAGGTGAAATTGCAGCAGTTGGTATAATTTTAGTCGCAAAGCAAATTCCTCATCTATTTGGATATGATCAAGATCCAGAGGGTGATCAAAGTTTTTTACAACTTGATGGTCAAAATACCTTTTCTGAATTAACAAATATTATATCAACAATAAGTTTTGGGTCACTTTTTATTGGAATTATTTCATTTCTAATTTTATTTATTTGGCAAACGAATTACTTTAAAAAAAATAAAATTTTATCTATAATACCCGGCCCAATGATTGTCGTTGTAATTGCTATTATCACCAATTATTTATTATCAAAATATGTCCCTGAATTTGCAATTAAAAATGAACATTTAGTAAATTTAAATTTACCTCAACACCCAAATCCAATACAAATTATTACGGAATTCAAAATTCCAGATTTTACAGTATTAAACGATTACAATGTTTTTATTTACGGATTACTAATAGCTATGGTAGCATCAATAGAAACACTATTAAATATTGAAGCATTAGATAAAATTGATCCCGATTCCAACATAACACCAACAAATAGAGAGTTAATTGCGCAAGGAATTGGCAATTTTATTTCCGGGTTAATTGGAGGTATACCAATGACATCTGCTATTGTAAGAAGTGCTGCAAATGTAAACTCAGGTGGAAAAACAAAAATATCAGTAATTTCACATGGTATCTTTTTTATTATTCTAGTTTTATTTTTTCCATTTCTATTAGAAATGATTCCTTTATCAGCACTTGCTGCAATACTTATGTTTACTGGTTTTAGATTAACAAGACCTTACATTTATAAAAATGTATATAAATTAGGATTAGACCAATTTTTACCTTTCATTGCAACTATAATTGTAATGCTTTTAACAGATTTATTAAAAGGCGTTGCATTTGGTATAATTGTTAGCATAATTTTTATTTTAAGAAACAATTTTAAAACTCCTTTTAAATTAATTTCAGAGACAATAGATGGTAAGCAACACTTTTTCATGAAGTTATCTCAAAATGTCACCTTCATAAATAAAGGAAAAATAATAAATGTGCTACATAATCTACCTTCAGGATCTATAATTTATATTGATGGTGGAAGAGTTAATTTTATTGATAAAGATATTTTAGAACTTATTAGCGAATTTAAATTTGGAGCCGAAAAACATGGAATTGAAGTTAAAATTGATGACTTAGAGATTATTGATACATTAGCGGCTCATACGTTAACGAAATAAATTAAAAAATAAATAAAATGGAAAATTCATACAAAAAATTAATTGAGGGAAATAAAAAATACGCATCTGAAAAAAAATTTGATGATCCTGAATATTTTAAAAAATTATCATTAGGCCAAACCCCAGAATACCTTTGGATTGGTTGTAGCGACAGCAGAGTTCCAGCCAATGAAATTACCAATACGCAAAGCGGTGAAATATTTGTACATCGTAATATCGCAAATTTGGTTATTCATACTGATTTAAATGCCTTAAGTGTAATTTCATATGCAATAGAAGTTTTAAAAGTAAAACATATCATAGTTTGCGGGCACTATGGCTGTGGAGGAATTAGAGCAGCAATGACAAATGATGCTATTGGCTTTGTAGATAATTGGCTCAGAAACATTAAAGATGTTTATGCCAAGCACAGTAATGAATTAGATGCCATTTTGGATACTGATAAAAGAGCAGACAGACTTACCGAGTTAAATGTGATTGAACAAGTGAAAAATTTATGCAGAACAAAAAAAGTTCAAAAAGCCTGGAAGGAAAGATCATTACAGGTTCATGGTTGGGTTTACGGTTTAAATAGCGGACTTGTAAAAGATTTAGAAGTTGTTCATGATGAAATTACAGATATTGAAGAAATTTACAGATACAAATTATAATTTAAACTTAGTTAATTTAAAAATACACAGTAGAAACTAAATTTAAATTTTTTGAGTAATAAATCAAATCTTAAATCAGTACCTTTCTCCTATCAAATACACATTTTCTAAAACATATAGCTATATTATAACTTTTAATTTTTTTGATGGAGAAAATCCTCAAAATTGAGGAATACAATTAAGAAATTTTGAGAGAATCGTTTTTTACACCTGAAAATAATATTGGAATTTTTTGGAATCAGATTCCAAAAAATTCCATATCTTTGTTTTATGATTCAGCGTTCGGCAAAACAAAAATTAAAAGATCTTGCCTCAAAATTTAAAGCAATAGCTGTTACCGGTGCACGCCAAACAGGCAAAACAACTTTGGTAAAGCAATTGTTTAAATCCAAGCCCTACCTTTCACTTGAAAATCCAGATATTCGGAATTTTGCAGTGGATGATCCAAAAGGTTTTCTTCAATCCTATCCTAAAGGGGCAATACTTGATGAAATACAACGAACCCCTGAACTGTTTTCTTACTTACAAGAAATCTTAGATAAATCTAAAACAAAAGGTTTATTTATACTTACGGGTTCAAATAACTTGCTGTTGCAACAATCCATTTCGCAAACACTTGCTGGAAGGATTGCCTATCTAAATTTATTGCCCTTTTCAGTAAATGAGTTAGCAAAAGCAAAGCAATTGCCTGAAACCGATGATGAGTTAATATTTAATGGTTTTTATCCTCCTGTTTACGATCAGAAAATTCCTCCGGAAGATTGGTGCCCGAATTACATACGAACCTACATTGAAAAACATGTAAGGCAAATTAAAAACATCAGCGACTTAATTATTTTTGAGCGCTTTTTAAAGCTGTTAGCAGGAAGAACAGGGCAAGAGTTAAACCACAATGCGCTTGCAGTGGAAACAGGCGTGGATGTAAAAACCATTCAGTCGTGGATTGGTATATTGGAAAATAGTTTTGTGATTTATTTATTAAAACCACATAATAAAAATTACAATAAAACCATTGTTAAGCGACCAAAAATTTATTTTCAGGATACGGCATTGGTGTGTTATTTATTGGGAATAAGAAACGCCAACCAACTAGCAACACATCCTTTGAGGGGAAGTATTTTTGAAACCATGGTGGTAATGGAATTAATTAAACAACGAACCAATAAAGGTTTACCTGTAAATTTATATTACTGGCGAGATAAAACCGGGCATGAAATAGATATCATCATTGATAATGGAACTGAACTTATACCGATTGAAATTAAATCTGGTAAAACATTTAATTCGGAGTTTTTAAAAAACTTACACTATTGGAGCAAATTAAGTGGTTTTAGTAAATCATATTTGTTATACGGCGGAACACAAATACAAAAAAGAAGTGATGGCTGTGAAGTTTTAAATTGGCGCAAATACCTTAGTCGAAATTTATAATCACACCCTCACCCCAATCACACACACATCATCCACTTGTTCCAAATCTCCTTTCCAGATTGCAAATTGTTGAGTTAGAATTTCGTGTTGATCACTCATGTTTTTATTTGCGTTGGCAAGTAGTAATTCTTCCAATTGTTTATATTTAAACTTTTTGCCTTTTGGTCCACCGAACTGATCGGCAAAGCCATCTGTGAATAAATAAAACAACATGCCTTCTTGTAAATTAATTTCGTGAGTAGTGAAAGGTTTTGCATAATCGCTTTTTCCAATGGGTTGCTTGTCGGCTTTGATTTCGATGAGTTGAATGTCAGGTCGAGCGGAGTCGAGACCTGCACCTGTCGACTTCTCGACTTCGCTCGAAGTGACAGCAGTATTCGAAACTATCTTCGTGTCAGGTCGAGCGGAGTCGAGACCTGCACCTGTAGACTTCTCGACTTCGCTCGAAGTGACAGCAGGGTTGGAATAGCTCGAAGTGACAGGATATGAAACATACCATAATGGATTATTGGCACCACTCCAAAACGCTTTGTTGTTTTGTTTATCAATGCACACATTCATCCGAAACTTTTCAAATTTAGGCATAAAAAGCTCTGGAACGCTTTATTTTAGGGCATTTAAATTTATGTTTTCAGAAAAAAAGTAAGATTCGTTAAAATAAAGTTGACTGTAC
>Ga0172373_10004969_pt1 | contig 18483 bp, 18 predicted proteins | sample Lak10m_2_FD_114546 | JGI IMG/M metagenome (GOLD analysis project Ga0172373, IMG submission 114546) | Freshwater microbial communities from Kabuno Bay, South-Kivu, Congo - kab_092012_10m | ecosystem: Environmental > Aquatic > Freshwater > Lake | place: Democratic Republic of the Congo...
CCACACCTTCGCCGCCTTCGGTCCGTGTCTCATCGGGTACGGCGTGGCGTTCATCCTGACCCGCGTGCTCTTCTCGATCGGCGAGGTCCGCACCGCCGCCGTGCTGCAGGTCTGGGCGGCCGTCGCCGGTGTGGCCGTGATGGTCGTGGCGTCGTCGCTGTTCGACCGTTCCGACCGGGCTGCTGCTCTCGCCATGGGCTACGGGACGGCGCAGACCGTGGCCGCGGTGGCGATGGCCGTGCAGGTGCACCGTCGCACGGGTGCGGTCGCGGCCGGACGCAGCCTCGTCCTGCTCGCCCAGTCGCTCTTCGCTGCGGCTCTCTCGTCGGTCGTCATGGTCCTGATCGAGTGCCGTTTCGACGACTCACGCCGTCAGTCGCTGGTGGCGCTCCTGCTGGCGGGCAGCGTGGGCGTGGGCGTCTTCGGGGCCGTGATGGCGGCCCTCCGGCCCGATCTACGCCGTCGCGCCCTCGGGCGTCGGCGCACCTGAGCGACGCGTCTGACGCCAGGTGATGAGACGCCGGGCAGCGAGAAGGATCACCGCTCCACCGGCGGCGTCGAGCAGGTAGTGATTGCCGGTCACGATGATCGCGAAGAGCGTGAGCGCCGGGTATGCCGCCCCCATCCACTTCACCGCAGGCGTGCGGGCGTTCTGCCAGAGGACGATGCCGCACCACAGCGCCCATCCGAAGTGCAGGCTCGGCATCGCCGCGTACTGGTTGGCGATGGCCTTCGCCACGGGGGAGTGGTACGACCACAGCCCCCCGAAGCTGGCAAGCGTGTCGTCGATGCACTTGCCGACCACGAACCCGTCGGGTGTCGGCACGGGGACGTCGGTGTTGCAGTTCTCGAGGCGGGGTGGCGCGAGCGGGAACGACCAGTAGCCGATGAGCGCGAGAGCGGTCGTGAGACCGAGCAGGTTGCGGAACGAGCGGTACACGTCGTGCCGTCGGCTGAACAGCCACACGAGCAGACCGATGGTGATCGCGAAGTGGAGCGTGCCGTAGTAGATGTTCATCGCCCGGATGAACCACCGAACGCCGAGGAACGCGTGCTGCACGCTCTGCTCGACGTAGATGTGGAGGAACTTCTCGGTGGCCACGAGGTGGCGCTGGTTGGAGTACGCCCGGGCCCGTGCACCGTGGTAGTCGGCCAGGCTGCGGATCGTCTGATACACGTAGTAGAAGCCGACGACGATGCCGGCTTCGCGGAGCCAGGCGTGGCGTGGCGGCGTGACCCTCGTCGTGGCGCCTGCGTCGGGCGCGGCACCGGTGTCGGCGGGGGCTGTCACCCGTCCCACGCTAGTCGTGCGGGCGGGGCCGTAGCATGGCGCACGCCATGAACGGGGTGATCCTGCTGACGACCCGCGACGAAGCGGTCTCGATCGGACCCGTCCTCGCCGAGATCGACGAGGCCGCACGCGTGCTCGACCGTGCCGGTCTCGGTCTGCGGGTGGTCCTCGTCGACGCCGGATCGCGCGACGGCACCGTCGAGGTCGCCGTCGAGCAGGCCGCGAGGCTCGGTCTGACCCTCGACACGCACGGCGCGCCCGACGGCGGAGTCGGCGCGGTCGCGGCTCACGCCCTGTCGGTGGCTGTGACGGAGTACGAACCCGACTTCGTCGTGACGATGGACGCGGGTGGGCAGCACGACGCCCGGCAGCTCCCCGACCTCGTGCGTGCCCACGTGAGTCGTCGCTCGGGGCTGACCATCGGGTCGCGATGGATGCGCGGTGGTCGTTCGCCGGGAACCTCGTGGGCCCGATCGGCGACGAGTCTGGTCGGCAACCTCCTCGCCCGTCGGCTGGCCGGGATCCGCGGTGTGGCCGACGCGACCACCTCGTTCCGCGTCATCAGCCCCGAGGCGGCGACGGTCTTCCTCGCCGACGGTGTGCTGCCCGACGACTACGCCTACTTCTGCGCGATGGCCGGGGTCATCCAGGCCCACGGGTTCGGCGTCGACGAGGTGCCGATCTGCTTCCGTCCCCGATACTCGGGTGTCCGGAAGTTGTCGTTCGACGACCAGCGTCGCTTCCTGCGCTCGCTCGTCGCGTTGCGGCCCGTGCTCCGCGGTATCCGCGCCGACCACCGTGCCGACCAGACCTCGTGGTCGCAGCGCAACGCCGAGTTCCGCGGTCAGGACGTCACCGAGGCCGCCGACTACGGCGCCCACGACGAACTCCACGCCCTCGCCCACGCCCGGCGCTTCCATCGCTGGTTGGTCGATCTGCTCGGCCCGGTCCTGCAGGGCCACGTCCTCGAGGTCGGTGCGGGTATCGGCACCGTGACCCGTGTGTTGGCAGCGCGAGAGGGTCTGCAGGTCACCAGCCTCGAACCCGACCCCGTCCTCTACGCCGAACTCTCGGCGGCACGCGACGAGATGCCGGGTGCCGATCTGCGCAACTGCTCGACCCTCGACCTCGGCGACGAGCGGTTCGATTCGGTGATCTACGTCAACGTGATGGAGCACATCGAGGACCACCTCGGCGAACTACGGCGCGGCCTGGGCCTGCTGCGGCCGGGTGGCTCGCTCGGCCTCGTGGTGCCGGCGATGCCGTCGCTCTACGGCTCGCTCGACCTCAAGTCGGGGCACTTCCGGCGCTACCGACGGGGCCGTCTCGTCGAGCTCGTCGAGGCTGCAGGGTTCGAGGTGGTCACCGTCCGACACTTCGACGCCGCCGGTGTGGTGCCCTACTGGCTGAGCATCCGTCTCGGGGCGATGCGGGCGCTGTCGCCCGCGAGCGCCCGCCTGTTCGACACGGTGCTGGTGCCGATGAGCATGGCGGTCGACCTCGTCGCACCGCGGCTGCCGTTCGGCAAGAACCTCCTGGTGCACGCCCGACGCCCGCTCGCCTGACCGGCGTCGCGCCGTCAGGGCGTGAGGGTGACCTTCCACACCGTCCAGAGTCCGTCGTCGGACACCTCGGTGAGGTACGGGGGAGGGTCGGCGAGGAGTGCCGCCTCGGCCGCGCCGGCGTGGTCGATCTCGAGTCGGGGGAGAGCGACCCACTCGACCCCCTCGGCGGCGAGCCACGAGCGGTACTCGTCGGCGTCGAGGGGCGTGTCGTCGTAGAACGCCGGCCCGTGATCGGCGTCGGACTGACGTTCCCAGCCGCGGGCGATCGGGAACTCCTTGGCGACGTACCACGTCTCCCAGTGGAGCGCGGTGGGGACGACCTCGACCGTGCCCGTGGCACCGAGGTCGCGCAGGGTGGCGACGAGGGGAGCGAACGCTGCGCCATTGCGCTCGCCGTCGCCGCTCTCGGTGACGCCCGTGCGCAGCGACAGCAGGTTCCAACCGACGAGGACGGCGACCAGGGCGGTCGAGACCACCCGTCGCCCGGTGGCCGCCAGTGCCGGTGCGCCGAAGGTCTCGGGGAGGCGCTTGACGATGTAGGTGACCTGGGTGTCGACGAGGGTCACGCCTGCGGTGGCGAGGATGCCGAGCAGTGCGGTGGCCCGTACCGATCGTGACCGCGAGGCGAGTGCGACAGCGGCGTAGAGGCTGGCGATCGCCAGACCGGCACCGAGTGAGAGCGCCAGGCCTCCGTCGGCGGCGAAGGCGATGTTCACGGCGACGGTCGGGGCCAGGGATGCGGCTCCGACGGCGACCGCGAGCGCCACCCGGCGGGAGGGCAGGAGATGGCCCGCTGCCGTCATCGCAAGGAACAGTCCGGCCACCGGACTCGCTGCGCCGGCGAGGACGGCGAGGAGCAGGATGCCGACGAGGCGAGCGATCGGCCGCGAGGGGGTGTCGCGGCGCTCCGACCCGGCCATGAGCACCACGGCCCAGATGCCGAAGGCGGTGCCCGACGAGTAGGTGACGCGACCGACGGCGAGCGTGGCCAGTGACGAGACCACGGCGCTCGTGGCCAGCAGGCCGAACCGCATGCGGGAGAGTCGGCGGCCGAGGACGCACACGCCGGCCACGGTCGACGCGGCCGAGACGCCGGCGAGGAGGGGCACGCCGAGCACGGCGCCGAGTGGGGCGAGGAGGATGCTGTAGGTCAGGTTGGGTACCCCACCGAACCACTGTGGGAGGTGGACGAAGTCGCCGTGGCGGAAGGCGTGGATCCGGAGCAGCACGCCCGGCATGTCGCCCCCGAGTCGGTGGGTGGCGGCGAGGAGCAGCCCGCCGACGAAGGCCACCCCGGCTGGGACCGTCCATCGACGCCGGGTGGGGCGCAAGTCGTCGACGGTGGCGGCTGCGGTCATCGGCGTGATGGTACCGAGTCTCGAAGTCGCGGGCCGGGTGCCTCGGGCCGGGTGCCGCGAGCATGCGAGCATCCGCGCGCGTGGCGTCGCGCTGGGTATGCTGCGATCCCGTTGTCAGTTCGAGTTGCGCAGCGTCGGTGACCCCGACGGAGCGCCCCTGAAGCGGAGGATCCGATGCCCAAGCACATCTTCGTCACCGGTGGAGTGGCGAGCTCCCTGGGCAAGGGTCTCACGGCCTCCTCGCTCGGCCGCTTGCTGAAGATGCGCGGCCTGCGGGTCACGATGCAGAAGCTCGACCCGTACATCAACGTCGACCCCGGCACGATGAATCCGTTCGAGCACGGCGAGGTGTTCGTCACCGACGACGGTGGCGAGACCGACCTCGACCTCGGGCACTACGAGCGGTTCATCGACGAGCCGCTCAACCGCAACAGCAACGCCACGACGGGCAGCATCTACCAGGCCGTGCTCGCCGCCGAGCGTCGGGGCGACTATCTCGGCAAGACCGTGCAGGTGATCCCGCACATCACCGACGAGATCAAGCGCCGCATCCGCCGTGTGGCCACCGAGGACGTCGATGTGGTGATCACCGAGGTCGGCGGCACCGTCGGCGACATCGAGATCCTCCCGTTCCTCGAGGCGTTGCGGCAGTTCCGCAGCGACGTGGGCCGCGACAACATCTGCTACATCCACGTCACTCTGGTGCCGTTCATCGGCCCGTCGGGCGAGCAGAAGACCAAGCCGACACAGCACTCGGTCACCGAGCTGCGCAGCCGTGGCATCCAGCCCGACATCATCGTCTGCCGCAGCGAGTCGCCGCTCTCCGACCAGCTCAAGCGCAAGATCAGTGGGCTGTGCAACGTCGACGAGAACGCCGTGGTCAACGCGGCCGATGCCCGCAACATCTACGAGCTCCCGCTCATCCTCCATGGTGAGGGACTCGACACGGTGGTGTGCGACGTCCTGCGCCTCGACAACCCGATCGACCTCAGCCCGTGGCAGGAAGTGGTCGCCAAGGTCGAGGCGGCCACCCGCCCGGTGCGCATCGGCATGGTCGGCAAGTACGTCGACTACCAGGACGCGTACCTCTCGGTGGCCGAAAGCATCCGCCACGCCGGCTTCCACCACGGTGCCAAGGTCGAGATCGACTGGATTCAGGCCGAGGAGGTCGAGGGTCTGCTCGCATCGGGTCGGCTCGCCGATCTCGACGGGATGATCATCCCCGGTGGCTTCGGCGACCGTGGCTTCGAGGGCAAGATCGCGGCTGCGACGTATGCCCGCGAGAACGACCTGCCGTGCCTCGGGATCTGCCTCGGTCTGCAGGCCATGACCGTCGAGTTCGCCCGCAACGTGATGGGTCTGAGCGATGCCAACAGCACCGAGATGAACCCGTCGACTCCGCATCCCGTGATCGACCTGATGCACGACCAGCGCGATGTCGCCGACAAGGGTGGCACCCAGCGCCTCGGCGCCTACTACGCGATCCTCGAGCCGGGAACCCGGGTGCACGCCGCGTACGGCGAGCCGGTGGTCAGCGAGCGGCACCGTCACCGCTGGGAGCTCAACGCCTCCTGGAAGCAGCGCCTCGAGACCGCCGGTCTGCGCTGCAGCGGCGTTTCGCCCGACCGTCGCCTGGTCGAGTTCATCGAACTCGACGACCATCCGTTCTGGGTCGCCACACAGGCGCACCCCGAGTTCAAGAGCCGACCCGATCGGCCGCATCCGCTCTTCCGCGAACTCACGGCGGCCGCTCTCGCACGTCGCGAGTCGCGTTCTCCGGCGCTGCGTTCGACGTCGTCGGTGGCATGACCGGATTCCGTCACCTGGGCGACCGCGTGGTGCACCAGGGCTACATCTGGAAGGTCGCGGTCGGTGAGTTCGAGTCGCCCGACGGTGAGCGCTTCACCCGCGACATCGTGCGCTCGCCGGGTGCCGTCGCCGCCGTGCCCGTGCGTGCTGCCAGCGACGGAACGCCGACGGTGGTGCTGGTCCGTCAGTACCGAGCGCCCTTAGACCGGGCCATCCTCGAGATCCCTGCCGGGATGCGCGACATCCCCGACGAGCCGACCGAGCTGACCGCTGAGCGGGAACTGGTCGAGGAGGTCGGACTGCGTCCGGGGCGGCTCGAGCACCTCACCGACTTCTTCCCGTCGGTCGGCATGACCGATGCGGTCCTCGCCGTGTATCTCGCCACCGACCTCGTCGAGGTGGGGAGCGAGACCCATGGACCGGAGGAGGACCACATGGAGGTCGTCGAGATGCCGCTCGTCGAGGCCGTGGCGATGGTCGAGCGCGGCGAGATCCATGACGCGAAGACCGTGATCGGCCTGCTGCTCGCCGAGCGGCGGCTCGCCGGCCGCGCCGCGCAGTAGCGTCGCCCGCGGATGGTCAAGCCGCTCGACGACGAGAATCTGCTGCCGCTGGAGATCGAGGAGTTCCTCTCCTGGATGGTGAGCGAGCGCGGTCGCTCGGCCAACACCCTCGCCGCCTATCGGCGCGACCTCGTCGGCTACTCGGGCTGGCTGGCGGCCGAGGGGCTCGGACTGCGAACCGTTGGCCGAGGTGACGTCGATCGGTTCGTGCAGGCCCGCCGAGCGGGCGGAGCGGCGGCCTCGAGTGTGGCGCGGCAGTTGGCGGCCGTGCGGATGCTGCACCGGTTCATGGTCGACGAGGGCAGCCGCCCCGACGATCCGACCGCCGACGTCGAAGGGGTCAGGGTGCCGGCCGGGATCCCGCACCCGCTGACCGAGGGGGAAGTGGGGCGGCTCCTCGACGCGGTCACGGGAGCCGATCCGGTCGCCCAGCGTGACCGTGCCCTGCTCGAGTTCCTCTATGCGACGGGCGCCCGCATCGGGGAGGCGGTCGGTCTGTCGATGGACGACGTCGACTTCGACCACCGTCTCGTCCGTCTCTTCGGCAAGGGCTCCAAGGAGCGCATCGTGCCGTTCGGTCGCCGCGCCGCCTCGTTGCTCGAAGGCTGGATGGCCGACGGACGGCTCTCGCTCGCGCCCGAGAGGTGGGCCCGCCGAGGCGACCAGGAGGCTGTGTTCCTGAACACCCGCGGTGCACGGCTCACCCGCCAGGCCGCATGGGCCGTGGTGCGCAAGTACGGCGACGCGACCGGGCTCTCCGATCGGCTCTCTCCGCACGTCCTGCGTCACTCGTGCGCTACACACCTCCTCGACCACGGCGCCGACCTGCGGATCGTCCAGGAGATGCTCGGTCACGCCTCGATCTCGACCACGCAGGTGTACACCAAGGTCAGCCAGGAACGGCTCTGGGCCGTCTACCGCCAGGCGCACCCCCGGGCGGAGCGGGCGTGAGTCGTCGGGGACATCTGGTGCGCCGGTTCGCCGGTTCGCTGTCGCGGCGGGCGCCGTCGTCCGCCGATGTCGTGTGGGCCTCGGAGCATCTGAGCGCCGAGGAGTGCGCGCTCTGGGCCTCGATGCCCGTCACCGATCGGCGTCACTCGCTCGCCGTGGCGCGTCGGTTCGTCGTGGCGCGGCCGGCTGCATCGACGGCAGAGATCGCCGGTGCGCTGTTGCACGACGTCGGCAAGGTCGAGTCGCGACTCGGGACGTTCGGACGTGTCGTGGCGACGCTGGTCGGACCGCGGACCGACCGCTTCCGGACGTACCACCGCCACGAGGAGATCGGGGCCCGGATGCTCGCCGACGCGGGCAGCGATCCGATGACGGTCGACCTGGTGTGCGGCCGAGGTCCAGCGGCAGCGACGCTCCGCGCGGCCGACGACCTGTAGCGAGACGTTCAGGCTTGAGCGAGACGTTCAGGCCTGTGCGAGACGTTCAGGCCTGTGCGAGACCGATCGCCGACTGGGCGCGGGCGAGGGTGGCGGCCGCCACGGTGCGGGCCTTGTCGGCACCCTTGCGCAACAGCGACCCGAGTTCGGCCGGATCGGCCATCAGCTCGTGGTACCGGGCCTGGATCGGGCGCAGGAGCTCGATCACGGCCTCACCGGTGTCGGACTTCAGGGGCCCGTACTGGGTGTACCCCTCGGCGAGCGCCTCGGGGGTCGAACCCGTGCAGGCCGCGAGGATCTCGAGCAGGTTGCTGACTCCGGGCTTGGTCTCGCGGTCGAAGCGGACCTCGCTGTCGCTGTCGGTCACGGCGCGCTTGAACTTCTTGAGCACGGCCGCCGGATCGTCGAGGAGGTACACGAGACCGGCGTCGCTGGCCGCCGACTTCGACATCTTCGACGTCGGGTCCTGGAGGTCCATGACCCGGGCGCCAGCCTTGGGCATCACGGCCTTGGGCAGGACGAACGTGTCGCCGAACCGGTGGTTGAAGCGGATGGCGATGTCGCGGGTGATCTCGATGTGCTGGCGCTGATCCTCGCCGACGGGCACCTCGTCGGTGTCGTAGAGCAGGATGTCGGCGGCCTGGAGGGCGGGGTACGTGAACAACCCGGCCGAGACGAAGTCGGCCTCGCGGCGGGCGGCCTTGTCCTTGAACTGGGTCATCCGGCTGAGTTCGCCGTAGCTGACCTGGCACTCCATGATCCAGCCGAGCTGGCTGTGCTCGGTGACGTGGCTCTGCACGAAGACCGTCGCGACGTCGGGGTCGAGGCCGACCGCGAACAGCATCGCACCGAGCTGGAGCGTGTTCTGGCCGAGGATCCCCGGCGACTCGGTGATGGTGAGCGCGTGGAGGTCGACGATGCCGTGGAAGGCATCCTTCTCGTGCTGGCCCGCCACCCAGTTCCGCAGCGCGCCGAGGTAGTTGCCGAGGTGGACCTCGCCGGTGGGCTGGATGCAGGACAGGACTCGGGTCACGCCCCCCAACGCTACCCACCAACCCTACCGATGAGAGATGAGGTCGCCACGGCCACTCATCTCTCATCGGAAGGATTGGTAGGTTGAGGGGGTATGGCCGTCGACGTGACCACTCCTGTCTTCGAGGGGCCCTTCGACCTGTTGCTGCACCTGATCCTGAAGGAGCAGGTCGACATCTACGAGGTGTCGCTGAGCCGGATCGTCGACGCCTACCTCGAGGAGGTCGAGCGGATGCAGGCCATCGATCTCGACCTCGCGACCGAGTTCCTCCTCATCGCCTCGACCCTCGTCGAGTTGAAGGCCCGGCGTCTGCTGCCGGGGCGCGACGACGTCGACCTCGACGACGAACTGGCACTGTGGGAAGAGCGCGACCTGTTGCTCTCGCGTCTGCTCGAGTGCAAGACGTTCAAGGACGTCGCCTCGGTGTTCCAGTCGCTCGCCGACGAGGCCGATCGCTCGTTCCCGCGCCAGGTGGGGCCCGACGACCGCTTCGCCGACCTGATGCCCGACCTGATGGAGGGTGTCACGGCGCAGAAGGTCAAGGCGGCGTTCCTCCGGGCGACGACGCCCAAGCCCGTGCCGGTCATCGACCTCTTCCACGTGGCGCCCGTGCGGGCGAGTGTGGCCGATGCCCTCGTCGAGCTGATCGACGAACTGCCGCGTGTGGGGCGGATCTCGTTCCACCGCCTCACCAGCGGCCTCGTCGAACGCCTCGAGGTGATCGTCCGGTTCCTCGCCCTGCTCGAGCTCTTCAAGCAGGGGTACGTCGAACTCGACCAGGCCGAGCGCTTCGGCGACATCGACGTGGTGTGGACGGGTGGCACCGGCGACGACCCCGTGCGGCCGGGCGACCTGCCGATCGACGATTATGAAGGATGAACCGCTCGTGTCCGACCAGCCCAGCCCCCTCGACGCCGACACGGTGCGCGCCATCGAGGCGATCGTCCTCGTCGCCAGCGAGCCCGTGGCGAGTGAGCAGCTCGCCCAACTCCTCGAGCAGCCCGTCGTCGTCATCGAGCGTCTGTGCACCGAGCTCGGTGCGGCCTACGCCGAGGCCGGCCACGGCTTCGAGCTGGTGAAGGTCGCCGGCGGTTGGCGCTACCAGAGCCACGCCGATCTGTCGCCCTATGTCGAGCGCTTCCTCCTCGACGGCCAGCGGGCCCGCATGAGCGCAGCGGCGCTCGAGACGCTGGCGATCATCGCCTACAAGCAGCCGCTGTCGCGTCTGCAGGTCGCCGCCATCCGTGGCGTCGACCCCGACGGAGTGATCCGCACCCTGCAGGCCCGCGGCTACGTCACCGAGGTCGGCCGCGATCCGGGCCCGGGCCAGGCCATCCTGTTCGGCACCACGCCGGCCTTCCTCGAGAAGCTCGGGCTCAACAGCCTCGCCGACCTGCCGCCGATCGCGGAGTTCGTGCCGGGTGCCGAGGTCGTCGAGGCCCTCGAGCAGGGTCTGCGGATCGATCCTCCGGCCGAGTCCCGTGGCTGACCCACGCGTTCCCGAGCCTCCGCTGTGGGAGCAGTTGGCCGCGGCGTCGGCGGCGATGCCCCAGGGCGAGCGGCTGCAGAAGGTGCTCGCCGTCCGAGGGTGGGGGAGTCGGCGCGTGTGCGAAGACCTGATCGCGGCCGGTCGGGTGACCGTCAACGGTGAGGTGGCGGTGCTCGGTCGCAGGGTCGACACCGATAACGATGCGGTCGCCGTCGACGGTGTCCCGATCGGGGTGCGACCCGACGTGGTCTACTACCTGCTCAACAAGCCCGTCGGGGTGGTCACGACCGCCAGCGATCCGCAAGGTCGGCCGACGGTGGTCGAGATGGTGCCGTCGGGGCCACGTGTCTATCCGGTCGGTCGACTCGACGTCGCCACCGAAGGACTGTTGCTGCTGACCAACGACGGCGACCTCGCCCATCGGCTCGCCCACCCGAGTCACGGCATCGAGAAGGAGTACCTCGTCGAGGTCGAGGGACGGGTCAACGAGGGCGGACTCCGTCGCCTGCGCGCCGGCGTCGAACTCGACGACGGCATGACGGCGCCGGCGAAGGCCAGCCAACCCGAGCCCGGCATCCTGCGGATCACGATCCACGAGGGCCGGAACCGGCAGGTGCGGCGGATGTGCGAGGCGATCGGACACCCGGTCGTGCGGCTCGTGCGCGTCAGGATCGGCACGCTGCGCGATGCCTCCCTCCCGCCCGGCAGTTGGCGCGAGTTGACCCTCGACGAAGTGCGGTCGCTCGCGGAAGCCGTGGCCGGAAAGCCCCGACGGGTACGCTGACCGGCCGTGTCAGCACCTCGTCGGGCGAACGTCTCGGGCCTCGGCCTCATCGGTGGGTCGGTCGCCCGCGCTCTGCGCGAACGCGGCTGGCACGTCAGCGGCGACGACGTGCGTGACGAGAGGGTCCGCGAGGCGCTCGACCGCTCGATCATCGATGCTGCCGGGCTCGACCCCGAGGCCGAGATCACCTTCGTCGCCACACCTGTGCTGACCCTCGCCGACGAGGTCGGCAAGGCCCTCTCTGCGACCCGTGGCGTGGTCACCGACGTCGGGAGCGTCAAGGCCGGTGTCGTGTCGGCCGTCGACGATCCTCGGTTCGTGGGTGGTCACCCGATGGCGGGTAGTGAACTGGTCGGCCTCGACGGAGCCGACGCAACGATGTTCGAGGGTGCCGTGTGGGTGCTGACCCCGTCCGACTCGACCGCCGACGCAACCTTCAGTGCCGTGGCGGCGGTCGTGGCCGAGATGGGCGCCGAGGTGGTGGCGCTGCGCGCCGAGCACCACGACCGGGTGGTGGCGATGATCAGCCACGTCCCGCACCTCACTGCGGCGACCCTGATGGGTGTGGCCAGCGTCCGCAGCGAGGAACACGCGGCGCTCCTGCGCCTGGCGGCCGGTGGTTTCCGCGACATGACCCGTATCGCCAGTGGTCATCCGGCGATCTGGCTCGACATCTGCGCCCAGAACCGCGACGCCATCCTGTCGTCGCTCGACGACGTGATCGCCAACCTCTCGGCGATGCGCGACATCGTCGACCGCGGCGACCGCGAGCAGTTGCTCGCCCGTCTGTCGCGCGCCCGAGAGGCACGCGCCAACCTGCCGGCACGGGTCACCCACCCCGAAGAACTGGCCGAGGTCAGGGTCACGATTCTCGACCGCCCCGGTTCGGCGGCCGAGCTGTTCACCCTCGCCTCCGAACTCGGCGTCAACATCGCCAACTTCGAGGTCGTGCACAGTGCCGAGGGGAGTCGCGGTATCGCCGTGATCCTCGTCGACGCCCAGACCGCCGACCTGTACCGCGGTGGCCTGCTCGCCCGCGGGTACCGCCCCAGCATCCAACGGCTGGCCTGACGATGGCAGCCGATCGCTACCGCGTCGCCCCACTCGGGTCGCCACTCGACGCCGTCGTCCGCGTGCCCGGTTCGAAGAGCGTCGCCAACCGGGCCCTGGTCTGCGCGGCGCTCGCCGACGGCGTGAGCACGCTGCGCGAGGTGCCCGACGGCGACGACTCGGAGGCGATGCTCGACTGTCTGCGCGTCCTCGGTCTCGAGGCCGAACGTGACGGTGATGTGGTCACCGTCGCAGGCGGGGTCAGTCGCTTCCCGCGGCGTCCGGTCACGCTGCCGGCGCGGCTCGCCGGTACGACCTCGCGGTTCGTCACCGCTCTCGCCGCGCTCGGCCATGCGCCGTACACCGTCGACGGACTCGCCCCGCTGCGCCGTCGTCCGATGGCGCCGCTGCACGAGGCGCTGACCGCGCTCGGCGTGCGGGTCTCGTGGCCCGGCGAGACGGGGCACCTCCCCGTGGTCGTGGAGGGCCCGCCCGATGTGACCGCCGGCGAGGTCTCGCTGCGCGGTGACATCAGCAGCCAGTACCTCACTGCGCTCATGCTCATCGCTCCGTACTTCGCCGGTGGGCTCCGGTTCGTGCTCACGACTCCGCTCGTGTCGCGGCCGTACGTGCGCATCACGGCGCGGGTGATGGAGGCCTTCGGCGTCTCGGGCGTGGAGATCGGCGACCGGATCATCACGGTGCCCGAAGGTCGCTACACGGCGCGCGACTACGTGGTCGAGCCCGATGCGAGTTCGGCGAGTTACCCGTTGGCTGCTGCAGCGATCTGCGGTGGAACCGTGCGTGTTCCCGGCCTGACCGACACCTCTCTGCAGGGCGACGCTGCCTTCTGCCACGTCCTGGCGCGCATGGGATGCGACGTGCAGCAGGACGAGAGCGGCACGACGGTCCGCCGCACCGGACGCCTGCACGGTCTCGACATCGATCTCTCCGACCTGTCCGACCTCGTGCCCACGTTGGCGGCGGTCGGTGCGTTCGCCGACGGGGAGACCAACGTGTACGGGGTGGGGTTCATCCGCAACAAGGAGAGCGACCGCCTCACCGACCTCTGCGCCGAGCTGCGCCGGGCCGGGGTCGACGCGACCGACAACCCCGACGGACTCACCGTCCGGGCGAGTCAGCCGCGGAGCGCCACGCTCGCCACCCACGACGACCATCGTCTGGCGATGGCCTTCGCCCTCGTGGGGCTCGGGGCGAGCGGGATCGTCGTCGAGGACCCCGATGTCGTCTCCAAGAGTTGGCCGGGGTTCTGGGACATGATCGAGGGTCTGCGATGAGCGTCTCGGCACCCGAGGTGGCGGCGTTCGACGTCGACGGCACGCTGACGGTGCGCGACTGCGTGCGGCCGTTCCTCGAGGAGGTCGGTGGTCGCGCCGGTCTGGCGGTCGCCGTGGCCCGTCGGCCGATCGACTCGCTCCGCGCTGTCGCCGGTCGCGATCGCGACCTGTTCAAGGAGATCATGGTCGGGGGAGTGCTCGGCGGGCGTCAGGTCGAGGCCGTCGAGCGGTTGGGCGAGTCGTTCGCCGAGCGGGTGGCGGCGGCGTGGCTGCGCGCCGACACGCTGGCGCGGCTGCGCTGGCACCAGGCGCGTGGCGACCGGACGGTGCTCGTCTCGGCGTCGCTCGGTCAGTACCTCCGGCCGCTGGGCCGTCGGCTCGGCGTCGACGGTGTGCTGTGTGCCGAGCCCCGGCGGGAGGGCGGTGTCTTCGGTCGCGGTCTCGACGGGGCCAACTGTCGTCGGGCCGAGAAGGTCCGGCGGCTCGAGGAGTGGCTCGTCGCCCACGGTCTCGAGCGCGCAGTGGTGTGGGCGTACGGCGACAGCGCCGGCGACACCGAGCTGCTGACGCGCGCCGACCACCCGCTGTGGGTCAAGGACGTGACGGTCGATCCGGTGCCGCAGGGGTTCGAGTCGTGAACCTCGTCCGTGGTCTGGTGCGGGAAGCACGGCCCGTGCAGTGGGCCAAGAACGTGCTCGTCGTCGCTGCTCCCGGTGCTGCCGGTGCGCTCGACAACACCGACACCGTGTGGCGGGTGGCTGTCGCCTTCGTGGCCATGTGCCTCGCCAGCAGCGGCACCTACTACTGGAACGACATCCACGACGTCGAGGCCGATCGGCAACACCCGACCAAGTGCCGTCGTCCGGTGGCCAGCGGTCAGGTGCCCCTTCCGGTCGCGCGAGTCGTCGGCACGCTCCTCCTCGTCGGAGGCGTCGCGACCGGTGCCGCGGTCGACCTGCGCCTCGGTGGCGTGGTCGTCGCGTACCTCGTCCTCACGACGCTCTACAGCACGGTGCTCAAGCACATCGCGGTGGTCGACCTCGTCGCCGTGTCGGCCGGCTTCGTCGTGCGTGCCATCGCCGGTGCCGTGGCGATCGACATCCCGATGAGCCAGTGGTTCCTGTTGTGCACCTCGTTCGGCTCGTTGTTCATCGTGACCGGCAAGCGGTACGCCGAGTTGCGGGAGATGGGTGAGACCGCGGGCGCGACCCGCCGTTCGCTCGAGGAGTACACGCCCGGGTTCCTGCGGATCGTGCTGTCGGTGAGCGTCGGAGCCACGTTGATCTCGTACTGCACATGGGCCTTCGAGCACATGGCGTCGAGTGGCTCGTCGTGGCCGTATCACGAGCTGTCGATCGTGCCGATGGTGACCGCCCTGTTGCGCTACACGCTGGTCCTCGAGCAGGGCCACGGCTCAGCGCCCGAGGAGGTCTTCGTGGCCGACAGGGCGTTGCAGGTGTCGGGACTCGTGTGGGTGGTCCTGTTCGGACTGGGGGTCTACGGATGAGTCGTGACGAGGCCGTGGGGGTTCCTGCCGATGTGATGGCCAAGGTCGCCGACGTCGACGGGTGGATGAGCCCCGGACAGGCGGCCCGGCTCTACGCGGCAGCGCGCTCGACCCGTGCGGGTCAGCAGATCGTCGAGATCGGCAGTTTCCGCGGACGGAGCATGATCGTGATGGCGTCGGCCGCGCCGGAGGGCGTCGCCCTGGTGGCGATCGACCCGCACGCCGGGAACGATCGCGGTCCGCAGGAGATCGACGGCTTCGTCGCCGAGGCCGACGACGACAACCGCGTGTTCCTCGCCAACCTGGCCGCTGCCGGGGTCGCCCACCGTGTGCTGCACGTGCGTGAGTTCAGCGACGCGGCCCACGCCCACGTGACGGGCGACGTCGCAGTGCTCTACGTCGACGGAGCGCACCGCTTCGCTCCGGCCCGTGCCGACATCCGCGACTGGGGCGCCCGGGTCGCGCCGGGTGGCACGCTGCTGATCCACGACTCGTTCTCGTCGGTGGGTGTCACGCTGGCTATCCTCCGCGAGCTGCTCGTGGGTCGTCGGTTCCGCTACGTCGGTCGGTCGCGGTCGCTCGCCGAGTACCGCGCCGACCTCGACGGCACGGGTCGCAGCGTCGCTGTGAACGCACTGCGGCAGCTCGCGCAGCTCGGCTGGTTCGTGCAGAACCTGCTCGTCAAGGTGGTCATCAGCCTGCGGGGTGGTCGGCTGCTCGAGCGCCTGACGAGGCGACCCGCCGAGTGGCCCTACTGACCGCCCGCCCCGGCGGACGGCATACTGGAGGGGTGATGCGGCCGCTCTCTGCTCCCGCGACGTCGAGACGGTTGCTCTCGGGTTGGGGACTCACCAACCCGACGACGGCCGACACGCGCGAGTACCCGTCGGCCGACAGCGCCGCCATCGCATCGGCCGTCGCCGAGGCGGGCGAGCGTGGCGCGCTCGCGCGCGGACTCGGTCGCAGCTACGGCGACGCGGCGCAGAACGGTGGTGGTCTGGTGGTGCGCGTCACGGGCGCCGACGACGCCGTGGAGATCACGCCCGACGGCGTCGTGACCGTCAGCGCGGGTACGAGCCTCGACGACCTGTTGCGGATCGTCGTCCCTCGCGGCTGGTTCGTCCCTGTCACGCCCGGCACGCGCTTCGTGACGGTGGGCGGTGCCGTCGCCTGCGACATCCACGGCAAGAACCATCACCTCGAAGGATCGTTCGGCTCGCACGTCGTCGCCCTGACCCTCCTGCTCGCCAGCGGAGAGGTCGTCACCGTGTCGCCCGCCGAGCGGCCCGAACTGTTCTGGGCGACGATCGGCGGGATGGGTCTCACCGGGATCGTGCTCGAGGCCTCGTTCCGCCTCCTGCCGATCGCCACCAGCCGCATGTCGGTCGACACCGGTCGTCTCCCCGATCTCGATGCGCTGATGGCCGAGATGAGCGAGGGCGACGACCGCTTCCGGTACTCGGTGGCCTGGATCGATCTCGTCGCCAAGGGTCGGCACCTCGGCCGCAGCGTGCTGACCCGTGGCGACCATGCCGCCCTCGATCAGCTCGCACCCGCCGACTCGTCGTCGCCCCTCGAGTACGGGCCCCGTCAGCTCGTGTCGGTCCCGCCCGTCGTCCCGCCGATGGGTGTGCTCAACCACGCCACGATCACGGCCTTCAACGAGTTCTGGTACCGCAAGGCGCCGCAGCGTCGGGTGGGGGAGATCCAGGGCATCGCCCAGTTCTTCCACCCCCTCGACTTCGTCGGCTCGTGGAACCGTCTGTACGGGACGCAGGGGATGGTGCAGTACCAGTTCGTCGTGCCCCTCGGAGAGGAGCAGGCGCTGCGCACGGTGGTCGAGCGGCTGTCGTCGAGCGGTGCCGCGTCGTTCCTCGCCGTGCTGAAGCGTTTCGGCGAGAGCAACGACGCACCGCTCGGGTTCCCGCGTGCCGGGTGGACCCTGGCGCTCGACCTTCCGGGGGGCTCACGCGGGCTCGGCGACCTGCTGCACGGTCTCGACCGTGTTGTGCTCGACGCCGGCGGTCGGCACTACCTCGCCAAGGACGCCCACACCACGCCCGACGCCGTGCGCCGCGGGTACCCGCGACTCGACGAGTGGCGCCAGGTGAGGGACTCCGTCGACCCCACTGGCCGCTGGCAGAGCGACCTCTCGCGGCGGCTCGGTCTCACGACCGTGTCGGCCTGATCACCCCATCCCTCACGACCCCACGGAGGACACCGTGCAGAATGCACTCGGCGAGCCCCAGACCATCCTCCTCCTCGGCGGCACGTCCGACATCGGTGTCGCGATCGTCCGGCGGCTGCTGAGCCCGACCACCCGGACCGTGGTGCTCGCCTGCCGCGACACGGCCCGCGGCGACGCGGTGGCCGCCGGTCTGCGGCACGACTCGCTGACGGTCGAGGTCGTGGCCTTCGACGGCGCCGATGCCGCGTCGCACTCCGCTGTGGTCGAGGGTGTGGCGGCCCGTCATGGCGACATCGACCTCGTGGTGGTCGCCTTCGCCGTCCTCGGAGACGGTGCCGTGACCTCCCGCGACCCCGTGGCGGCCTTCGAACTCCTCCAGGTCAACGTCTCGGGCACGGTGAGCGCCACGATCGCGGCGGCCAACCGCCTGCGGGCCCAGGGCCATGGTTCGATCGTGCTGCTGTCGAGCGTCGCCGGCGAACGGGTGCGCGCCGCCAACCCGGTGTACGGCGGCAGCAAGGCCGGAGTCGACGGCTTTGCTCAGGGGCTGGGCGACGGACTCGCCGCCGACGGTGTCCACCTCATGGTCGTGCGTCCCGGATTCGTGCACTCGGCGATGACGGCCGGGCTCGAACCGGCTCCGTTCGCCACGACGCCCGAGCACGTGGCCGAGTGCGTCGCTCGCGGCCTGCGCGGGCGCCGTCGCATGGTGTGGGCCCCGGGCGTGCTCCGCGGTGTCTTCATGGTGCTGCGGCACCTTCCCGGTGCCGTCTGGCGCCGCCTGCCTCTCGGCTGACGCCCGCGTCGCTCACGACCCAGATCGTGAGGCGAGTTCGGCGAGGAAGTCGGCGCGACGGTCGGCGCCGATGCCGATCGTCGAGGGGTCGCGGCCGTCGGGCTGTTCGCCCGGCGCGCAGCGCCGGTAGAGGAGCACGAGGCCGTCCTCGTAGTCGCCCACGAGGCAGAACGAACGGGCGACGACCTCGTTGGGGGCAGTGCTGCCGAACTCACTCGAGGCGTTGGGTTCGTACCAGCCCGTCCAGTAGTTGGTGAGCACGAGCCAGTCGGCCGACGCGACGTCGGCGGCGAGCGACGAGCCCGGCGAGTCGGCGAGGCCAGGGTCCATCTCGATGAAGCGTGTCGCCGGCACGAGCTCGGGG
>Ga0172373_10004981_pt1 | contig 18459 bp, 10 predicted proteins | sample Lak10m_2_FD_114546 | JGI IMG/M metagenome (GOLD analysis project Ga0172373, IMG submission 114546) | Freshwater microbial communities from Kabuno Bay, South-Kivu, Congo - kab_092012_10m | ecosystem: Environmental > Aquatic > Freshwater > Lake | place: Democratic Republic of the Congo...
ATTATTCATGAAACGCCGGCGGAGCTTCCCCTTGACGAAACGCCGCCGAAAAATCATCTCAAGGCGATCATCAGACGCTCCAGCCGGGGAGATTCATTGTTGCTTGCTGAGGATGAATCCCAAAAGTTTCTCCGGAACTACGGCATCCCCGTTGTCGCCACCAGAACAGCGGGGACCGTCGAGCAGGCGCTGGATGCGGCCCGCGCTATAGGGTACCCGGTGGTGCTCAAGGTTGCCTCGCCGGACATCGTCTTCAGACAGGATGTTGGCGGAGTGGTGACGGCCATTGACAGCGAAATCGCCCTCCGCAGCGCCTTTCAGCGAATCATGGAAGGGGTGAGCAGCTTTGCCCCCCAGGCGCTGGTGCGCGGGGTGGTCATCCAGAAAATGCTGGAGCATATCGATTACGAACTGATTTTCGGAGCCAGAAAGGACGCTGCTTGCGGCGCGGCTATCCTCTTCGGGCATGGCGGCATGGGCGTGGAGATTTTGCGGGATTTTTCCGTAGGCCTGCCGCCTTTGAACCAGACACTCGCAAGGCTCTTGATGGAGGAGACCGGCGTTTACCGGATGCTTCAGGGCTTTCGGGGCAAACAGCCCGCCGATTTACGTCAGATAGAAAAGATCCTGGTTGGCTTTTCCCGGATGATCGTCGATTTTCCCGAAATACTGGAGATGGATATAAGCCCGCTGGCCGTCTGTCAGGGAAAAGCGGTTGCCCTGGACGTCCGGATATTGCTCGATCGGGAGGCCATTTCGCGGAATTTTCTTCCCTATAGCCACCTGGCCATTGCCCCGTATCCGACGAGGCATGTAACGCCGTGGCGTCTGATCGACGGCGCCGAGTTGATTCTGCGGCCCATCCGTCCCGAAGACGAGCCTCTGGCGTACGAGATGCTTTCTACCTGTTCGGAGGAGACCATCCGTTCCCGCTATTATCAGAGCATCAGAAACATCAGCCATGCAATGCTGGTGCGCTCCTGTCATATAGACTATGACAGGGACATGACGATCGTAGCGGAGGCACGTTCCGACAAGAAAAGACGGCTTGTCGGCATCGGCAGCCTGACCGTTGACGTGAATGGCGGAAAAGCCGGAGAGTTCGCAATTATTGTCCATGACGAGTTTCAGAAGCGGGGGCTTGCCTCCAAGCTTCTCGATGTGCTCATCGGGATTGCGGTGGAGAGGGGATTGCAGGAATTCTATGGATTTCTGGAACCGACGAATGGCCGGATGACCTCTCTGTGCGAAAAGCTCGGCATGACCCGCAGCCGTTCCTCCGACGATCTTGTCCGGGTCTCTTTGCCGCTGGAAGGGTGATTGCCTGTGCCGAACCAGTGATGTTTGGCGCTGATCGGTTTACAGAGACAGCAGTTCGGCCATGTTGTCGTAAAAGACAGCGGTTTTCTGCTGCTGATTGAATCCGGCGGCACTGGTCAGTTCATCTATCAGGGCGATCTCGGTCTCGTGCAGAAACCAGGGCCAGTCCGTGCCGAAAACGATGTGTCGGGGGCCGAAGCGTTTGAGCAGGGCGACAAACTGCTCCTGTGTCAGGGTATGGGCCGCGTTGGAGGTATCAAGCAGCAGGTTGTCGCAGGGGGGCAGCTCCCGCCAGAGCTGTTCGAAAGGGGTAGCCAACCCCCCCATGTGAGCACCGATAAAGACCGTGTGCGGATAATGCCGGGCCAGGGCTGCGATTTGGGAGGGCCTTGTCGTAAAGGCCTGGTCCGTCCCAAAGTATTTATCGGCTTGATAAAATGTGTCGAGGACGACGAAAAGGGGATTTGCGCCGCTGCGGTTATGGGCGTCGAGCAGAGCGAAAAGGGCCAGTGTCGCAGGGTCGTCCAGCACAAAACCCTGAGAGAAGGAACACAGTTTGATGCCCCGGATGTTATGGCGGCTGAGTCTGGCGATTTCTTCCCGGTTGTGGGGATAAGCTGGATGAAGGGTGCCGGCTGTGTGTAAAGAATAGGCAGCCTCTGCCTTTTCGATAAAGATTGTGTTGATCCGGCCAACGTCCGCGGCCGCGGCAGTGGGCAGGACAAGCCCCGCAGCAACGCCCGCGGATTTCATGGAAGTGGCCAGCGCCGCGATATCCAAGCGGGCATGCGCGTCGGCCGTTTGCAGGTTTAGCAGAGTCACCAAATCCTGGCGGCGCGACACGTTATCGATGATTTTTGTGGTAAAAAGGTGGATGTGGCTGTCAATAATCATCATGCCTCAAGTCTCCCTGATTAAAAATTTTCCGCTTGGCCGGGCTGCCTAAAGCGCTGCTTCTCCGGCGACTGCGCATTTTGTTTGACAAGACGCGGTGTTTTGGGCGAGGGAGTATAGGCAGGACAGACCTGCATGTCAACGAGATATTGCTGGGACATATTGACCGCGGAAGATTATTGTCAGCATGAAAAAAACGATTCTTCAAAACCTGAACAAATATTGGGGTTATCAGAGCTTCCGCCTTTTTCAGGAGGAGGTGATTCTCTCTGTTCTCGGCAACCGGGATACCGTGACAATTCTGCCGACCGGCGGCGGTAAATCGGTTTGTTTCCAATTGCCCGCGCTGCTTGCGGACGGGATGGCGGTGGTCATCTCGCCGCTCATCTCGCTGATGAAGGATCAGGTGGATTTCCTGAAGGAACTGGCAATTCCCGCGGAATGCCTAAATTCCTCCCTTTCGGGGGCGCAGCAGACCGCGGTGATCGAAAAAATTAAAACTGGCCGCCTGAAACTGCTCTACCTTTCCCCGGAAAGATTGTTGATGGACCAGACGCTCGTACTCCTCAACGGGGTGAAGATTTCCTTCTTCGTCGTTGACGAGGCGCATTGCATAAGCCACTGGGGACACGACTTTCGCGAAGACTACCGGCACCTGAAGATCATAAAAAGGGAATTTCCCGGGGTGGGGGTTCATGCCTTTACCGCGACGGCAACGGCGGAGGTGAAAAGGGACATTGTCGCGCAGTTAAGGCTGCAAGACCCTGAAATATATATGGGGAGTGTGGATCGCCCCAATCTGACCTATCGTGTTTTTCCCCGTTCCGGAAACCTGCTGGGACAGATTACGGAGGCGATACGGAAACACCTGGACGAGCCCGGAATCATCTACTGCCTGAAGCGGGCGGACGTCGATGAGTTATCGAAAAAACTCAACGAGCTTGGGTATAGGAACTGCCCCTATCATGCAGGATTGTCGGACAAGGAGCGCAGGAAGAATCAGGAAGATTTCTCCGAGGAGCGGATCAATATTATCGTTGCGACGATTGCCTTCGGGATGGGGGTGGATCGCTCCAATATCCGTTACGTAATTCATGCGGCGATGCCGAAATCGATCGAGCATTATCAGCAGGAGACCGGCCGCGCCGGCCGCGACGGCTTGCCGGCCGACTGTACCCTTTTCTATGCGGGGAGCGATTACCGGATTTGGGAATATATGCTTCGTGACTCGCCGGACAGGGATGTAATGCTTGCAAAATTGGGGGCGATGTATGGATTTTGCGTGCGTCCTGAATGCCGGCACCGCTATCTATCCCGTTATTTTACTCAGGAATATCAGCAAGCTAACTGCGGTGCCTGTGATTACTGCCTCGAAGAGGTGGAGACGGTCGAGGAGCCGCTGATTGTCGGACAGAAGGTCCTTTCGTGTGTCGCCCGGGTCAAGGAGCGGTTTGGTGCGGCCCATATCGTCGAAATTCTGAAGGGAAACATCACTCCGGCGATCGAAAAATGGGAGCACGACAAGCTTTCCACGTTTGCCTTGATGCAGGGGGAAACGAAGAATTATATCCGCTACATGCTGGAGCAACTGATAGGGCAGGGGTTTCTGCGCCGCGAGGGAGAATTCATGACGATCGCGATCACCGAAGCGGGCTGGGAACTGCTGCGGGGAAAGACCATGCCGCTGCTGGCGAAGCCTCTCGTTGCCGAAAAGAAGAAGGAAATCGAAGCGAAGCGAAAATCGCGGCGGGCGGCACAGAGGGAAAATGTTGACGAAAAACTATTCGAGCTGCTGCGCACCCGCCGTGCGGAGCTGGCGCGGAGCAAGGGAATCCCCGCTTACATGATCTTCAGCGACAAGACCCTCCAGGAGATGGCGCAACTCAAGCCAAAAAACCTGGAACAGTTTTCCACTGTTTCCGGAGTGGGGCTTACGAAGCAGGAGCAGTACGGAGCCATCTTCCTCGATATTATAAAACAATCGGCTTAGCTGCTCAGGCAGATAAACAACCGGCTGAAGGATTTAGCCAAAGTTCAGGGTTACGAAAATAATGTTTTGCAATATCAGCATATTGCATAGAGAGAATTGTTAATTTGGGCACTACATCTTTTCATTTCAGAGGATGGTTTTGACCGTTTTCCCTGGTCGATGAGAGAGCCTCAGGGCGGCTTTACCATGATCACCGGAGACTCCGAACAGGCCGGACATTCCCAACTGATGACGTCCGAACTGATCCAACCCCTCGCCGTGCACTCCTTAAACAACTTGCGCGTCCTCAACCAGATGGCCGCTGAAATGCTTGCTGCCGCAGCCGAACGGAATCTGCCACGACTTGACGAGGAACTTTACTTTGAACTGTTTTCCCCAGCGCCTTCAAAACATCGTCGGAACAAAGCGTCGTAGACGCCATCGTTATGACGATCGGACCATCCTTATGAATCCGGGGGGAAAAATCAATATATTCGCTACCATCTGGCATGAAAGGCGTCAATAATACCTGTGGATAACAAATCTCTCAGGAAGATTGCAATCGAAGAAAGCGGCGCAATGCTCGGACTCATCCTTTATAACCAAGGGTACATCCACGGAGCCGATGTCATCCTCCATGAAATGGAATCTATGGGCGTCCGTCCACTACCCTCCCTTAAAAACATCCATCGAATCCTTACCAGACTCGACTTGACGCACCGTCGCACCGGTTATTATCCATAGCCCTGTATTTCCCGTGGTCAACATCCCCTCAATTATCGAGTCCACTCTCAGCTCATTCCCGGTTTCTGATTTGAGCGCTCATTTCCGGCTCATTTTGCTAATCGCACTGCAATAGAAATTAGCCCAAAACCTCCAACATCTCAGCTACGACCTCGACACTGCCCTCGTCTTCGCAGGTCAGCTCGATGGGCTGGAAGTCTCGGTTGACGGGTTTTAGAAAGACCCGCACGTGCCGCCATGTACCGTCTTCAGAAACCGCCTTCTCACTCTCATAGCGCTTTACAGTAAAACGCTGGCCCGTTTCCGGATCGGCTGTGTCCCGTAGACGAACGACCACTGTCCTGCCTTGGCGGGTCCCTTCGACCGGCGTTCCGAAGAGGCAGTAGGAACCGTCTGGTATTGCCGGCTCCATCGATTTCCCGACCACTTGGGCTACAAACATCCCCTTCCGCAGGCGGCGACCCGTATCGATCTCTACCCAATCAAGGTCCCATTCCTCTTCTCCCACAGTCTGTGGTTCCCCGAAATAACCGGCAGCGACTTTGAGTGGCATAAGCGGCACACAATTGGCGAAACGGTCCTGAGGGCGCGGACGCAAAGGCCTAAGGACGAAGCGCCCACGCTCTTTGCCAGTCTCTCGGCCTCGCCTAAACCAGGACGCATCCTTCCGCAGGGCCTCACGGAGATCGCCGGCGTTGAGATAACCAGCCAGTCTTCGGAAATGGCGTGTCATTGCACCTTCGTCTTCGAGGTCGCTTGCGGCGATTTCTATGACTTCGTAGCCGTTGTTTCGCAGCCATGAGCGGATGCGCTGGTCCTGTTCCGCAGTCGCCGCGTTGCCGTGAAGATGACCGCTCAAGCCGTCCAGATAGAGGCAGACACCTTCATCTTCGTCATGGTGCGGCGCGCAATAGATGACGTTCGGGGTAGTTGTTCCGATGGCGCGGTCAAGACGGATCTGTCGGCCGCGGATTCCCTCCTCGAAACCGGCCGCCAACAAGAGATGACGCAACCGCCGTTCCACTTCGTTGACCGGGTGGTTTCCCTCCTCGGGCACCTTTGACGGCTGCTTGGCTGGGATCTCATGGCCCACCGTCAGGTGCGTTCCCCACGCCGCAAGCCGTTCCTGCGCCGCCTTCCGGTCGAGGTATTTGTGATAGTAGCCGTTGCGGAAGGTCTGGAGGCAATCGATACATGATTTTTCGCAGGCCGCCGGGCAGTTCTCGACGATCTCCTGTGCGACCACGGCGATCTCCTCGAATCGTTCGCAGATCTGATCGAGGAGGCCGGAGCCACCGGGCATGGGATCCCACAACAGGGCGTCCACCTCGTCACGGTCCACATGCCCGATGACGAGGATCTGCAGGTCATCCAGGTGCATGTCCAGCACCCGGGCAGCCGCAAAGCGCAGCGCTTCGAGGACGCTGTAGGCAGTGGTCTGATCCGGACAGGCCGGCAGCGACAGAATGTCGGCCACCACATCGGCGTAGAAGCCAACGGGAAGAATAGGTTTCCCACAGCGTTCCTGATGGGTCTGCTCGAAATGCTCGCGCTGCCGATCGGAGGAGAGAGGCGATACACTCTGCCCGCAGACGCGACATACAGGATAGCCGAATCTCTCGAACCGGTCGATGGCCATCGATGCGCCGACATTGACCATCCGCAAATGAACGCCGCGGCGGTGATGCAGGGTTTGTCCACCCCAGCGGTAGGCTCGTCCGCCGTTGTGCTGGTCGCGTTCCAGCCCGTAAACCGCCACCCCCATCTGGAACCGCAGTTCCTCCTCATCGGAAATGTGCGACTGGTGGACCAGATCCACATCGCAGACTGCAATGGTCGGCAGAACGACGGCACCGAGGGCGGTCGGGGCAACGCCCAGGTTCGTTTCTTTGACGGCTTGGCGCTCACCCGATACCTCGAAGACGGGCATCTCGAACCGTTGCTCGTCGATGTCGCGATGAAAACGACGAGACACAAAGCGGTTTCCGTTGGCATAGATCAGGTTGCCCGGCACATACTCTCGCAGGGCGACGCTGGGCGGTCGGGGCAGGGTAAAGGCCATGGCGCCGGTTCGCCAGAAAGGGATCTCGGCGGTTCCCAAGACAGAGCCGACCTCCAGGCCATAGCCGGGGAGGAATCCTTCTGCGGCGAGAACGCCGAAGGTATTCACATCATCGTACCCTTCGGCTTCGCGGCGTGAGCGTCGCGCCGTGCCCTTTAGCCGTTTGACCAGGGCGTCGCAGCGCCGGAAGAGAGCGTCGTCCTCGGGTTCCAGATCTCCCTGTTTCTCCCGAAGCCCGTTGAGCCGCCGGATCTGTCCCAGCGCCCATCTCAGGCGGCGTTCCAGGCGGACGATCACCCCTGTAAGGGCATCGACCATTCCCCGCACATGGGTGCGCAGAACCTCCGGGCGCGTCACCTCCGCATCCGTTTCCGGCCATCCCTGGCAAAAGGCGCGCTCTACGTAGCTGCAGAGGTCATCGGTATTCCGGTCGATCAATGTCTTCAAAGCGGTCAGATCGGGAAGCCTCTCCCGCACGAGCCCCCCATCGAAGAGATAGGCCGAAACCCGGTCGGGCAGGCAGGTTTTTAGCGTATCGGCAATCTCCCGTATCTCCGTGGTTGATCTGGAGGCCTCGCGCGCGTACTGGTGCAGCCGCGTGATCACCGTCGCATGGACGTGTTTGGCAACTAACAGGTCGTTGCGCAGATTGAACGCGGGCGGGTCCACCCGTCCCGTCAGAAGCTTGAGCGGCTCGGCAAAATAGGCCCGGTCGTGGGAGACCGGCCGGCAGTAGGTCAGGTCGACCGCCATGCGGTGGCGCCGTCCGGCGCGTCCGGCCCGCTGCCAGTAATTGGCCGGCAACGGCGGGACGTTTCGCATGAGGATAGCGTCGAGTTTACCGATATCCACGCCCAGTTCGAGAGTGGGGGTGCATACAAAGGCGTTTACCGCCTCAGAATCGCCCTTGAAGAGGTTTTCGAGGCGTTCCCGCTCGTCGTGGGGGACCATGGCGGTGTGCTCTTCCGGCCGGAGCATGGAGTAGCCCTGGTCGAGCAATTGCAGGTCGTAGTTGTCCGGATCTTCGCGGACGAATTCGATGGCACCATCGCAACGCCAGGCGGGACAGGCGAGGTTTGGGGAGCGGCGCGTTGTCCGCCGTCGGCAGCTCCGGCAGCGCCAGACGCCGTGATTCTGTTGAAGCCGCAGGCGGTCGGCATCAACCTGGTAAACACCGCTGACATTCGGTAGCGGATTGCCCTTCGATCCCTTAAGGCGAACTGGTTTAAGCAATCCCGTTTTTACGAGAACGTCGAATAACCCTCCCAGGAAGCCCTCAACATTCTCCGTGGTGACACCCCACTTCCTGGCCATCTGGCGGATTGTTGTATCGCCCCCTCGGACGCTGAGCCACTGTGTAACCAGCTCCTGCTTTTCCACCGCATCCCGGTGGAGCTTCGTTCCGACCGGCGCCCCCACCTGCGGCAGGTATCCCTGCTGGACTTCGAGATCTCCATCCATCCAGTATTTGGTGAAGATTTCCCGCTCGGGATCGAACAAAACCCGCTTGCGCCGCAGATAATCGAGCAGGCCGGCGACGCCGTCGCGTAGATCCTCGGGAGGCATCCCGAGGGCAAGGGCGTTCTCCTGAATCCAGGGGAGCGCCGGATCGAGACCCGCGTAATCCACCTTCATCCGTCCCCACGGCTCCAGACCGATGGACTGCCGCGAGGAGAGGGTGATCTCCCGGAGCACCTGTATCCGGAGAAACTTTCGCCGTTCCTGCTCGTGGCGACCCCCGCCGCCTTCCCGACGGACGACCTGCCAGACCTCGGGTACGAGGGCGCGGGAAAGCGCCTCATCCTTCTCCAGGATCTCGTCAAGATGCATCGCCAGGTCACCGATGGAAAGGGATCCACCCTTCAGACCTTCGGCCATGAGGGCGCGCAACCGAAAACGGCGGGCGTGGTCCTTCATCCATCCGGCCTGGAAGGCGGCGTCTTGCCGGTTATCACAAAACACCAGGAGACGCGGTCGTTCTGAATGGTGCACCATATCCGGCGCCAGGACATGCACGTCGGCCACATTGGTGGCGCGGACGGGACGTGCGGGCTCCCGGTAGGTGCTGCCGATGCGCCGCCCGTTGGCCCCGCAGGAGAGGCAATTCGATAGCAGTCCCGGGTTGTCCTTTTTCTGACGCACGGCATAGAGGACTACGGTTTCACCCGCCGCACCGCAGTGGCGACACCGGCTGACCACCCCGGGATGGGCCGTACCGCAACGGCGGCAGAAATGGAGCGTAGTAGTCCGTTCATGTTCATCGAGATCCTCGTCTTCGCTGCCGCCCACGATGCGATCGAGAAGCACCACCCGGCGGCCACCCTGGGCCTCCTCCAGGGTCTGCCAATAGGATCCGTCGCCGGTAGATTCGCCGCCACCCGGACGTCGACCGGTGAAATCAAAATCTTTCAAAAACGCGACAAAATAATGCTGCCCACAGGTTGTACAGGTGGTCACCGGGAAGTGAGCGTTCCGGTCCTCGCCTCCACCAGCCTCGATTTCGTCTTCGGCAGCGAGCCAGAGTTTCGGTCCCGGTTCGCTCTCGGGGAAGGTCACGACAGCGCCGCTGATCCCGCGGACGAAGCCATGCACGACGGGTCGGACGAGTGGCCGCCCTTCCCGCCTTGCCGCCGCGCCGAGGGTTAGCCAGGCAAGGATCTCCGCTTCGCTCACAGGACGGCCTACCTTCTTTTCCAACTCCACAGGTAGTTCATGAAGCGGTTGTGGAGAGGCCAACTCCTCGCTCAACTGAAAAAGCAACTCGTTTCGAGACAGCGCGGCGTACAGGACCTCGGGCCATTTCCCCGCGGCCAGAGTGGTGGTAGTCAGGGCGCGATAGACGGCGCGGATCGCCTCTCCATCACCATTCTCGTCTTCCACAGCTTGCACACATTCGTTGAGCAGGTGCCCGGCATCTTTCACGGGTGGGGGTGTGCTGCGGTCCCCGGCCCACACTTCCGGTTCGTACGCTTCACTGACTGTAACTACCGATTCCTTCGCCACGCCGAAAAAACGACTCGCGAAGTCGCGGGCGGCATCGGGGTTCCGCCGATCGGCAATGGTCGCCGAGGTGGCGATGCAGACCGTATCCTGAGCCTCGCGGCCGCAAAAGGCTCTTAGGCGGCGGCTGAGACAGGCCGTTTCAGCCCCTTGCGCACCGGCGAATGTATGGGCCTCGTCGAAGACAAGAAAGTCCAGCCTCGCGTCGGAGAACAGCTCGACGTCCCGCTGGCGCGTGAGGAGGAGTTCCAACTGCTTCACGTTCGTCAGCAGGATCCGCGGCTGGCGACCCTTTGTGCGCATCACCTCACGCGAGCAGATCTCCTCGGGAGGATAGACCGTCTCGCTCCGCTTTTCCAGGCGGACCTCGGCCAGCTTTGCTTCGTAATCGGCCAGGGAGGCCCCTTCGGGGAGTCGGAAGCCCGCCACATCGGCCTCCCGGTCGGGTGTTTTTCCGACGTACATGCCGAAGCTGATGCCGGTGCCGGCCAGAAGGGACCGCAAGCGTCCGAGCTGGTCCTCGGCCAGGGCGTTCATCGGATATACGATTACGGCACTGATCCCGGCGGCTGCCTCCTCGTCCCGCAGGGCGAGGCATTGGCTGATGACCGGGTATAGAAAACATTCAGTCTTGCCGGAGCCGGTTCCCGTCGAGACCAGGGTCGTCCGCCCGGAGCGGATGGCCCGGATAGCCTCTTCCTGGTGTCCGTAGACCCTTGTGATTTCCGAGGGGATGCGCTGACGCATATGGGGATGAAAAAGTCCTTCGTTGACCAGATCCTCCACCGTCTCACCTTGTCGGAAAGGGCGCGAGAGGCTGATGTAGGGACCCTTTAGGAGGGGAGACCGGCGCGTCTCATCCAGCGAGAGGAGCCGCCGCATCTGCGCGTGCAAGCGTTCGTCGGCGAAGGGATAGGCGGTAAGCTGGTAGCGAAGAAAACTCCGGACAACCTTTTCGGTAAAGACGATGGGGTTCAATGCCATGATTAGCCCTCAAGTTTTGCGCCGTTTAGGGGAGCCGGCGCCTTTCGCTGGCCTGGACGGCCGTGCCACCTTTCAGGGCAAGCACCGCCCCGAGGCGTGGGTGCCGCTTGATATCCGCCGCCATTTCCCCGAGACGGACGACCTTTTCCAGCGGTTCAATCCGATACCCGGTCCCATCCGCGCAACGCTTCAGGTATTCCAGGCTAACGTTCATCAGGCTCCCCCGGGGATAAAAGCACCTTGGGAAGGATCAGGTTCCAACGCCCAAGAAGAAGGCCGCCCCTCTGTCCCCGTTCGACGTATGCCCGGGAACGCGGGCGGTGCTGTTCCATGCGGGCCAGAAGCGCATCAGGCACATGGAAAGGCTTCTGAAACCTCTCCAAAAACCACCCTGTCGCCGCCCAGAGCTTTGCCATGTCATACCGGCGCAGGACCTCCTCCAGGAGTTCGAGATCCAGGGTCGTAAAGCCTGCGGCGGAACGTACCAGCTCCTCCAGGCCGCCAGCCAGCAACGGCCGGCTGAATCCTTCGACCAATGTGCGTTCGGGTCCAGTGACCTCCAGCAGCCTTCCCTGACGCTCTATCCGCCGAGCGCCGACTTGTTGTTTGCGGGAGTCTGTCTGCATGGGGCAGGGAAGTTCCAGAAAACGAAGGGTTGTACCATCCAGAAGCAGTGGACGACGGCACCGTGCTACATAGAGAGTGCACTGATTCCACACCGAATGCGCAGCCCCGAGAAGTTCCAGGGCGCTGTGGTGCGAGAAGACACCGGCAGGGTGCATCGTGTTCGCCACCAGAAAAGGATCGGGCCGGAAATGGTCAGAAGCTGCCGTTGGTGGGACAACGGCATATATCTCACGGGTCACGTGTTTCAATCGGCCGGTCTTGAGATGGTACTTGAGCCGATCCACGACGCCTTTGCGCTTCCCACCTGGCGTCAGGACCTCAACCGCCTCGTCGAGAGAAAATACCGGGTGGGTGGCAAAGAAATCCGTGACCCTCAGTTTTTGTTCGGTGTTCATATAGGTAATAATCTTCCCTGTATCAAACGGAAACGGTCAACTGATCGTCCAACTTGCCAGTTGTCAATATGATTCCCTATGGGTAGTTATTTTACCCATTCACTCACAATATGCAAGCAATTCTTTAAGGGGGTTCTTTGTTTATTGATTCCCGCAATAGAACTACAAAACCTTTTATTGACAAATTATGATCGATATACTAACCTTAAGACCACCTTGGAGGTTATGCTGGTCAGATTAATCGATACCATCGTTCAGAGTTGCAGATTTGTAGGGAGGTAAGACATGCCAATCACGAGACATAAACTCGCCGAACGAATCAGGGCCGCCCGCGAGGCATGCGGACTGACGCAGAAGGAACTTGCCGAACATCTTGGTTTTTCGAGGCCTACGGTTGTCCAGATTGAGGCGGGAAACCGTGCCGTGTCCAGCATCGAGCTCGACAAGATTGCTTATCTTTTCGGACGTGATATCCGGGAATTCATCGCGGAGTCCTTTGATGAGGAGGATGCCCTCGCGGTTCTTTTCCGCGCTCAACCCGCCGTGGCGGAGCAGCTGGTTGTCATGGAAAAGCTGAGGGAATGTCTTGCCATCGGGAGGGAGCTAACGAATCTCGAACAGATCGTCGGCATCGACCGAAGCCAAGCCGCGACGGCATCCTATCCGCTCCCGCCAGCCGGAACTCGCTGGCAGGCGATACAACAGGGAGAGAGACTCGCCGATGAAGAGCGCCGCCGCCTCGATCTCGGAAACGCACCGTTGCCGCCGCTCATCGAACTGCTTGAATCGCAGGGGGTCCGCACGGGCGTCGTGGATCTACCCGAAGACATCTCCGGTCTGACGTTGAGCGACCGCAAAGGCGGGCTTTTCGTCTTCGCCAACCGGGCACATCATTCCCTGCGAAGACGGTTTTCTATTGCCCACGAGTATGCGCATGTCATCGCCGACCGCGACCGAATCGGAATCGTGAGCCGGGCTTCGGAGAGGGACGATCTCATCGAGGTTCGCTCCAATGCCTTCGCGGCAGCCTTCCTGATGCCTGAGGAAGGCGTGCGTCAGTTTGTTAGTGGACTGGGCAAGGGCAGGCCAAGCCGCAGCCGCGCCGAGGTCTTCGACGAGGCGGGAAGCCTCGACGTCGAGGGTCGCACCGAGCCGGGTAGCCAATCCATCCAGCTTTATGATCTCGTTCAGGCTGCACACCATTTTGGAGTTAGCCGGCCAATGGCGCTCTTCAGGTTGCGTAATCTTCGCCTCGTGAGTGACGCGGAGTTCAACGCACTCAAGGTTTTGGACGAGAAAGGTGCGGGCAGGGAGATGGCCAAAGCGATGGGACTGGACGATCCGGACTCTCCGGAAATCCGCAACGAATTTCGTCATCGTTTCCTCGGCCTTGCGCTGGAGGCCTACCGACGAGATGAGATCTCCCGAGGCAAGCTGAAGGAACTGGTTTTGATGGTAGGGCTGTCGGCGAACGAAATCGACAGCCTCCTCGAACATGTCGGTCTCGCCGATGATCCTGGTAAGAGGTCCGAAACGTGACAGCGCACCCACGCCGTACCATCATTGCTGATGCCAACGTGCTCATCAATCTGATGCACGTTAATCGGCTCGCTCTCTGCTCCAATTTGCCAGGCTGCACATTTGTGGTTCCCGACCACGTCGTCGAAGAGATCACGAACGGAGATCAGAAAGCGAAGCTTGACGACGCCCTTGCCCGTGGAATTTTTCACATCGTGGCGATCAAAACCATCGATACGATTACCCTCTTTGCAGAACTCACTACGTATGTTGGCCGGGGTGAAGCAGCTTGCCTGGCCCTTGCCGTCGAACGCAATTGGATCGTTGCTTCGGACGAAAAAAGGCGCTTCCGCCGGGAGGCAGTGAACCGTATCGGCAGCGGGCGCATCATCGGAACCAGAGATTTGTACGTACTCGCGATCCAAGCCGGGCTGATTACTGTTGAGGAAGCGGACGCAGACAAGGGAATACTGGAACAACTCCGTTTCAAAATGGATTTTAAATCGTTTCAAGATCTTGTAATCAAATAAGTCGCCCCAAAAAGCCATACCGCATGCTGAGCATAGGTCGATGGCAAAATTTTGGGGATTGTCTGCAATGCCTTATTATTAAACCGGCAACTAAATACATTAACGATGGATCACCGTACCCAGCAAATACAGGCATCTCATAAATTTAATTCACATGTTTAATTGCCGGAGTAATAAGAGAAAAATGAAAGAGGTCAATATATTAATTCTAGCAAACAGATTGGAGCAACGAGATCCAGCAACGACCTTAAGAAGCCACTGATGTCTTGACTTCCATGTCAAAACGAGCAGCCTGAGAGCAACTGCGAAGGATCTGTTGCCACTCAGCCTGAATTTGGTTGGCAGCTTTCCTATAACCTTGGATACGTTTCTTCCCACCACGTATCAAACACCTGTTTCTAATGGGCATGTTCGATAGTCTGCTTTCGAGGGACAGATTGCACTCTATGTTCGGTATGAGATCCTGCACAAGCAGCGGCAGAGCGTTCTCGTAGCTGGCGAGCACCCACGCCTCCACGCACTTCGATGGATTACAGAACAGCCATCTTGTCGGCAAATCACCGGCAGAATGCAAATCGAGCCAGCAAGCCAAGACTGATCGAAGGGCATTTACAGTATCGCTCGCAGGCGGGCACGGAAGTTCGCATGGCAAATCGGTTCGCCCGTCGCTGATATTGGCATCTTCATAACGCATTCCAGCTACATCGGCATCGACATGGATCAGGACTAGATCGAATTCTGCCAGATCGGGATTCTCAGCGACCGGGCATTGCATCGCGACAACCTGCCTGCACCAGCGATAGACGCCGCCCCATCCTCCGCCGAGCGCCCCCGCGCCACCGAAGGGATCGCTTGTTTCTGGTTGAAGTAGTGTCAAAATGAATGGACGTTCGAGAATTGCCTTCAAGGCCGCTTCGATCACGACCTGATCGGTCTTGCCTTCCGCAACGAGTCCGATACGCAGGTCAGACATTGGGAACCCCTCCCAAATGCCCCATGATCCACAGGCGTGATAGGGGCCAGCCTTTCTCTGCATGCAGTTTACGTCGCTCCTCGGTGATCTCGATCCTTTGGATGACGGTGTGCCCCTCGCTGTTTCGATCCACGACAAAAAGCCGGACCCGTTCATCCTCCAGAGGCAGGCCGTCCAAAACCACCGGATTGTGGGCGGTGAACAACAATTGCCTGGGTATCGGATTATCGATGACCCATTTACATAATGACCTGATGAGCCTCTGCGTTAAACGCGGATTCAGGGCATGGTCGAGATTGTCAACCGCTGCCAATTTCGGTGAGTTGGGCAGCAGAACAAGGGCCGCACAGAAGAGGACATAGAGCGCGCCTTCACTCGCGTCATGCGCTGTGAGCACATTCTTTCCCGGCCTCATGTATCGGTCGCGGAACCTTAAAACCTGTCTGGGCCTGGACACAGAAGCGGAGAGAATGGCATCCGTCATGCTGGTCGTGTCAAAATCCTCGATCCAGTCGATCATCTCCCTGATCTCATCCAGCGCCTCTTCGATGAAATTGTCTGCGCTTGCAGCAACCTTTAGCTCACGCACCGCCTCGGCCAAACGCCCTCCGGAAAGCCCTATGGGGTCCCGGGTTTGAGCATCCGTCAGAAGGCCCCTCAGTACCAACGTGTTCGGCGTATAAATGGCGTAATCACGGAGGAGGCCCATCAATTTCGCTGCCGGGTCTGATTCGCTCAACTCCACGACCTTCAATGCCGCGATGCTTTGTTCAGAATTTTTCACTGTTTTGATACCGCGACTGGCGACGCTTGACCCGCCGAACCTTAGATCTTCGGTCTTGTATCGCCATGACGGGCGAGGTTTTTCCAGGGGATTGTTCAAACTGACCGCATAGCTTGTCTGTTCCGCATTTGCCTCAAAAAAAATATGCGGACTGAGTTTCTTGCTAAAAGCACTTTTGTAGAGTCTTGGAACGCCGGGCCTTACTCCCCTGTACTTGAGGGATTCGTCGTCTACGCGGCCCGATGCCGCTGCGGAAAGAACGCCGAGCGCCTCCAAGGCGTTGCTCTTGCCGCTTCCATTGGCACCGACGAACACGTTCACCAGGCCAAGCGGGATCTCCTGGTTCACGATGGACTTGAAGGAATGGACTACCAATTTATTAAGCAGCAGGTCGCCGGACATTTTACACCTCCGCATATTCGCGTTGACACTGTTGTGCCGTTTCAACAACTGGTATTTAACGGGAATTTCCCATAATCATTATGCATTGTCAATGCTTAAAATAGTTCTCCCTGTTTGATTTTGCTGTTGTTATACGTCTCAGAGGGTTCAGATACCAGTGGTGCTTTTTCCCCACCCTCTGGGGATTCAATGTTGTCGAGAAGCTGTCGATAGCCTGTCTCTCCCAATAGATTGCGAGCGTGGAGATGGCACTCATGCCAGGATTCTTCGGATGATTGGGTAAGTTGCCAGTCGTAAAAGCGGGGGCCGAGGCGGGGGGCGACAGGTTGAGATTGATTCGCGCGCTCGTCATGACCGAGGCCGTAGTCGGCCAGGCGCAGGGTTTCGGGGAGCATCCAGCCTTCACCGTCGTTCTGGTTCAGGAAGGCCTCAACGCCTTTCTCCCGATCGCCGCCGGAGGCACGGATCTTTTCTTCGAGATCATAGAAGGCGATGAGGGTCAGGACCGTTTGACGGAGCTCTGGGTCTTTGTCCTTATCGACGCGCCAGAAGCCCTTGGGATCAAATTTGTCTCCCGAAATACCCGCGGCGTAATCACAGTCAGTTAAGGCAAATCTAAGATCCTCTTCGTTCAAACCCAAGAAAACAGCCACTGCCGCATCAAAAGCAGCCTTCATCTGCAACCGGCGGGCGGGGTTCAGAGCCCAAAGAGAAATCCAACTATCCTTGTTGAGTCCGATAGTATGCCCTAAATCAATCCATTCTTGGGCAAATATGCGTGAGCCCAGAGAGAGTCGTAGAGAAAGATGTAAAAATCTGCTGAAAGATCCGCTGCTCCATAGTGGAAGCGGCGTCTCGACCATCATGAATTCACTCATATTGAGCCCGCCAAGCCTCCTCCGGGCTACAAGGTCAAACGACAACGATGAAAGAAATGCAGCGCCCAAGAGGGCTTTTTTCGTACCTCCATCTTCGGGCACGAAATAAAAAACGCTATCGCCGGCAGGTGACGGTCTAAGATATGTGGAGATAGTGGTCCGTGAGTTTGTTGAAGAACTGATACGCATATATGCGATCTTAGGTCCATGCTCAACCTTGTCGGAGAACTCCGCAACTGATTCAGCAATCAGGTATTGCGGTTCGATGTCTTTTGACCCCCACTCGATATCCCGCCAGACCGCGGTGCGGCCCTTGCCGCTGACCCATCCCTTCTGGCTGAAGTCGAACTGGCCGATCATTCTGCCCTCATAGAGCGGCAGGGCCGTGTCCTCAATCTTATCTTCCCTTATCCATGCGTCGGCTTCGCGGGAAAGGATGATGCCCGACGGGATATCGGCACGGGGGATGGGTAGGGCGTCGTAGGGCGGCTGGGCGCAGCGCAGGCGCCAAGGGGTGCGCTGGACGTCGCCGGGCTTGAGGAGATGGCCGTAGACATGCCGGGCACGGGCGGCCCGCTCTTCCGGCGCCACGGAGTTATCGAAGAACCATTCCTCCAGTTCAGCTTCCACCGGGGTTATACTCCGGCAGCCGTTTGGACCATAGACCTTCGTCGCGCTCGTCTGCGCGCGGGCGCCTGGGCCTCCGATTCCCGTCGCCTGTTCCACATTTGGCGCGATGGCAGGGTCGAGTGGGACCATGCAGGCGGGATCAATGCCCATTCCCGCCCAGAGCTCCCCCATAGGGCGCCAGTCTCCCTTCAACCAGCGGCTGTATTCGTCGGGGCGGTAGCCCTCGGCCTCCCACTTGGGTCGTGGGGGGAAGAGCTTCGAGTCATTGGTCATATCGAACTCCCTGGCGTAACGGATGCCCCAGCCGTCGGGGCCGTCGTCGCCGAGGAGAACGGAGTTGGCGTAGATCTTCTCCAGGATCTCCAGGTCCCGCTGCGATTGGATTTCGAGGATGGCAAGGGAACGGGGGCTGAAGCGCGTGACCTGGACGCGGGTGTAAGGCGTAGCGAGGGTCTCGGCGCACTCCCAGTCTTCGAGCTTCCGGCGCATGAAGGCCGTACGGATCGCCTCGGTGGCGCCGCCCTTCTGGATGATGACCGGGTTGAACTTGAAGGAGCGATGGATCTGAAAGATTCCGTCCCGGTTCTCGAAGCCGAAGAGCCACTCCCAGCGGCAATGGTCGAGGAAGAGGCGGCGCAGGCCGCCTGTGCCGTGGTCGGAATAGAGACCCGAGGGGACAATGAAGCCGAGGCGGCCGTCCGGGCGCAGAAGCGCGTGGGTCTGCTCCAGGAACGCCTTGTAGAGGTTAA
>Ga0172373_10004982_pt1 | contig 18456 bp, 14 predicted proteins | sample Lak10m_2_FD_114546 | JGI IMG/M metagenome (GOLD analysis project Ga0172373, IMG submission 114546) | Freshwater microbial communities from Kabuno Bay, South-Kivu, Congo - kab_092012_10m | ecosystem: Environmental > Aquatic > Freshwater > Lake | place: Democratic Republic of the Congo...
AGAGCGTCACGTCATCCAGGCAGGTCGCCAGCGGGGCCCCCACCGCCACCGCGTAGCCGCTCCCGGGCAGCAGGGTCACCCCGACGTCGGTGACCCGCACGTCCCGCAGCACCAGCGGTTCGGCCAGCACCGCCGAAGGGGCTGCCACGAGCAAGAGCAGGGCGATCGAGCTGGGGCGCACCATCTGGGTCGAGGCTCCGGACTCCCGCCGCGCGGGTCGGCGAACAGAGCACGATGCGGTCAGCGGCTCAACCGACGTCTCGCATGGTGATGATTGAGAAGACGCGCGAAGCGGCGATCGACAGCCCGCACTTTCCATTGTCGAGCCAAGCAACGGCGCGCCGTTCGCCGCTGCCGCTGACGTCCTCGGTCCCGCCTCCCTCACCGCGCCTCGACACGCCCGCGGCTCGATCCCGCGCGTCGGCACCCGTGGATAGCTTCCGAGAGATCCTCGCCTGCAGCACAAATCCAAAAGCTCCCGGCACCTCATCGGCACCGGGAGCCTTCATGGACGTACGTGTTGAGTCTCTAGCGCAGCCGCTGGTAGGCCGGCACGTCGTACGCGTCCTCGCCCATGTCGTAGTCGTGCATGCCGTTCGGCACCGGGTAACGGCCGGGATCGCTCGCCGGACGCGCGTAGTTGGAGGCGGCCTCCTCGAGCGAGACGCGGCGGTGCGGGCGGCCCGGGGGCGGGTTGGAGTCGGACGTCTGGATCATCGTCGGCACGGCCACCGGCGAGGGGACGTTGACGGGCGGCATCGTGAGCGAGCCGGCCGAGGAGACCTCGTACGACTCACGCGGCGCCGGCATCGGCGCGGCCGCGCGGGTGGGCGAGCGGAGCAGACGACCGGTGAGGCCACCACCCTGGTGCGAGCTGCCCGCCGGCGCGTAGTCGCCCGACTGCCACGAGCGGCGCGTCTGACGCGGCTCGAAGCCGGTGGCGATCACGGTGATCTTGATCCGGTCGCCCATCGTCTCGTCGATCACCGAGCCGAAGATGATGTTGGCGTCCTCGTGCGCCAACTGGTGGATGTAGGTCGACGCCGCACCCACCTCCTTGAGCGTCATCGACTTGCCGCCGGTGATGTTGATCAGGATGCCCATCGCGCCGTCGATCTTGACCTCGTCCAGCAGCGGGGAATGGACCGCCAGCTGCGCCGCCTCGATCGCCCGGTTGGGGCCCGACGCCGTGCCCGTGCCCATCAGCGCGCGGCCCTGGTCGGTCATGATGGCGCGCACGTCGGCGAAGTCGACGTTGATCAGCCCCTCCACGGTGATCAGGTCGGAGATGCCCTGCACGGCGTGGAGCAGCACCTCGTCAGCCTTCTTGAAGCTGTCGAGCAGCGCCATGTCATCCTCGGCCACCTCGAGCAGCCGGTTGTTCGGGATGACGATCAGCGCGTCGACGGCGGCCTTGAGCGCCTCCAGCCCCTCATCGGCCTGACGGGCCCGCTTGCGCCCCTCGAACCCGAACGGCTTGGTGACGACGCCGACGGTGAGCGCGCCGCTGTCACGGGCGATCTGGGCGATGACGGGCGCGCCGCCGGTGCCGGTGCCGCCGCCCATGCCGGCCGTCACGAAGACCATGTCGGCGCCCTTGAGCTGCTCCAGCAGTCGGTCCTGGCTCTCGATCGCCGCCTTGCGCCCCTGCTCCGGGTTGGCGCCGGCCCCCAGCCCCTTGGTGAGGCTGGTGCCCAGCTGCAGCCGGGTCGTCGCGAGGTTGCGCTCCAGTGCCTGGCAGTCGGTGTTGGCCGCGATGAAGTCGACGCCGGAGAGCCCGGCCTCGATCATGGTGTTGAGCGCGTTGCCGCCGCCACCGCCCACGCCGACGACCTTGATCTTGGCACCCAGCCCCGTCGGCTCCATCTGCTGCTCATGGTCCTGCATCGCCGCTCCTGTGCGCCGCCCTGGCGCGTCATTCAGCCGTATTTGTCGGGAGTCTCGCGCCGTCGGCGCGGGATCGAAGGTCGTCGTCCGTCGTGCTTTCGAGAGAGCCGGGTCTTAGAACATCCAGCGGTGGAGTACAACACCGAAGGAACTCCACCGATGGAACAAACATCGATGGAGGCTCCATCGTCAGTGTATCGCCTAGAAGACGTGCTGAAACCACCGGCCGAGCCGCCCCATCAGCCCCGGCGGCGGGCGGCCCATGAAGAACCGCTGCTCCTCGGCCCGCAGGCCGTACTGCACCAGCCCCACCCCGGTCGCGTAGCGCGGGTCGCGCGCCACCTCGGCGGCGCCGGCGGCCCGCGGCTCACCGCAGCGCACCAGCATCCCCATCAGCTGCTCGGCCATTTCCGTCAGCCCCGGCACCTGGGACGAGCCGCCGGTGATGACCAGGCCGCTGGTGAGCTGGTCCTCCCAGCCGCAGGCGGCGATCTCGCGCGCCACCAGCTTGAGGATCTCCTCCATGCGCGGCTCGATGATGTCGGCCAGGATGCGCCGCGACATGCGCCGCGGCTGACGGTCGCCGACGCTCGGCACGTCGATCGTCTCGTCCGCACCCACCAGCTCGCCGAACGCGCAGCCGTGCTCGCGCTTGATCCGCTCGGCGTCGGCCAGCGGCGTGCGCAGCCCCACCACGATGTCGTTGGTCAGGTGCGCCCCGCCCAGCGGGATCACCGCCGTGTGGACCAGCGCGCCATTGCCGAAGATCGCCACGTCGGTGGTGCCGCCGCCGATGTCGACGACGCAGACGCCCAGCTCGCGCTCCTCGTCGCTCAGCACGCTCTCGGCGCTCGCCAGCGGCTCCAGCACCACGTCGGCCACCCGCAGGCCCGCCAGCTGCGCGCACTTGACGATGTTCTGCACCGCCGCCGAGGCGGCCGTCACCACGTGCACCCGCGCCTCCAGCCGCACGCCGCAGATCCCCAGCGGCGACTTGATGCCGTCCTGGCCGTCGACGATATACTCTTGCGGAAGAATATGCAGCACCTCGCGGTCCTGCGGGATGGCGGCGGCGCGGGCGAGCGCCAGCACACGGCCGACATCCTCGGTGCGCACCTCGCCGCCCTTGATGGCGGCCACGCCGTGCGAGTTGAACGCCTTGATGTGCGCCCCGGCGATGCCGGCAAAGACGGTGTCGATATGACAGCCGCTCGTCGCCTCCGCCTCGGCGACCGCCTGCCGGATGCTGGCGACGGTGCTCTCGATGTCGACGATGACGCCGCGCCGCAGGCCGCGGCTGGGCGCGCTGCCGTGGCCGATCACCTCGACGCGGCCGCCGCCCACCACCTCGCCCACCACCGCCACCACCTTGGTGGTGCCGATATCCAACCCGACGATCAGCTGATCCCGCTTCGCCATCTGCCTCACCACCCGTCTTCCGCCCCGCCGCCGCAGGGGCTCGATACTGCGATCCGCTCGGGCCTCGCGCCCCGCACGGGCGCGCGCCGCTCACTCGAAAAGCTCACTCCACCCGCGCCGCCACCCACTCCGGCCGCTGCCGGTTGCCCAGGTCGATGCTGCGGGGCCGCACGCCGCGCTTGTCCAGCTCGTCCCACACCCGCACCAGCCGCCCCACCAGCTCGCCCGGCGCATCAGGCCCCGACTCCGCCAGCCCTACCGGCCCCAGATGCAGCCGCACCGCCGACTCGCCCGCGTAGAGCGTCCACGCCGGCTCGCCCAGCGCGTCCTCGACATGCAGCTCCGACAGCGCCGCGCGCGTCTCCAGCCCGGCACGCCGCCACGCCTCCATCAGCCGCAGCGCCGTCCGCAGCGCGCCGCCATCGCCGCCGCTCTGCTCCAGCTGCGCCCGCTCCAGCCCCGTCACCAGCGGCAGGTCGAGCCCGTCGGACAGCTCGACGCGCTTGAACGGCATCCCCGTCGCGTCGACGGCGTACAGCCCGCCCGCCATCGCCAGCGCCGCCGGCACGTACTCCTGCACCTGGATCACCAGCGTGTCGGGAAACCGCCGGCTCACCCGCGCCTCGCGCACCCATGGGCACGACGCCATCGCGCGCCCGGCCGCCTCCAGGTCGAGCGAGAGGATATTGGCCCCCGCCACCAGCCCGGCCTGCTCTACCAGCTCGCGCTGCGAGGCGCGCGACAGCCCGTTGAACTCCAGCTGTCGCACGGCGAACCGCTCCGCCTGCGTCAAATGGCGATAGCCGCGCCAAGCGGCCCAGCCCAGCCCCGACGCCAGCGAAGTTGCCGCCAGCACGCCCAGCAGGGCACGCCAGGGTGAGCGACGCGGCTGGAGTCCGGTGGGGCGACGACGGTTCATCGGGGGGGCTTCCGTCAGGCCTTGAGGGAGGCGCCCAGCAGCACCTGCTCGCACAGCGCGGGGAAGTCGATCCCCTGGCCGGCGGCGATCTTGGGCAGCAGGCTGGTCTCCGTCATACCGGGGAGCGTGTTGACCTCCAGCACGATCATCGAACCGTCGGTGACGATCAGGTCGGCGCGGGTGGCGCCGTCACAGCCGAGCGCCGCGTGCGCCCGCTCGCCCATCCGCAGCACCATCTCGTAGACATCTGGCGGCAGCGGCGCCGGATAGAGGTACTGTGTCATCCCCGGCGTGTACTTGGCTGTGTAGTCGTAGAACTCGCGGGAGGAGCGGATCTCGATCGCCCCCAGCGCCTTGCCGAACAGCACCGCGACGTTGACCTCGCGCCCCTTGACGTACCGCTCGACCAGCAGCTCGCCCGGATGCTGCCGCGCCAGCGCCACCGCCGCCGGCAGCTCCTCCGGCGTCTTGACCAGCGTCACGCCCATGCTGGAGCCCTCACGCGAGGGCTTGACGATGCACGGCAGGCCGAACGGCAGCGCCTCCAGCGTCACCGCCTCGTCGGCGGCAAAGGCGACATGGTCCGCGACGGGGATCTCCTCCGCCAGAAAGACCCTCTTGGTGAACAGCTTGTCCATCGCGGCGGCGCTCGCCAGCACGCCCGAGCCGGTGTACGGCAGCTGCATCGCCTCCAGCAGCCCCTGCACACAGCCGTCCTCGCCGTAGCGGCCATGCAGCGCCACGAAGGCGACGTCGACCTTGTTCGCCACCAGCTGCGCCGGCAGGTCGCGCCCCACGTCCAGCTCGCAGACCTGATAGCCGCGCCCCCGCAGCGCCGCCGCGACCGCGCGCCCGCTGCGCAGCGACACCTCGCGCTCGCTGGAGAGCCCGCCCATCAGCACGCCGACGCGCTTCTGCCGCAGCTCCTGCTCCGTGAACATGCCATCCCCGCTGCGGCCCCCCTCCGCCGCGCCGCCGACGGCAGCGCCCGGGAGAGCTCTATTGGTCGACCTTCAGCCCAAGAACCTCTGTGGTTGGAGCGAACACTCCTACAAGACGAACTTCCAACGCAAGAGGAATATCGAACCGCTCCAGAACCGCCTTCTGGGCCCGCGCCATCAGCGTCGTGACGTCGCGCGCGGTGGCGCCGCCGACGTTGACGATGAAGTTGGCGTGCTGCTCCGAGATGCGCGCGCCGCCCTCGCCGGAGCCCTTGAGTCCGCACGCCTGGATGAGCCGGCCCGCCGCGTCGCCGGGCGGGTTGCGAAACACGCTCCCCGAGTTGGGCAGGTTGAGCGGCTGCGTGGTGCGCCGGTAGGTGCGGTCGCGCTCCATCGCCTCCTGGCTGGCGGCGATCTCCTCCGGGCTGCCGCGTCGCAGCCGCAGCCGCACCCGCGTCACCACCCGGCCGTGCAGGTCGGTGTGGCGGTAGCGCATCTGCAGCTCCCCCACCGGTCGCCACGCGGCGTCGTCCGGCCCCACCAGCAGCGCCTCCGCCAGGTTGTCCTTCATCTCCCCGGCGCGCGTGCCGGCGTTCATCGCCGTCAGGCCGCCCACGGTGCCCGGGATCCCGGCCACCCACTCCGCCCCCAGCAGGCCGTGCTCCCGCGCCAGCTGCGCCAGCCGCCCGCTGGGCGCACCGGCCGAGAGCTCCAGCTCCACCGTGCCGTCGTCCAGCGGCCGCACCTGCTCCGGCGCCTCGCGCAGCTTGAGCACCATCCCCGGAAAGCCGCCGTCGCCCACCACCGTGTTGGCGCCGCCGCCCAGCAGATGCACCGATCGACCGGCCTCGCGCGCCAACCGGAGCGCCCGCTGCAGCGTCTCGCCGTCGTCGGCCGGCCGCACGAACAGCTCGGCCGCACCGCCCACCCGCACGCTGGTGCGCGCCGCGAGCGGCACGTCGCGCCGCACCTCGCCCGCCACCGCCGACTCCACCGCGTCGCGCCAGTCCGCACCCGTCATGCGCTCTCTCCGCTCGCACCCGGCGCCCGGGCGGGCGCGGGACGATAGACGTACCTGTCTAGATCGCCGCGCCGCCAAATCCGACACGTACGTCTATCCGTCCGAACCGCGAGGCAACGCCGCGATCAGCCGCCCAGACGGCTCACCAGCTCGCCGCTGACGTTGGTGATGTCGCCGGCTCCGAGCGTGATCGCCAGGTCGCCGGGGCGCACCAGCGCCGCCGCCTCCGCCGTCAGCACCGCCCGCGGGACGTAGGCGACGTCGCGGTGACCGCAGGCGCGGATCGCCTCCACCAGCGCGTGGGCGTCGGCACCCGCGATCGGCTGCTCGCCGGCCGCGTAGACATCCGTCACCCGCACCACCTCTGCGTCATTGAACGCCCGGGCGAACTCCGGCAGCAGGTCACGCGTGCGGGTGTACCGATGCGGCTGGAACAGCGCCACCAGCCGTCGATCGAACGCCGAGCGGGCCCCGCCCAGCGTCGCCGCCAGCTCCGCCGGGTGATGCGCGTAGTCGTCCACGACCATCACGCCGCCGGCCTCGCCCCGGACGGTGAACCGCCGCTGCACGCCCCGAAAGCTCCCCAGCGCCGCACGCGCCACGTCGAACGGCACCCCCAGCTCGTCGGCCACCGCCAGCGCCGCCAGGGCGTTCTGGACATTGTGGCGGCCGACCATCGCCAGCTCCACCCGGCCCCGCCGCTCGCCGCGACGCACCAGCTCGAACGACGAGGTGAGCCCCGAGCTGCCGATCTCCGCCGCCCGGTACTCGGCCTGCGCCGAGAAGCCGTAGGTGACATGCCGCTTCTCCACCCGCGGCAGCATCGACTGCACCGCCGGATGGTCCACGCACATCACGGCGAGGCCGTAAAAGGGCACCCGGTTGACGAACTCGACGAACGCCGTCTTGAGCGCGTCGTAGGTGCCAAAGTGATCCAGGTGCTCCGGGTCGACATTGGTGACAACCGCGATCGTGGGGGTGAGCCGCAGGAACGAGCCGTCGCTCTCGTCGGCCTCCACCACGATCTCCTCGCCCTTGCCCAGAAAGGCGTTGGAGCCGAGCGCGTTGAGCTTGCCGCCCACCACCACCGTCGGGTCGAGCCCCGCCTCCGACATGACGGTGGCGACCATCGAGGTGGTGGTCGTCTTGCCGTGCGAGCCGGCGATGGCGATCCCCTCCTTGAGCCGCATCAGCTCCGCCAGCATCTCGGCGCGCGGCACCACCGGCACCCCGCGGCGGCGCGCCTCCATCCACTCGGGGTTGTCGCGCTTGACGGCGCTGGAGACGACCACCACGTCCACGCCAGCCGGCACATGGGCGGCGTCGTGGCCCTGGCGGATCACCGCGCCCAGCCCCACCAGTCGGCGGGTCACGTCGGTCTCACGCAGGTCGGTGCCGCTCACGGCGTGGCCCAGGTTGAGCAGCAGCTCGGCGATGCCCGACATGCCGATGCCGCCGATGCCGACGAAGTGGATGGAGCGGGGGCGCTGGCGAAACACGGTGTACCTCGGCACGGGGGCGGCCGCGCCGCCCGCTAAGAATCCTCAAGCGTCGATCCTCAAGCGTCGATCCTCAAGCGCGGGCCGGCACCTTTCGGCCGGCGATCAGCTCCACACAGACATCGGCGATCTCGCGCGCCGCCTCCGGACGGCCGAGCATGCCGGAGGCCCGCTCCATGGCGGCCCGCCGCGCGCGGTCGTCGATCAACGCCGTCAGCTCGGACGCCAGCCGCTCGCCCGACAGCTCCGACTGACGGAACATGAGCGCGGCGCCGGCCTCCACCAGGCTGCGGGCGTTGATCTCCTGATGGTTGTCGGTGGCAAACGGGAACGGCACCAGGATCGCCGCCTTGCGCGCCACCGTCAGCTCGGCCAGCGTCGCGGCGCCGGCGCGGCAGACCAGCAGGTCGGCGCGGGCGTAGGCCGCCGGCATGTCGTGGATGAACTCCACCACCTCGGCGTCCAGCCCCAGCTCCCGGTACGCCTGCGCCACCGTCTCGCGGTCAGCGGTACCGGTCTGGTGCACCAGAGCGATCTCCCGCGCCCTCGGCCCCAGCGCGCGCATCGCCTCCACCACGCATTCGTTGAGCCGGTGCGCGCCCAGCGAGCCGCCCGTCACCAGCAGGCAGAACCGCTGCCCGGCGTCGCGCGGCCGCAGGAAGTTGTCGAGCAGCGCCCGGCGTATCGGGTTGCCCAGCCGGTGACACTTGCGCGCCGGGAACCGCTCCAGCGCCTCCGGAAACGCCACGAAGACAGCGTCCACCACCTTGGCCAGCAGCCGGTTGGTCAGCCCCGGGAGCGCGTTCTGCTCCTGCACCGCCGTCGGGATGCGCATCAGCGCGGCGACCAGCACCACCGGACCGCTGGCGTAGCCGCCCACCCCCAGCACCATCGCGGGTCGCTCACGGCGCAGCAGCCGCCACGCCTGCAGCAGCGACCCGGGCAGCCGCCGCAGGCCGGAGAGCAGCCCTCTGATACCCTTGCCCTTGAGGCCGCTGACATCCAGCAGCTCCAGCCGGTGGCCCGCAGCCGGCACCAGCCGCGCCTCGATCCCCTTGGCCGTCCCGACGAACAGCACCTCGTTGTCGGGGTGGCGCGTGAGCACCTCCTCGGCCATCGCCAGCGCCGGAAAGAGATGCCCGCCCGTGCCGCCGCCGGCGAACAGCCACTTGGTGCTCATCGCTCCGCTCCCACCGGCACCATGTAGCCGCCGCGCCCCTCGGAGACGGAGAGCAGCACGCCCGCCGCCAGCGCCATCTTGACGATGCTGGTGCCGCCGTACGAGACGAACGGCAGCGCCAGCCCCTTGGACGGCAGCAGCCCCAGGCACATGCCCGCATTGACCATCGCCTCGATGGCGATCAGCGCCGTGATGCCGTACGCGAGATAGCAGCCGAACGGATCGGACGCCAGACGCGCCGCCCGCAGGCCGCGCCAGATCACCACCCAGAGGAGCCCCAGCACCAGCGCGATGCCCAGCAGCCCCAGTTCCTCGCCGACGCTCGCCAGGATGTAGTCGGTGTGGCCCTCCGGCAGATAGCCCAGCTTCTGCGGGCCGCTGCCCAGCCCCTTGCCCGTGAGCCCGCCGGAGCCGACGCTGATCATCGACTCCACCACCTGATACCCCTTGCCGAACCGATCCGAGAACGGGTCCAGGAACGCCTGGATCCGCCGCATCCGGTAGGCGCTGCTCGACACCAGCCACCAGACCGCCGGCAGCGCCCCGACCAGCACCAGCATCACATGGCGCATCGGCGCGCCGGCCACGAACAGCACCGCCAGCGTGACGGCGAACATCACCATCACCGTCCCGAAGTCCGGCTGCAGCAGCACCACGCTCGAGAGCAGCCCGACGACGAAGAAGTGCGGCGCCACCCCCACCGTGAGCGTGCGCAGCTCGGAGCCGCCCTTGAGGGTCACGCTGCGCGCAAGATAGGCACACAGCGCCAGCTTGGCGAACTCGGTCGGCTGCAGCTGCAGCCCCGGCAGCCGCAGCCAGCGCTGGGCGCCGTTCATCCGCAGTCCCAGTCCGGGCAGCAGCGTGAGGATCACCAGCCCGAACGACACCGCCAACAGCGGCAGGGCCCAATCCTCCAACCGCCGGTACCCCACCCGCAGCATCAGCGCCATCGCCCCGATGCCCACCGCCACGAACAGCAGCTGTCGCCGCGCAAAGTAAAAGCCGTCGCCCTGCTTGGCGGCCGCCATCATGGCGCTGGCGCTGTAGACCATCACCACGCCCAGCGCCATCAGCAGCAGCACCGCGGCCAGCAGCACCACGTCAAAACGCGGCCGCTCGCGCACGGCCTCCGGACGACTCGCCTCGGGACGCACCGCCCCCTCGCCCACCATCGCCGCGCTCATCGCGCCTGCTCCGGCAGCGCCGCCACCAGCGCGCGGAAGGTGTCGCCCCGATGCTCAAAGCTCTTGAACTGATCAAAGCTGGCGCACGCCGGCGACAACAGCACCGTCTCACCCGGCTGGGCCAGAGCATGCGCGCGGGCCACGGCGGTGGCGAGGTCGCCGCAGCGCTCCACCGGCGCCAGGTCCCCCAGCTCGGCCTCGACCCTCGCGGCATCCGCCCCCAGCGTGTAGATCCTGCACACGCGCCCCGCAAAGAGCGGCCGCAACGGCGCGTACGGCGCACCCTTGCCGAGGCCGCCCAGCATCAAATGCAGCGGACCGGCGAACGCCTGCAGGCTCTTTTCGACCGAGTCGACATTGGTCGCCTTGGAGTCGTTGATCCACTCCACGCCGCCCAGCCGCCGCACCGACTCGATCCGGTGCGCCAGCCCCGGGTAGCTCTCCAGCCCGCGCCGCACCTCGTCGGGGGTCAGCCCCAGCCGGCGGGCCAGCTCGATGGCCACCGCGGCGTTCTCGCGATTGTGCGCGCCCCGAAGCGCCGCCACCTGCACCGGATAATGCTCGACGCCGCCCTCCTCCGCCCGCCGCTCGACCCCGTCGGCGACCACGCGGAGGTCGACGTCGGGCGAGGCGCCGAACCGCCGCTCGACGACACCCGCCGGCGCCCGCATGGCGTGCGTCCAGCCGTTGTCGTCACCCAGCACCAGCGCACCACCCGCCCGGACCCGCGCCGGCAGCTGCGCCTTGGAGGCGGCGTACGCCTCCACCGTGCCGTAGCGGTCCAGGTGGTCGGGCGTCACGTTCAGCACCGCGCCCAGGTCGAGCTGGAGCGCGCGCAGGTCGTCCAGCTGGTACGAGCTGAGCTCCAGCACCCAGACGTCGAACCGCTCTCCCGACAACACCGCCTCCGCCACCGGGGTGCCCAGGTTGCCGCCCGAAAAGAGATGGCGCCCTGCCGCCTGCAGCAGGTGGCCCGTCAGCGCCGTCGTGGTGCTCTTGCCGTTGGTGCCGGTGATGCCGACGACCGGCGCCCCCGAGGCCGCCAGAAACGGCGCGCACAGCTCCACCTCGCCCACCACCGGGACGCCCGCCGCCCGCGCCGCCTGCAAGGCCGGCAGCTGCGGCTTGACGCCGGGGCTCTTGACGATCAGGTCGGAGGTGCGAAACAGCTCCTCCGGGTGCTCCCCGGCCACCAGCGTCGCGCCGGCGGCCAGCAGGTCGGTCACCGCCGGTACCACCGCCTCCCGCGGCCGGTTGTCGTTGAGGGTCACCACCGCCCCCTCGCGCAGACACAGCCGCGCCGCGGCCAGCCCGCTGCGCCCCAGTCCCAGCACCGTCACCCGGCGTCCGTGCAGCGTCCCCACCGATCACCTCACCTTGAGCGAAAAGAGCCCCACGATCGCCAGCATCACCGCCGCGATGGTGAACCGCGCCACGATCTTGGGCTCGGGCCACGGCGGGCTGCGCTTCTGGAAGTGGTGGTGCAGCGGCGTCATCAAGAAAAGCCGTCTCCCCTGCCTGTCGGCGGAGAACCGGCGCGTCAGCTTGAAGTACGGCACCTGGATCATCACGCTGAGGATCTCGACCAGGAACACCCCGTGGACGATGGCGCTCATCAGTTCGTTCTTGGTGAAGATCGCCAGGCACCCCAGCGCGCCGCCCAGCGCCAGCGCTCCGACGTCGCCCATGAACACCTCGGCCGGGTAGGCGTTGAACCACAGGAACGCCACCACCGCGCCGGCCACCGCCGCTGCAAAGACCGCCAGCTCCTGCGCGCCCGGCACGTCGGGGATGCCCAGATACTCGGGGATCGTCATCAGCTTCTGGGCCGATACGAAGATCTTGACGGTGACGCCGGTGAGGTAGGCCACCACCGTGAAAAGCACCGCGCTCACCAGCGTCGGGCCGGCCGCCAGCCCATCCAGCCCGTCCGTCAGGTTGACGGCGTTGGAGGTGCCGACCACCACGCAGAACGCCAGCGGCACGTACCACCAGCCCAGCTCGGGCACGGCGCCCGCCTCGGCCCAGCGGGTGGAGACGAACGGCAGCGGCAGGCTGGTATCCAGGGACAGGAACGCCGGCCCCGACGCGTCGAAGAACAGCCCGTAGGTGGCCAGCAGAAAGAACAGCGCCTGCAGAGCCAGCTTGTACCGGCCCGCCAGCCCCTTGGAGTTGCGCTTGGAGATCTTGAGGTGGTCGTCCAGCCAGCCGGTGTAGCCGTACCCCAGGGTGACCAGCAGCGCCGCCCAGACGAACCGCACATGCAGGTCGGCAAAAAGCAGCGTCGCCACGGTCAGAGACGCGAGGATCAGCAGCCCGCCCATCGTCGGCGTGGCCTTCTTGCGCTCGTTCTCCTGGTCGGGCGACCACTCGCGGGTGTTGGAGACGCCCTTCTGCCTCAGCCGCAGCCGCGCGATCATCCCCGGGCCCATCAGCAGCCCCAGCAGCAACGCCGTCGCAAATGCAGCCGTGATGCGAAACGACGGATACTGCAGCACCCGCAGCCAGGAGAGCGCCGGGTGCAGCTCGTGCAGCGGGTAGAGCAGGAGATACAGCATGGCTAATGGCTCCCGTCGATGAGGGGGTCGGCCGGTGCCAGCAGGTCGCTCACCCGCTCCAGTCGAGTCCCGCGGCTGGCCTTTACCAGTACGAGGTCGCCCTTGGAAAGCCGTTCGCGCACCCGGGCGGCCGCCTCCGCCGGGTCATCGGTGCAGATGATCCGCTCCGCCGGCAGCCCCGCCTCCAGCGCCGCCGCCGCCGTATGTCGCGAGGCCGGCCCGAACGCGACCAGCAGCCGCAGCCCCGCCTCGGCCGCCGCCACCCCCACCTCGCGATGGCCCGCCGCCTCGTAGTCGCCCAGCTCCCGCAGGTCGCCCAGCACCGCCAGCCGATGCTCCGGCGCCACCAGCGCGGCCAGCGTCTGCAGCGCCGCCACCGACGAGGCCGGGTTGGCGTTGTAACAATCGTCCAGCAGCGACGCGCCGGTCGCCGCCATCGGAGAGAGCCGCAGCCGCCGCCCGGGCGGACGGGCCGTCCGGAGCGCCGCCACCGCCGGCTCCACAGGCAGCCCCAGCGCCAGCGCCGCCGCCAGCGCCGCGCAGGCGTTGTACGCGTTGTGCAGCCCCACCACCGGCAACGTCACCAGCAGCGGACGTCCCTCCACACTCACATCGAGTCCGAGGCCGCGGTGGTCGTGCCAGCGCACGCCGACGAGCCGCACATCCGCCTGCTCCGCCTGGCCGAACCAGAGCGTCCGCCGACCGGCCCAGCGCGCCCGCTCCGCCACCAGCGGGTCGTCGGCGTTGGCCACCGCCACGCCGTCCAGCGCCAGCCCGGTGAACAGCTCTCCCTTGGCGCGGGAGACGCCCTCGACCGACCCGAGCGCCTCCACGTGCACCGCCGCCGCGCAGGTGACGACACCGACCTCGGGCAGCGCCGTGGCCGCCAGCCGGCCGATCTCCCCCTCGTGGTTCATCCCCATCTCGATGACGGCGTACCGATGGCGCGGCCGCAGCCGCAGCAGCGTCAGCGGCACCCCGATCTCGTTGTTGAGGTTGCCCTCGGTGGCCAGCGTCTCGCCCGCAGCCGAGAGCACGGCCGCCAGCATCTCCTTGGTGGTGGTCTTGCCGTTGGAGCCGGTGACGCCCACCACCCGCGCGGCCGTCCGCCGCCGATGCCAGCGGGCCAGCAGCCCCAGCGCGCGCGTCGTGTCGTCCACCGCCAGGACCGCCCCGTCACCGGAGGCCGCCGCCGCCGCGGCCGCGTGCGGCTCCGAGACGACGACCGCCCCCGCTCCGGCCTCGAGCGCCGCCGCGCCGTAGCTGGAGCCGTCAAACCGCTCCCCACGCAGGCCGATGAACAGCCCGCCCGGCACCGGATGGCGCGTGTCGGTGGAGAGCCCTGTCAGCGGCGGCCCGCCGGCGCCGCGCACCCGACGGGCACCGGTCGCCTCGATCACCTCTTCGAGCGATAGCGAAAGCACGTCGGCGGAGATCACGGCACCACCTCCCGCAGCGCGGCCGCAGCCACGGCCCGGTCGTCGAAAGGCCGCTTTTCGGCGCCCACCAGCTGGTACGCCTCATGCCCCTTGCCGGCGATCAGCAGCGCATCGCCCGGCCGGCACAGCCGCACCGCGGCGGCGATCGCCTCCGCGCGGTCGGCCACGATGGCAAAACCGCGCTCCGATCGGAGCGCCTCGACCGGCCGCTCCGCCGCGCCGGCCTGCGCCAGCCCTGGGACGATCTGCGCGATGATCTCCGCCGGCGACTCCGTCCGCGGGTTGTCGCTGGTGACGACCGCCACGTCGGCCCCCTCCCCCGCCGCCAAGCCCATCAGGGGTCGCTTGCCGCGATCCCGGTCGCCGCCGCAGCCAAAGACGCACACCAGCCGCGCCTCGGGCGGCATCAACCCCCGCAGCGCCGCCAGCACCCGGCGTAAGGCATCGTCCGTGTGCGCGTAGTCGACAAACACCCGCCGTCCGTAAGCATCGATGACAGGCTCCAGCCGTCCCGGCGCCCCCACGCAGGTCGCCAGCGCCTCGGCCACCGCCGACAGCGGCACCCCCGCCGCCAGCGCCAGCCCCGTCGCCGCGAGGGCGTTCTCCACGTTGTGCCGCCCGACCATGGGAGAGCGGACAGGGATGGTGCCGGCGGGCGTCACCCACAGCCCCGTAAAGCCAGCCAGCGAGAGCGACAGGTCTTCACAGCGCAGCTCGGCCTCGGCCGACAGGCCGTAGCGCCACACCGGCCGCCCCTCCGCCTGCAGCCGCGTGGCCAGCCGCTGCGACCACGCATCCTCGCAGCCGACGACCGCGCGGCCGCCCGCCGCGAGATGCTGCGTAAAGAGCTGCTCCTTGGCGGCAAAGTACGACGCCATGTCGCCGTGGTAATCGAGATGGTCGCGCGTCAGCTGGGTGAACGCCGCCGCCGCGAACCGAACCCCCTCCACGCGCGACTGCACCAGCGCGTGGCTCGACACCTCCATCGCGCACACCTCGACGCCGGCCTGCACCATCTCCGCCAGCAGCGCCTGGAGCTCGGTGCTCTCCGGCGTGGTGTGGCTGCTGGGCAGGACGCGGTCGCCCACGCGCCACTCCACCGTGCCCACGAGCCCGGTGCGACGCCCCGCCGCCCGCACCATCGCCTCCGTCAGAAAGCTCACCGACGTCTTGCCGTTGGTGCCTGTCACCCCCAGCATCGTCAGCCGCGCCGCCGGCAGCCGGTGCAGCTGCGCCGCGGCCAGCGCCATCGCCCGGCGGGCGTCATCGGCAAGCACGAGAGGAAAGGCGCCATCGAGCAGCTGCCCCGACAGCACCGCCACCGCGCCGCGTGCGAGCGCGTCGGCCACGAACCGCGCGCCGTCCTGCTGCGTCCCGGTGAGCGCGCAGAACAGGTCTCCCGGCTGCACCCGGCGCGAGTCACACACCACCCGCTGCACGTCGAGCTCGGGCGAGCCACGCACCAGCCGACCGGCCACGCCCACCACCTCGCCCAGCCGCATCACTCACCTCCCAGCCGCACCTGCACGCGCGATCCCGGCGGTACCAGCGCCCCGGCGGAGGGGTCCTGCCCCACCACCCGGCCGCTGCCCTCGAGCGCAGCCTCCAGCGATCTCTCCCCCAGCAGACGCCGCACCGCCCGCGCCGACAGCCCCCGCAGGTCGGGGACCGTCAGCGACGGCTCCGAGCCGTCCTCCGACAGCTCGCCCTCCTCGGCCACATAGCCTTCGTCGAACCGCGTGTCGCGCTCCTGCTCGGGCGCGGCGCTCTTGACGGGCGCGGCGGCGGCGGCCGTGACGACAGGCCGGTCGGGCGGCACCGAGTAGAGCTGCAGCGCCGCGGCGGCCACCTTCTGAAACACCGGCGCCGCGATCACGCCGCCGTACACCTGGCCGTGCGGCTCATCGAGCGCCACGTAGATCGCAAAGCGCGGCTTGTCCGCCGGCACGAACCCCATGAACGAGCCGTAACGCTTGTCGCCGTAGCCGTGCGTCACCGGGTCGGCCTTTTGCGCGGTGCCCGTCTTGCCGGCCACCGAGTAGCCGGGCACCGCCGCCGAGGTGCCCGTGCCGCCCGGCTCGACCACCGCCTGCATCATCCGCGTGGTCTGCCGCGCCACCTCGGGGGTGAGCACCTGCCGTACAATGGTCGGTTTTGCCTCCTGCAGCACGGTGCCGTCCTCGGCCGTCACGCGCGCCACCAGGTAGGGCTTCATCAGCTTGCCGCCATTGGCGATCGCCGACAGCGCCGTCACGAGCTGCAGCGGCGAGGCGGCCACCCCCTGGCCGAACGACGTGGTCGCGGTGCCGATCTCCTTCATCGACGCCGGCCGCTGCAGCGAACCGCGCGCCTCACCGGCGATCCCCAGCCCCGTCCGCTCCCCAAAACCAAAGTCGCGATACCAGCGGATCAGCCGGTCGGCGCCCAGCTTGAGCCCCACCCGCGCGCAGCCGACGTTGGAGCTTGTGGCGAGGATCTGCGTCGTCGTCACGTTGCTCTGCCGCGGCGGATGCGAGTCGCGGATGCGCCGCTTGCCGATCTGCATGGCGCCGCCACCGATGTCAAAAACCGTCTCGGGGGTGATGAGCCGCTCCGAGAGCCCCGCCGCCATCAGGAAGCACTTCATCGTGCTGCCCGGCTCGTACTGGTTGACGACCGCCAGATTGCGGCGCTGCGACACCGGCCCGCCCGGCTGGTTGGGGTCGAAGTCCGGCTGATTGGCGAGCGCCAGGATCGCGCCCGTCTCCGGCTCCATGACGATCACCATCGCCCCCAGCGGGCGGTACTGCTCCACCGCTGCGGCCAGCGCCTTCTCCGCCGCCAGCTGCAGCCCTGCATGGACCGTGAGCTGCACACCCGCCCCGGCTGGCTGCCGCGCCTGCGCCGCCTCCTCCGACAACAGCATCCGGCCGCGCACGTCCCTGATCCCCGACATCACCCGCTGCTCGCCGCGCAGCAGGTCGTCCAGCTGCTGCTCCAGCCCCTCCAACCCCTCGTTGTCGATCCCCACCGAGCCCAGCAGGTGCGAGGCCAGTCGCTGCTGCGGGTAAAAACGCTTGAACTCGGTCTTGGTTCCCAGCCCCTTGAGCCCCAGCCGCGAGACGGCCGCCGACTCCTCCGGCGACATCCGCCGCTTGAGCCAGGCAAAGCCGACATCGCCGGCGAAGCGCGACGACACCAGCTCCGGCTCGAGCGACAGCGCCTGGGCGAGAGCGTCCAGCCCGGCCGCGTCCACGGGCGGCTTGTCGCGCGGGTTTTCCGGCGGCTTGCGGGCGGTGCGCGGGTCGACGAAGAGCGAGTCGGTCTCGAGGCTCACGGCCAGCGGCGTGCCGACCGCGTCGACGATCGCCCCGCGGCGCGGCGCCAGCGGCAGGTCGCGCTGGTACTGGTTGCGCGCCTCCTGCATGAGCCGCTCGCCCATGCCGAACTGCAGGTAGACAGCCCGGCCGAGCGCGGCCGCCAGCCCCAGCGCGAAGATCGCCGCGCTCACGCGGAGGCGGAGCCTCAGCCCCGATGTGCTGTCCCGGCCGGTGGTGCGCATGGCGACTCCTCGGTGCGGCGTGCGACTCAGCGCAGCTCGATGGCCAGCGCCTCACCACCATGCGCCGGAGAGTGGCCGGCCGAGAGCGTCTCCGCCGCCGTGCCGCCGATCCGCTCGGCCGCCACGCGTCGCATGCCCAGCCGCTCCTCCGCCGCCTCCTGCACCCGGCCGGCGCCGGCGAGCGTCGCCAGCTGCAGCTCCACAGCCTTGAGCTCCCGCTGCAGCCGCTGCCCCGCGTCGCGGGCCGTACCTACCTCGCGCGACCGCTCCATCACCGCCACGCGCGTCGCGGCGCGGCCCAGCCCCAGCCCGACCACCAGCAGCGTCAGACCGGCAAGCCCCCAAAAGGTGCGGCGCCCCTCGACGGAGCTGCGGCGGCCGACAGGACGGCGGGGATGGGCGGGCATGGCAGGACCTCTCAGGTGAGTCGCTCAAGGCAGCGCAGGTGGGCGCTGCGGGCGCGGGGGTTGGTGTCGAGCTCGGCTTCGCCGGCGGTGACGGACTTGCGGGTGACGAGACGCCAGGCCGCCACCCGTCCGCAGCCGCAGGCGGGCAGACCAGGCGGGCAGATGCAGCCGGTGGCGAGCCGCTGGAACGCCTTCTTGACGGGGCGGTCCTCGAGGCTGTGAAACGCGATGACGGCGGCGCGTCCGCCGGGGAGGATCAGCGACGGCAGCGCCCCCAGCAGCGACTCCAGCGCCCCCAGCTCGTCGTTGACCCAGATGCGCAGCGCCTGGAAGGTGCGGGTCGCCGGGTGATGGTGCCGCGGCCACCGGGCGGCCGGCGTCGCGGAGGCGACCACCTCGGCGAGCGCGCGCGTCCCGGTGAGAGCCCCCGCCGACCGTGCGGCGAGGATCGCCCGGGCGAA
>Ga0172373_10004984_pt1 | contig 18452 bp, 21 predicted proteins | sample Lak10m_2_FD_114546 | JGI IMG/M metagenome (GOLD analysis project Ga0172373, IMG submission 114546) | Freshwater microbial communities from Kabuno Bay, South-Kivu, Congo - kab_092012_10m | ecosystem: Environmental > Aquatic > Freshwater > Lake | place: Democratic Republic of the Congo...
CCGGCAGGGAATAGCTGGTCAGGTGCCTGCGATATGGCTGGCAATGTTTGGGAATGGGTGAACGACTGGTACTCAGATCAATACTACGCACAACAGGTGAAGAACGATCCCACTGGCGCTCCCAGCGGCATGTACCGGGTTCTGCGCGGCGGCGCTTGGAACGCTGATAGTATCGCTGCCCGTTCGGCTACTCGAGGTGGCAGCCTCTCGAACTACCGGATCAGTGAATTCGGGTTCCGCATTGTTACGGGTGTTTCCGCTGCTCCCATCTCAACAGCAACACCCGTGCCGACGCACCCCCCCACGCCGCTCCCCACCCTGACGGCAACACCCGCGCCAACGCAAACCCCAACAGCTATCCCAACGCTGTTCGCATTCACTATACAAACGCGAGTGGACTCTTTCGGCGTGACGCAAGTGTATGTCCCGGCAGGTTGCTTTATGATGGGGAGTACGGCAACCGTAGATGCACAACCTGTACATGAGGTGTGCATCACCCAACCGTACTGGATGGATCAGACGGAAGTGACCAACGCCGCCTTTGATGCGTTCGTCAATGCGGGTGGCTACACGCAGCAAAACCTGTGGTCAGCCGACGGTTGGGCTTGGTTGCAATCCCAAACGATCAAAGGCTCGACTACTTGCACTTCAGCATCCAGTACACCCCAGCAACCATGTTCCTGCATCAATTACTATGAAGCGGAAGCGTATGCCAAGTGGCGTGGTGGCAGCCTGCCCACTGAAGCGCAATGGGAATATGCCGCACGCGGGACAGAATCACGCATCTATCCTTGGGGTAATACGTGGGATCAAACCAAAGTCAATACAAGCGAAAGCGGTATTGGCAAGACGACCCCGGTATGCAGCTACCCGGCAGGAAATAGCTGGGTCGGGGCGTGCGATATGGCTGGAAACGTTTCTGAATGGGTGAGTGACTGGTACTTGGATCAATACTATGCACAACAGGTGAAGAACGATCCTACCGGACCCACTAGCGGAACATACCGTGTTTATCGAGGTGGTTCTTGGTTCTACTCTGAGGGTAGCGTCCGTTCTGCCCGCCGGGGCCGTGACTATCCCGCTTTGTTTCGTAGCACTATCGCCGGTTTCCGAGTGATCGTAGCTGTACCTCCGTCTCCATAGGTACAGACAGTGAGAACAGCGGGCGGCTCACACAGGGTCGCCCGCCCTAGGATTATCGCTTCGAATTTTCGTTATCTTTCATTATGAGGAGCGCAATATCATGGCAACGATTGAAGAACGTGTAATGGATTTAATCCGTGAAAATCTTCGAAATATTCCTGAGTATCATAGCATCAATTCTGATGACGATCTCACCAATGACTTAGACATGGATGGTTTTGATTCTCTTGCCCTCTTTACAGCAATCGATGTGGAGTTCCCATTACCTGCCTTTTCGGATGGTGACCTCTTCTCTACGGTTCACACCGTTGGGGAGCTGATTCAATACGTTAAGCAGCAATATGGTCGCTGAACAGACCTGATCGGCTTTAGGCTCCGGTTGCGCTTTGGAGCTATTTCCGTGTTCCCCCCGTGTCACCCGCGCACGGGGATCGCTTGTATCGAACTTTCGTCATCTTTCACAAATGAGGAGCAATATCATGGCAAATGCAGAACAACTCGCCCTACTCCAAACAGGTGTTGAGGGCTGGAATGCGTGGCGCGAGGCCAACGCAGAAGCAGAAATGATAGATGGGGGGCCTGATCTGAATGAAGCCGACCTGCGTGGTGCTGATTTGCGTGGTGCCAATCTCGGTGCTGTCAATCTAAACAATGCCGACCTGAGCGGTGTCAACTTGACTGGAGCCTATTTAGGCGCTACGAGGTTGAATGGTGCTAACCTGAGTGGTGCTGATTTGACGGACACTATTTTGATCGGGGCTGAACTGAATGATGCCAACCTGACCGGAGCCAACCTAGTCCGAGCCAATTTGGATGGTGCCATATTCCACAAAGCCAATCTGACGAGAGCCAACATCACTTTCGCTGTTGTAACTTCTGTTAACTTTTCGAACGCCAATCTGAGCGAAGCTAATCTGAGCGATTCTGACCTGCGTAATTCCTATTTGCTACTCGCTAACTTGACCAGCGCCAAATTGAACCGTGTCAAGTTAGAAGGTGTCGAATTGAGTAATGCCAATATGACTTTTGCCGACCTGACCGGGAGTAGCCTGAAAGGTTTTTGGTTTGGCAATGTCAACCTAGACAGAGCTATTGGGGTGGAACAGTAGTCCGACAATCAACAACATAGATTGCCGGATTGCCACATGCCCCCCGTGCGGATGACACGGGGGGGACAACCTCTTTAGACATCGCCCCGTACCCCTTCCGCATCCATAGGGTCGCTAAAAGTAACGTTTCGGCTTACAATGGGTGCAGGTCAAGATGATCCGGGGGGATTCATCATGCTGGAGATGAAACTGCTGCAATCCATCGGGAATCAAGCCGCGCATACCATCGAACTGCGTTACCCATCGGTGCAGATCAACTTCTTCGCACTCAAGAACGGCAGCGACTCGCGGGTGTTTCTGGCAGATCGCGGGGATCGCAGCGGACGCACAGGCCGTTTGACCGACCTCGGTGAATTGCCCGAAAGCGAAATGAACGCGGTGAAAGATGTGGCGGAACTGCTGGAAACGCGCATCGAGAAAGCCGCGCGCGAGTTCTTGCAACTGGACATCGCCAAGCAGGGCTGAATTCCACCCGCAACCTCAATTGAGATTACCCAACGGGGTGTCCGGCGGACGTGCCGTTGCACGTCCCTACGAATCCCTGTTTTTGTCTTACTCCCTTCGCCCGAACGCGGTAACGGAAGGGCGGGGGATGAGGGTAGACCTGTTCATGCCCCCGAACGGGCGAACGTCAGCGACCACAAGTAGCGCACCAGCGCCCATGTCTCATCCGGCGTGAACAGCACGCCGAAGTTGGGCATATCCGTCCCCATCCCACCGCGCCGTATTTTGGCGTACAGCACATCCCCCCGCCGCAGGAACATCACCCCCGCATCTGCGAAGGCCGTCGGCTGGACAGCCAGCGTCGCCGCCTGAAAACCGTCCCCGCCCCCGCTTGGCCCGTGACAGTAGGCGCAGTTGGTGGCATAGATCACGGCGGCAGTCGTCAGGTCGGCGCGGGTGTCCGTCCACAGGTAAGCCACCACATCGGTCAGATCAGCCGCCGCTGCGCCCGGATTGGCCGCCGCCAGCAGATCGAGTGCCAGCATGGGCGTGATACGCTGGCGTGTGCTTTCGTCGCGCAGGTCGGGAGGGATGGTGAGCGCCGCCGCCAGCGCCGCGCCGCGTGCCGCCGAAGGTTGCGCTGCCAGTTCGACGCGGAGTAGTTGTGGCTCATGCAGCGCGGCATCTATATCCACGCCTTCCGCCGTCAGCGCGTCAATCACCGCATCGCGCTCAACGACAGGTTGCGGGTTGGCGGGGTCAACCACATCAATTGTGCCGCGCATCCGCCAGTGATTCGGGCTGCACCATGTCGTGCAAGCGTAGGTGTAGCGCCCCGCTTTGTCGAAGCGCAGCGCCACCTCGTTCCACAGCCCCAGCGTAACAGGCGGCAGGCTCACGCCCAAGCCGGGGCCGATGGCGATTCCGTGCGGCATGTCGGACGGGCTGAAGCGCAGGCGGACAGTCTGCCCGACCTGCACCTGCACATAAGCCGGCGTGAACCCGCCCGACTCGGCGGTGGCGGCATGAATATCCACCACGCCGGGGCCGAACAGCGCCGGACGCACGAAGAACTGATAGCCGATGATGAGCGCCGGCAGCAGCAGGAAGTTGAGCAGCAGCACCCGCCGGATGCGCTGCTCAGAACCCTCGCTGCCGATGACAAGCGGATCACTTTCGATCATCTACGAAACCCAGTTGGATAAAACCGTGAAGGTCTGTTCGGGATTGGCCGGATCGTTGCTGTTCATATGGATGACGAACTCATGCTGACCGCCCATGCCATCGTGCATGGTGAAGCTCACACGAACCATCGCCGTCTCGCCGGGGTTGATCGTCGTCGAACTGACGACAGCGCGGGGTGGTCAGCACCCCTGCAACAGCTCCACGCGGGGTTCGCCCTGTATTTGCAGCGGCGCATCGCCCACGTTGCGGATTTTCACCTCGGCCTCAACTGGCGTTTCAAAGCGCACATCTCCGTAATCCAGCACGGTCTGATCGAGCCGCAGCGCCGGAGCGCCCGCCACTTCGGGCGTATAGGGCGGCTGCTGGTTGCGCTGAATCAACCAGACGGCAGCGACCAGCACGACGGCGACCACCCCCACCAGCAGGGCGGGCAGCAGCCAGCGCGGGCGTGGCGCGGCGGGCGCATTGGACTTGGCACGTTTCATCGAATCACTCCTTCCTTATAAGGACACTCTTATCCCCGCCCCTTCCGCTGCGCGTCATGGCGAAGGGAGTAAAGAACCTCACCCCCAACCCCTCTCCATGACGCGGAGTACCGCTATAGAGAGGGGGGAGAGTCTCTTGCTTTTTCCCCCTCGCCTGTTACTACGGAGAGGGGGCAGGGGGTGAGGTTCTGGATTACGACGGTAACGGGGTGTTCGTCGAAGGGCCGAACGCGCTGTACTGCGCGTCAATCGCGGCGCGAATCTCTTTGGCGGATTTGCCCTCGTTCGTCATGCGCATCACGTCCTGCGTGATGTCCACGCAGATGCCGCAGCCGGCGGCGTGATTGTCATAGGTGATGCCGCCGGCCTCGTCCATCTCACCGATGTAGCACGACAGGTTGCTGGTATGCCCCATCGAGCCGCAGCCGCAGTAGCAGGGGACGGTTTCCAGTGCATCGGGGTGCATGGCGGCGAACTGATAGGCTTCGCGCACGCGCACGGGTTCATCCCGCAGGAAATCCGGCAATTCGACCATTTGCGAGGTCAGGCTGTCGGTGGTGGTTTGCGCGGTTTCGCCGCTACAGGCGGCGGTGGTCAGCAGGGCGACGAGTGTCAGGAGCAGGAAAAAGCGTCGCAGCATGATGTATTCCCACAATGAATTGACGACGGACGATCTCTGCATGTCCATCATGTAGGAATACGCCAAACGGAAGTAGCGTCATCTGTCAGCAATCTGGCTGACAATCATCACCCTGACGTGATCCGCTTTTTAAGCCGGACGGGTGTAGCAGCGCAGCGTGTTCACCTGCCGGAAACCAACCGACTCGTAGAAGGTGATGTTTCCGGCGTTAGTCGCGCCGGTCAGCACGGTGGCGGTGGTCATCCCGCGCTGGCGCATCCGCCGCAGTCCTTCGCGCAGCACGACGCTGCCCAGCCCCCGCCGCTGGAAGGCGTGGCGCGTCCCCACCGGCTCGAACAGGCCGAGTCCGGTCAGCGGGTCAACCCACACCATCGCGTAGGCCGCGCACACGCCATCGGGGACGATCAGCGCCACATCCAGCGCCGGATCATAGCCGGGGGCGGTGCGAAAATGGTGATAGGCCGCCGTCGTCATGCGCTTGGAGGCGAAGGCATCAATATGGGCGGCGGCGCGGCGTTCCACATCGTCCGCCGTCACAGCAGGCAGGAAGGCGAACCCGTCCGGCAGCGGCGGCGCGGACAGGTCGGCATCGGTCAGCGGGCGGGTGAAGCACACCAGAAAATCTTCGGCAAACGTGAACCCGGCCTGCTCCAGCAGCGCGATGCGGGCGCTCTCGTCCGCGCAGGCGAACGCTTTGAGGGGCGCACCTTCGGCGTGGGGGCGCAGGTTTTGCAGCCGGATTCCTTCGGCAATGATGACCGCTTCCAGCGCCCCGCCGCGCTCGTCGGAATGCACCGCCATATCGAAAGCGTTCGGCTCGTACAGGATCAGCCAGCCGCGCAACCCGCGCTCATCTTCCCACAGGTGCAGGATGTCGGCGCGGTTCTCGTCGGCAGACAGATAGTGCAGCCACCAGTCCAGATCGCCGGGGTGCGGGTCGCCCCCCTGCGGCCTGCGTAGGCGCTGTTCGCCCGTGAAGCGTTTGATCGCCACCAGATCGGACTCGTCGCGGTAGGGGCGCGCTGCCGGAAGCATCCTTAGTCGTCCTGTCCCAGATCGGTGACGGTCATTTCAATGCCGTCGCGTAGTTCCTTCTCGTACATATCGAAGCGTAGCACCACCCGCATCCCCGCCCGTTCGTACAGACGGGTCGCCCCGGTCAGGCTGCTGGCATCCACGCCCAGCCCCACGCCCGCCCGCCCCATCTGCTGGAAGGTGACGAACGCCTGCCGCAGCAGCGCCATGCCCAACCCGGTGCGGCGGTATTCGCGGCGCACCCCTAGCACGGACACCCAGCCCATATCCGGCTGCGTGGCGTGATACGGCTTGCACAGGCAAACGCCCGCGATTTGACCATCAGCCGTTTCAGCCACTATCCACAACGCGGGGTCAATCGGCTGGAACTTCTGCCACATCTGCTCCCAGTGGGCAAAGCCGATTTCAAACGGCTCCTCGACAAAGCCGAAATGGTCGCGGAAGGTGTCGCAGTAAGCGTGGTAGATCGCCACTTGTTCGCGCTGCGGGTCTGCCAGTCGCAACCGGAAGCCGTCCGGCATGACGGGCGGCGTAAGCGTCCCCTCGAAGCGGATTTCCATGCGGTAGCTGTGGCGGATGCAGGTCAGGCCGCAGTCTCTCAGCAGCTCGTGATACCACAAATCCATATCGTAAGTGAAGCCGCGCAGGGCGACCCGTGCGCCTTCGGGAGCGCGGGGGATGGCTTCCCGCGCCCGCTGTTCCACCCATGCGTATAGAATCTGCCCCAACGCCTGCCGATCTTGGTCGGGATGCACGTACAGATCGAGCATCGGCAGGACAGGCCGCGAGTCGTCCAGTTCGCCATAACCGACCACGCGCCCATCGGCATTCACCAGCACGCGCAGATTGGAGTCCCGACTGATTTCCGGCGACTGCCACCATTCCAGCAAATCGTCCAGATTGTCGTCCGCCTGCCCGATGGAATCGAGCGCATTCGCGTTCATAACATCCAGCACCCCTGGCGCATCGTCCAGTGTGGGGGGGCGCAGAATGTATCCGGTCGGAGCAATCGAAGAAGTGGTCATGAGTCTGTCCATTGTGATGTGTTTAGAAAGATCATAATGGGTCATAGGGGTTCTGGCAAGGGGCTACGGTGTGAGCGCCGTAGGTACAGGCTGTCGGCGCTTATTCGTCCTGTTCCAGATCGGTGACGGTTATTTCGATACCGTCGCGCAGTTCCTTCTCGTACAAATCGAAGCGTAGCACCACCGACATCCCCGCCCGTTCGTACAGGCGGGTCGCCCCGGTCAGACTGCTGGCATCCACGTTCAGTCCCACACCCGCCCGCCCCATCTGCTGGAAGGTGACAAACGCCTGCCGCAGCAGCGCCATGCCCAACCCGGTGCGGCGGTGTTCGCGGCGCACGCCCAGTGTGGATACCCAGCCCATATCCGGTTGGGTGGCGTGATACGGCTTGCACAGGCAAACGCCGACCATCTCGCCGCTGGTCGTTTCGGCAATGATCCACAGCGCGGGGTCAATCGGCTGGAACTTCTGCCATGATCGCTGCCAGTGGGCGAAGCCAGTTTCAAACGGTTCCTCGACAAAGCCGAAGTGGTCGCGGAAGGTGTCGCAGTAAGCGTGGTAGATCGCCACTTGTTCGCGCTGCGGGTCTGCCAAACGCAGCCGGAAGCCGTGCGGCATGACGGGCGACGGGATCGTCCCCTCGAAGCGAATTTCCATGCGGTAGCTGTGGCGGATGCAGGTCATCCCCCGGTTTTCCAGCAGTTCGTGATACCACGATTCTTGTTCGTACATGAAGCCGCGCAGGGCGACCCGTGCGCCTTCGGAAACGCGGGGGATGGCTTCCCGCGCCCGCTGTTCCACCCATGTGTACAAAATTTGCCCCAACCCCTGCCGATCTTCGTCGGGATACACATACAGATCGAGCACCGGCAGAGAAGGCCGCGAGTCGTCCAGTTCGCCATAACCGACCACACGCCCCTTCGCATCCACCAGCACGCGCAGGTTGTCTGTTCGATTGGCCTCTGACGACTGCCACGCCATCAGCAGATCACTTAAATCATCATCATCATTCTGCCCGATGGAATCCTGCGCATTCGCGTTCATGACATCCAGCACCCCCGGCGCATCGTCCAGTGTGGGGGGGCGCAGAATGTATCCGGTCAGAGCAATCGAAAAAGTGGTCATGAGTCTGTCCATTGTGATGTGTTTAGAAAGATCATAATGGGTCATAGGGGTTCTGGCAAGAGGCTGAACACAGGGAACACACAAACGCCCCTGTCAGAGCAGGGGCAGCGTGTGAGTACGGTTCGCGTTCGGGGCGGATAAACCGCTGTTACTCGATGCTCAAGGATTGCAGCGTGGTCAACACCTGCTGAAAAGCCTTGAAATCCGCACCGGGAATCAGCTCCTGAATACGCTCATCAATATGGGCGGCGGTAGCCATCACCTGCTGACGGGTCTTAACCGCTTTCGCAGTCAGGAAAATACGCACCGCACGCCGATCGGAAGGATCGGGGCGGCGTTCGATTAAATCCTTGTGCTGAAGTTTATCCAGTATCGGCGTGAACGAAGTGGCAGCACGCCCCACCGCCCGCGCCAGTTCCGAAGCATGTTGCCCATCCTGCGAATACAGCGCCCGCAGAATGTACCATTCGATCACGGTCAACCCCAACGGCTCCACAACTTGCCCGTAGATTTGGTCGAGGTTGCGCAGAGCGATATCGAGATTGCACCACAAAGACCCGTTGAATCGAAGCGCGTGATTATTAATCTCACTCATGTCGAAGATTCCTTACTGAATTAAATGTGATTGAATGGCGACTAGAAATCGGCGGATGCTACAGTCAAAAGCAGCTCGCCCAGAATGAGCTTATCCCCGGAGTTAAGCGGATACGGAGTCTCTTGAAGGAGTCTCCGACCGTTGAGGAATGTTCCATTGACAGAGCCAAGATCGAGAACATGTAAACCATTCTGATAACGTACCAATGCAGCATGCCGCCGCGAAACCCCATACTCGAACGCTTGCATTTCCGCGAGATCAATGTCCGGCACATAGCTACTTTTGCTATCCGAACGCCCCAGCACTGCGCCATCTGAATGTTGCAACGTCACGCGGATCACCTTTGCGTTCAGCGCGGCGCAAAGGTTGATGGGAGCATCGTAGGCCAATCCAGCACGACCGTCTCCCGCATAAGCGGGTTGTTGAAAACTAGCGTTCATTTACTGAGTAACGATCGTCCCATATCCGAGTAATTATCGCAGCATATATACGAAAATAATTATCTCTCATAGGGATAATATTATCAAGTCTATCGAAGAAACTTGGATTCAATTCTAGTACCATGTTGCAAAACTGATACAGTTCCTCATTCCTTGTATATGCTTAAATACCCGTACGATATAGTAGTATAGTATACTCTAAACGTTTTGCGTAATTATAGAGAATTTCATGAGAATCTTTCTCATTTCCATAAAATATTAACAAATCATTGGTACTGCAAAAGGATTCTACTTGGTACAATGCACTTAAGGTAATGTGATCAGTGAGGCTTCAGCCCCATGCCTACTCCCTACAATGACTACGCTCCTTATTTCCGAAACGGTCTTTTATTCCTACCGGAACACACCATCACCCTGCTGATCGAGGCCGGTCTGGATGCGCAAATCGCAGAAGCCGCCCGCGCAGGGCTGAATCTGGGCGAACAACGCGCTCAGATCACCATCATCAGCCAATCGCTGGAAGCGGCGCTGGCACAGATGGAGGAGGACAGCCGCGAGTTTCGCGCCCTTTCCGACAGCAACACGCATTTTATGCTGACGGGCAAACCCAATCCGCAGACCGACTAATGGGTGCGCCGCCGGAAGCGATCCTCAAAACTGCGGGATGGCTTCCAGGCGTCGGCATTCGGGTGGTCGGCAGGGGCGAGGCTGAGTAGCGTGTAGGTGTTGCCTTCGCGCAGGTAATACAGCAGATACGGCGCTCCGGCCTGCACAGGCATGGCAGGTGCCAACCGTCGCGTAAAGCGCACGACCTCCTCGTTGGCGGTCACAAAACGGTTGCCGCCCCGGAACTTCCACAGGAAACGGGTCTCGGCATCGGAAGTCATCACCGCATGGTACAGCGGTATCCGCGCATAGCGCCGCGCCCGGAAGAAGATCATCAGCGCCACCGCCGCCACACCCGCCAACCCCACCAACCAGAACGCCCCCACCACAAACGCCAACAGCGTAGACCGCAGCACGATAATGGCGGGAACCAGCAGCAGCAACAGCGTAATCAACGGCTCAAAAACCAACTCGCGCCACTGGGCACTGGTGAGCGCCCCTTGCCGGTTTGCCAGCAAACGGGTTCGCATTTCAGGGGAGACCACTTCGCGTTTCGGCTTTTCCACATTCACCTACTGTTCAACTCGCTCAGGGTACGGCAGTCGGCGTGACAGGTGCGGCGGGAATGCCCCACACTTCGATAGCGCCCTGCGCGTCGAACAGCAGCAGCAGGTAGCCATCCGGCGACCAGTCGAGGCTCAAAACCTGCTGGCGGTTCAAAGGCAAATCGGCGCGGGTCAGCGTTTTGTCGCGCAGCGTCGCCGCGTCCCACAGCGTCACCGCCCCGCCCAGCGTAGAAGTCGCCAGCAAATCGCCGCCCGGTGTGAAAGCCGCCGAAACCACATCGCCGCCTACATCTGGCAGTGCGTTCACAAATAATCCACTGGCGGCATCCCACAGGCTGAGGGTCGGGACAGCGCCGCCGTTCAGCACAAACTGCCCGTCCGGGGCATAGCGCAGCACATCTAGCACCCCGCCCACCCCTGTGTTCAGCGTATGCAGCAGTTGACCGTCCGCCACCTGCCACAGCGTAATCTTTTGCGGTTCCCCGACGGCCACCTCCGCCCCATCTGGCGAAAAGACCAAGCGGAGCGCGGGGGCTTCAAAACTGCTCACGGGCTGGCGCGTGCGCCAGTTCCACACGCGCACATTGATCCCATCCCCCGTCACCAGTTGCTCGCCATCGGCAGAAAAGGCCAGCGCCGAAATCGCATTCTGATGCGCGTTGATCGTCACCAATGACTGCCGCGCCGCCACATCCCACACTTTCACCGTGCCATCGGCTCCGGCCAGCGCCAACCAACCCTTGTCCGCATCGTAGGCCGTCACGCCGTTGAACGCCGATTGACCGGGCAAGCTGGTTTTTTCGCGCCCCAGATCGGTGTCGTAAATACGGATTTGCCCGCCCGAATCGAGCGTATAAATTTCGTTCTTATCGGCGCTGTAATACACCGCCACCGCATCGGCACGGGCGGTATTAAAGACCAGCGCCCCGCTGATGAGGTTCCACAACAAAAGCTGATCGTTGTTCAAAGCCGCCAGCCGACTCGAATCGGGCGAGAAAACCGCCGCGAACACCGTACTCGGCGCACCGCCGCTATCCAGCCGCCCGATTAAAGACAGACGCGCCGCGTTCGCCCGCGTCACTTCTTCGGTCGCTTCCTGCCACACCAGCGGCGGCGGCAGCGTGGCATCACGCGGGGGCGGCATAAACCCGCCCTCCCCCGGCGGCGGGGTGGCGCTGGACGACACGCAGGCCGCCAGCAAGAACACCAGCAATAAACACCCGCAGCGCATTACGCTCATTTGGGAACTTCCAGCACTCGCATACCACTCATCAACAGGGCGAAGTCTCGAATCTGTTCCAACCCGCACTCCTCCTCAAAAGGTTCCACCTGTCCGTTGCCGTTGGCGTCCACCCCTTTCAGCAGCGCGCCGGCCAGCAGCGTCGCGTCGGTGGCCTGTTGGGTGATCGCCGTCAGATCGGTGGCCGCCAGCATCACCTGTTCCAGCCCGATAATCTGATCCACGCGCTCCTGCGAATTATCCACGCACACCCGCACCCATTCGATTGAGCTTTGCAGCGCGGCATCGCTGCCGGGGGCGGTGGCAATCTGCGTGAGATAGTCGCGCATGGCGGTCAAATAAGGAGCCGCACCTTTCTGGTAGCCGGGGTTTTCCGAGCGACCATCGGCGTTATAGTCGTTGAGTGTTCCCATCAAAATATTGACGGAATGTTCGTTATGAACGTGCATCCCGCCGATGCTCTGGGCGTGCTGTGCCAGATCAATATGTTCAGCCGCCCTCTTCGCTTCCGCCAGCAAACTGTCAATCAGGCTGGATGTCGCGCCACTTTGCCCGACCGGCGCATTGTAAGAACTGCCGCTTAAAGCCGAAACCGCAATCCCATTCGGATCGCTGACATAGAAATTAGCAAGCATTTTGCTCACTTGCGGCGGCACACTCGCCCGATAAAGCGGGTTGCCAACCGCCGTTAGCCCGCCCGCTTTCTGGTTGGTGATCGTCACCGCGTTATACAGGGCGGGCAGCACATGACCTTCGGGGTCTACAAAAGGCGGCAGCACGCCGCTGCCCAGTGCATCCAGCGTCAGTTCGCCAATTTTCAGCGCATCGCCGCTTTCGGTGTTCTTCAACCATGCGATATACACATCCCCCGGCTGGGGCGGCCTCAGATTTTCCACTTGCAAGGTCAGCGTGTCGCCCACGCTGCCAGTGGTGCTAAAGCTCACGCGCCCGAACGACGGTAGGGCTGTGGCGGCGGTGGCTGCTTGCGTAGGCGGGCTGGTCGGGACGATGGATTGAGTGGCGGTGGGCGGTGCATCCTGCTCATGCGATTCCGGACGTGTGACTAGCAGCACCACCACCACCAGCAGCACCGCAATGATGGCAAAACCACCCAACAGCAGCAGCGGATTGGTTCCCTGTTGCAAAATCACGGTCGGTTGCTGGGGATTGGTCGGTTGCAGGGGGTTGGTCGGCTGAGTGGCAACCGGTTGTGTAGGAATGGTCAGCGGCAGCGTAGAGAGGGAAAAAGACGCGGCGGCGGTGGGCGCAACCGCCACATCGCGCCCCTGTATCGCCCGGTTGAAATCCTCGGCAAAAGCGGTAGCGGTGGGGTAGCGCACTTCTGGATTCTTCGACAGCGCCCGCTGCATAACCCCGTCCAAGTCCGGCGAAAAACCGGGGTCTAACGTCCGCAAACTGGGGACGGGTTCGGTCATGTGCTTGATGACGACCTGCATCGGGGTGTCGGCGCTGTAGGGCTGGCGTCCGGTGAGCATTTCATAAACGACTACGCCGAGCGAATACAAATCCGCGCTAGGCGTAATCGGTGCGCCGCTGCCCTGTTCGGGAGCCATATAAGCAGGCGTTCCCACCATGCCGCCGGTGACGGTCAGCCGGTTGGAAACGTCCTCGGCAAGTTTAACGATGCCGAAATCCGCCAGCAGCGCGAAGCCTTCTTTGTCCAGCAGGATATTATCCGGCTTGATGTCGCGGTGAATCACGCCCTGACGGTGTGCATAATCCAGCGCGGAGGCCACCTGTCGCAGCGTTTCGCCAATCATCAGCGGATCCATGCGTCCGCGCTTGATGCGCCCGCCCAACGACCCGCCCTCGATATAGGCCATCACCAGATACAGGATGCCATCTTCCACGCCGTAGTCATACAACGGCAGGATATGAGGATGTTGAAGGCGGGCAATCGTGCGGGCTTCCAGTTTGAAACGCTCAATGAACCCTTGATCCAAACCGGGGTGCGGGGGCAGCACCTTAATCGCCACATAGCGATCTATATCCGCCCGGTAGCCTTTATAAACCGTCGCCATCCCGCCCTGTCCGAGCAGGTCTGTAATCTGATAGGTACCTAGCGTCCGCCCAACCAGTGAGGAAGTCACGATATTGCCTCGCAGCGCAGACCATTCAAAAGTACACTTCAGAACGGTTGCAAGATGAACTCATACATCTGGATATTATAGGAGATGTTAGCGCCTCAAGCGAAATCCACTTTGCTCAAGGCTTGCCACCGAACAGATTTAACCATTCGTTCACTTCATCCGCCGAAAGCGACACGTCCGCCGCCTCCCCCGCATCCACCACTTTCGGCGGCGGCGCGATCAGCAAGGACGCGAACTCCTCCGAAAGCAGCGTTTTCATGCGGAAGTGACGGGCAATTCCTAGCACATCATTATCCGATGACACCACGCTCCAGTTCATCGGGTCGGGAATCTTCTTGATGCGCTCCATCATCACGCGGTCGGCGGTGGAACGGGCGGAGGCGAATACCACCTGTACCGCCCGTGTGGACATGCGCGATGTACCGCCCGGTAGCCCGTGATCGAACACCACCAAGCATTGCTTACCAGTACGGGCAGCAAAGCCAGCCAATTTTTGCACCAGCAGCGCCTCGTCATTCGGATCATCTAACGTCAAATCGGGCAGTTTGCCGATTAAATTGTGTCCGTCAATCATGTACGGCATAACGAACCCTTTCTGTGATCTGTGCCGCGATTACCCCACTACCAGCCTGACCGCGCCATTCACGCTGTCTTCCGGGCTGATTTTAATCCGTGAATCGGCCATTGTCCCGTCCGGGCTAATCACCCAGTGAGAACGGATCACGCCAAAATAGGTTTTGCCGTACATGGATTTCTCGCCCCACGCGCCCCAACTTTCGAGGATCGTGTGTTCGGGGTCGGAAAGAAGGTCATAAGGCAGGTTTTGCTTCTTCTTCCACTTCAACAAATCTTCCGGCGCGTCCGGGCTGATGCCCAGCACCACCGCGCCCCGCGCTTCGATCTGCGGGAAATGGTCGCGGAAGCCGCAGGCCTGTGTGGTGCATCCGGGGGTGTCGGCTTTGGGGAAAGCAAACAGAATCACCGTTTTGCCGCGATAATCGCTCAGTTTGACGGTTTTCCCGTCCTGATTGAGCAGCGTAAAATCGGGGGCGGGCTGTCCTACATCCGGCATGGCAGTCTCCTTAGAAAACGTTCGTGCAGAACTGATGATAAGACATCCGCATGAGAACAGGCTGAGGAAGTGAGCGATCAATCGCGCTCGTAGCGAACGGGGTGCAGTTCCAGTTCCACCAGCGCCGCCCGCACCCGTTCCACATCCGCCGGGTCGTCGACATCGCGGGTGCGTACCACGATCATCCGCACCTCGGCGTTGGCCTGCCCCGGCGCGGGGGACGTGCTGATCTTAGATTTGTAGCCCAGTCGTCCGGCCTGCGTCGCCGCTTTGATGAGCGCCCAGTGCGCGTCCGACTGGATGCGAGTGGTGAGGATGATCCAACCGCCAGCGCGGGGCGTGGGGTAGCCGCCATCCACAGCGGGTTTGCGTTCCACCCAGTAGCCCACGTCCAGCGCCGAGGGGACGGCCTGCGCATCGTGCAACATGCGGGCACGCTGCACCTGCTGGATGAGCGCCAGATTGGGCGCGGGGGGCGTGTGCGGATCGGTCATCAGGTCGCCCCTCAGCTCAACTTGGGGAACACGGTGGTGATCTTACGCGCTTTCGAGCTGCTTTTCTTCATGAGGGGCAGCGCAAAGCCAAAGGTGCTGCCTGCGCCATAGGTACTCTTGAAGCGCAACGTGCCATGATGCCGTTCGATGATGCTTTTCACAATATGCAGCCCCAGACCAGTCCCTTTGATGGAACGGGTTTCCTTCGTTTGCGCCCGGAAAAAGGGCTGGAACAACCGATCCTGCTGATCTTGCGGAATGCCGAAGCCGGAATCGTGCACTTCAAAGATGACCTGCTTCTCCTCTAGCCGCAGGGTGACGCTAATCTGCCCACCGGTAGGCGTGTATTTGATGGCGTTGTTCAGCAGGTTATCGGCAGTTTCGTGCAGCAACGTGCGGTTGCCCACCACAATCACCGACGTATCCGTCACAGTCACCCGCAGATCAATCCCTTTGTCTCTGGCCTGTGGTCGCAGCGAATCGCACACCTCCAGCACAATCTCGCGCAGGTCGGCGTGTTCCATCAGCAGTTCTTGCGCCTCGCCCATGCGCTCCATCGTCAGGATGTCGCGGGTAATCTTATCAATGCGATCCGTCGCCTGCCGGATGATCCCGAAATAGTCTTTCAAGCGCGGGTCTATCTTGTCTTCCAGTTCCACTTCCAGAAGCTGCACATAGCCCGAAATCACGCCCAGCGGGTTGCGAAGATCATGCGCCGCCACCCGGATCACCTGCGTTTTCAACTGTTCCAGCAAACTCACCTGCTGATACAGCCCTTGAAGTTCGCCCAACTGCTGCTGTGACACGTCGTACAGGCGGGCATTATCCAGCGCGGAAGCCACCCGCGAAGCCAGTAATTTCACAAGGTCGAAGATTTGCGGGGTGAAGTAATCGCACTGGTTGCTTTGCACGTTCATCACGCCCAAAAGCCGATCAGCAGCGACCAGCGGCACCGTAATCTGCGAGACGGTATCCACCACATTCGGCACATAGTCCGGGTCGTTGCGGACATCGGTGATAAACTCGGCTTTCCCGCTGCGCACCACCCGCCCGATAATCCCTTTGCTGGTGGGGACGCGCATCCCGATCATCGAACCGGGGTAGTTGCCAATGATGTGCGCCACCCACATCTGCTCTTTTTCGACCATGTGAATCGCGCCAGCGCTGGCACGGCTCAAGCGTATGGCCGCATCCAGCGCAATCTTCAACACATAATCAAAACTCAAAACCTGCGTAAGTTCAGAATCGACCCGCTGGATGATTTCCAACCAGTGAATGTAATGGTTGCGTTCGGCTTCGGCCTGTTTGCGTTCGGTGATGTCGCGCCCCACCGACTGAAATTCGCTGACCGTGCCATCCTGCGCGATAATCGGATAGTCCGTCCATTCCTGCCAGCGCACCTCGCCAGAAGGCAGCACTACCCGATGCTCATAAAGGAAGGGGACACCGTTTTGAGCCACGCGCTGAAGGTGGCTGAGGGTGGCTTCCCGATCCGAATCCACCACCAACTCCATGAAGCTCTTGCCGATAATGTCTTCCCGTTTCACACCGAAATAACGGCAGTAGGATTCGTTGGCAAAGGTGAGGACGGTATCCGGTGTGCAGCGGGATACCAGTTCAAGTTGCTTGTCTACCACGCTGCGGTAGCGGTCTTCGGATTGACGCAGCGCATCGCTAATCTGTTTGGAGGCGGTCATATCGTGCGCGATGCACAGACTGGTTAGCACACCGTCCAGCACAATATGCTTGACTGTCAAATCAATCCAGCAAACGCCCCCATTTTTGCGCTGAATACGAAATTCGAGGCGCATGGCAGGGCGGGGGGACAGCTGGCGGTTCTCGGTCACAGCTGCCCGCACGCGCCCGGCATCTTCCGGCAGTAGCAAATCGTACACACTCATCGCAGACACTTCGGCCTGCGTGTATCCGGTGATCTTTTCCAACTGACGGTTGGCAAAGACCATCTGGCTGTCTCGCAAAAGACACAGGATCGCTTCCATGTGTTCCGCTACCAAACGGAACTGTGCATCGCTGATCGCGCTGGTGTTGTCCATAAGCGACTCCAGAGGGAGGGAAACTGGTGGATGCTGGCCCGTCATATCGTTATCCATACTTTCAGGCAAATTATCCCAGCCCGTATCATCAATGGTGAACACTATTCTAACGTGATCTCAACAAAACATCTTCAAAAACCAAGCGGAATATATGAATTTTGAATGAAATAGTGTGACAAAGGATTGTATTTACACCCGAATCGAACAACACACGATCGCTTTTCGTGTGACTCGCGGTTGATTCTTGCCGTTCACAAATTGCATACACAATCATTAAACCACAAGTTTGTAAATTCAAAAATTAATTTCGGCATTAGGAATGCAATTTCAAAAGTTGGGCAGAAGGTTGTGCGGTGGGAAATAAAAAAAACCCGCGCAGCGGGCGCGGGTTCTAACGTTCATTCCGGTTGCTTTACGAGGCGCGGGCGGGAGCCAGTTCCTGCATGGCGATCATGCGACTGGAAGGGTGCAACCTGCTGGCGATGGCACGCTGAGCAGCCACAGCCGCCAGCGAACAAGTGCCCATCGGGTTCGCTTCAAAACTGGCGCAACAGGCGATCAGGTGGCAGGCTTCCTGTGCCAGCGCCCCCGCGATGCCCGAATCCATCGTTTCCTGCCATTTCCACCATGCCGTCACCGCTTGCGACGGGTTTTCCAGCACGTCGAGGTCAAGCAAAATGGCAATCTCGCGCTGCTGGTCAAAGATGGCCTGATGCAGCGCCCACGCCGATTCCGGGCTGCCGGGTTTCATGCGGTAGCCGCGTCCATAGCGCGTCTGGAATATGCTACTGAGTTCGATCAACTCCGCGATTTTGGAAACGATCAAGCGTGCGGTGGCAGTGTTCATCGCGTGCATACCCCTTTCGGATTTCGGTTGACGATGGAGAAGTTTTAACAGGTTCTTAAAGTTGATTTAATAAATACTAACGGAATTTAACATAAAAATCAAGCGGTGTTCGTACAGGGTAATCGCTTCAAAGTTGAGTGATAAGGTGGAGCAAGAATTGGTTATCCATCGCTGCTCGAAAACGTTTTTGGCGGAGGCTGCTTTTGGAGGTGTCGCGCTTGAGCAAGTTAAGGGC
>Ga0172373_10004985_pt1 | contig 18451 bp, 19 predicted proteins | sample Lak10m_2_FD_114546 | JGI IMG/M metagenome (GOLD analysis project Ga0172373, IMG submission 114546) | Freshwater microbial communities from Kabuno Bay, South-Kivu, Congo - kab_092012_10m | ecosystem: Environmental > Aquatic > Freshwater > Lake | place: Democratic Republic of the Congo...
ATCAGGCGAGAGTCAGGATTATCAATAACACCTATACTGCCGGACTGGAGGAACGCACCGCGTCTCTTCTGACAGCGCAGGGTATGCAGGTGGTGGAATATGGGTCACCAACCGGTGCATCCAACACCACGAAAATAATTCTTTACTCTTCGAAATTATATGCCTTGCGGTATTTAACGGAACTCCTTGGGGTAGGGAGTCAACAGATTATCATCCAGCCTGATCCGGCTTCAACAGTGGATATTGAAATACGACTTGGAGAGGATTGGGTCGGTAAACTGCCAGGAGGATTTTAACTTTTTGTCTCGCTTTTGTACTTTACGATGTGAATCGCGTGGCTGTCTGGCGACCCTCCCAATCCTGACAGTAGGCAGCCTTAATTTCAAGAGGAGTCATTCATAAAGAATCGTTGAGCCAGAGATGCGTTTTGGGGTTGCTGCTATTTGAATTTTAGAGATGTACTGTATACTTGATTTGTGTCCGCTCATATCTTAGCCACGAAGCTGTACATCCCCCCCGCCCGGCCCGGCATTGTTCCTCGCCCGCACCTGATCAAGCGGTTGAACGATGGCTTGACCAGCGGATGCAAATTGACGCTCCTCTCCGCATCCGCTGGATTTGGCAAGACCACATTAGTCAGCGAATGGACAGCCGATTGCGGGAGACCGGTCGCGTGGTTGTCACTGGACGAAGGGGACAACGATCCGGTACGTTTCATATCCTACCTGACAACGGGGATACAGACCATAGAGACTGGGTTTGGCAAGAACCTGTTGATTGCACTCCAATCCCATCAGCCACCATCGACCGAAGCAATTTTAACGGCGCTACTCAACGAAATTTCCACCATTCCCAATAACTTTCTCTTCATCCTAGATGACTATCACTCGGTTGATTCTCAGCCGGTGGAGCAAGCCCTGGATTTCATCATTGAGCACCAGCCTTCGCAGATGCATGTGGTCATTGCCACTCGCGAAGATCCCTCCCTTCCGCTGGCGCGATTGCGTGTGCGTGGCCAGTTGACCGAATTGCGCGCTGCCGACTTGCGTTTTACGCCCTCCGAAGCCGCTGAATTTCTCAACCAGATGATGGGACTAAACCTCTCGGCGGAAAATATCGCCACACTGGAAGCCCGCACCGAAGGCTGGATCGCTGGTCTGCAATTGGCAGCCATTTCCATGCAGGGCAGCAAAGATGTTTCCGGGTTTATTCGAGAATTCGCTGGAGACCACCGATACATCGTGGACTATCTGGTGGAAGAGGTTTTACAAAGTCAGCCCGAACCTATCCGCAGATTCTTACTCCAGACCGCCATTCTTGATCGGCTAAGCAGCCCGCTGTGCGATGCTGTCACCGGACAGGAAGATGGCAGAGGGATGTTGGAGGCTCTGGAGCGAGGCAACCTGTTCGTCATCCCGCTTGACGATCAGCGCCAATGGTATCGCTATCACCACCTCTTCGCCGAGGTTCTGCAGACGCATTTGAAGGAGTTGCAACCCGATCCCGTATCCGCGCTTCATCAGCGGGCGAGTATTTGGTTCGAGCAGAACGATCTGCCGGCAGATGCCATCCGCCATGCGCTCGCCGCCGAGGATTTCGATCGGGCAGCAAGCCTGGCTGAGTTGGCATGGCCAGATTGGCGTTGGGCCGCCCAGTCTATCATCGCGTGGCTTGATTGGGTGAATGTACTGCCAAAGGAACTGGTCCGTGCCAGGCCGGTGCTCAGCGTTGCGTATGCCCAGGCATTGTTGAATGCTGGCAAGGTAGAGGCTGCCGAAGTCCGATTGCTGGACGCCGAGCGGTGGCTGGAAACCATCAGTGACCGACCGCGAGACCCGGCGACAGGTATGGTTGTAGTGGACGAGGAGCAGTTTCAGTCGCTGCCGGTATCGTTAGCCACCACCCGAGCCTACCATGCCCAGGCTATTGGCGATTGGACTGGTACCGTAATGTACACTCGGCGGGCACTCGACCTCTTGCCTGAGGAGGATCACTCCATGCGTGGCACGGCGACGATGCTGCTCGGGCTCGCCTACTGGGCGAGCGGGGATCTTGAAGCAGCTGACCTGACCTTCTCCAAAGGCCTAGCCATCAGGCAGAAAGCCGGCCACATCCTTGACACAATTGACGCCGCCTTTGTCCTGGCTGACATGAAGACGGCGCTAGGCCATCTCCACGATGCAGTACGGACATGTGAATACGCATTGCAGCTTGCGACTGAGCACGGCGAACCACTGCCTCAGGGAACTGAGGAAGTGTATACGGAAATAAGCAAGCTGCACCGTGAACAAGGCGACCTGGATGCTGCTACACAAGACCTGGCTACCAGCAAGAATCTGGGCGCGAAAGTCATGTTACCGGATTGGCAACATCGTTGGTGCATTGCGCAGGCTCGACTAAAGGAGACGCTGGGAGACCTGGGTGAGGCGCTCGATCTACTAGATGAGGCGGAACGCTTTTTTGTCCGAACCCCCTTGCCCAATTTACAACCCATATCTGCCATGAAAGTCCGGATCTGGGTTGTGCAGGGTAAGTTAGCCAAAGCTCAGGAATGGGCACATGAAAAGGGCTTATCCCCTGACGATGATCTCAGCTACCTGCGCGAGTTCGAGCACATCACGTTGTCTAGAGTGCTCATCGCCCGTTATAAGAGCGATCGGGTAGATGATTTCATTCGCGAGGCAGTGAAACTGCTGGAGCGCCTCCTGAAAGCAGCGGAAGAAGGCGGGCGGCTGTCGAGTGTGATCGAGATCCTGATCTTGCAAGCGCTCGCGCACCAGGCACAGGGAGACATCACGCCCGCTCTCGCGCCGTTGGAGCGTGCGCTGACCCTGGCTGAGCCGGAGGGTTATGTTCGCATTTTTGTGGACGAAGGCAAACCAATGGCGGAGCTTTTAGGAAGGATGAGCGCTTCGCGTGAAGACCGCACGGCGAGGCTGAAGAGGTATGTCCACAAAATACTGGCTGCCTTTGGAACAGCAGAAATTTATCCTTCATCCTTTATCCTTCAGCCTTTGGTTGAGCCGCTGAGCGAAAATGAGCTGGAAGTGCTCAGACTGCTCAGAACCGAATTGAGTGGACCAGAAATTGCCCGTGAACGCATGGTGTCTTTGAACACCATACGTACCCATACTCAACACATTTACGCCAAACTGGGGGTGAACAATCGCCGGGCGGCCGTCCACCGCGCTGAAGAACTCGGTTTGTTGTAAAAATCCCTCAATTAAGAACCTACGGTACCGACAGGTGACTCACCCCCTGTCGGTATTTTTTTATTTTCCCCCAGATCAATAAAATCATCACCTAAATCATCACATGTAATGATGACGCCTCATCAGATTTTCCATTATCTTTTGGCTGCAATAAAGAATGGATGCAAACCTGTAGAAATTCATCCAAATCGAGAAAATTGCATGAGGCACTGCATGAGTGAAACACACGCTTTACCTGAATACTATGACGGGTCTGGACTTTACGAAATTCGCCTCAAGGGGCACCTGGATGACCGGTGGGCTGACCGGTTTGAAGGCTTGACCATCACGCTGGAAGAAAATGGCGATACGCTTCTAACCGGACCCGTGATTGACCAAGCCGCGTTGCATGGCTTGCTTAAAAAAGTGCGTGATTTAGGCATGCCATTGGTCTCGGTCAATTGCGTTGACCCCGGTCGGGCAAAAACAGAGGAGGTCAAATCGTAAATCATATCTGGTTTTTTGTTCCAAAAAAATGAATCAATATCAACTAACAAGGAGAATAAAAATGAATACATACAGAAAGAATGCAGTAATGGCAGGCGTCCTCTACATCCTGGGGACGGTCATTGGGTTTCTAAGTTTTGTCGTTGGTGGTGAAGTGATTTCTTCGATCGTACAAGCCAAACTACTCTCTGGTCCGGATTTGTTGAGCATCCTCGCTGCTGATCCGTCCCGGCTTGTCGGCGGTTCGTTTTTAATCCTCTTGATGGGGATTTCACTTACTGCGATGACGGTTTTCCTGTACCCGATCTTCAGGAAAGACAGCAAGGAACTTGCGGCAGGCATGTTGCTTTTCCGTGGAGCGCTGGAAGGCGCCTATTATTTTGCAATGACGCTCGGTTTCGTAGCCTTGTTCACTCTTGGAAAAGAATACGTCGCCACCGGCGCTGATTCAGCTGCTTTGCAATCCATGATAAAGGCCGTGTATCAGTTCATGGACATCCTTGGTCCGGCCGGAACCATCTTATTCCTTATCGGGACTACGTGTCTTGATATCTCGTTTTACCGCACCCGGCTGATTCCCCGCTGGTTGTCCGTCTGGGGCTTGATCGGCGTGGTTCCCTATATGGCTTATGCCCTGTTGCATTTCTTTCGCCTAGATAACGGCATTGGGTTGTATTTGCAAATGGTGTTGATGCCGCAGGAAATGGTCATGGGGGTCTGGCTGATCGTCAAGGGATTCAATCCATCTGCGATCGCTGCCTTGTTTACTAAAACAGAATAACGGATTGATTTTACGCGCTTTAGGACTGGCGGTCTTGAAATGACGCTGGATTGCCAGTCCTGCAAAACATGAGCAACAAGTTTAATCCCATGCAGTAACTGGGACCATTCAATGAATCTCATCCATATCGTTCAAAAAAAGGAGTAATAAATATGCAAAACTATCTGCTATACACGTTTGAAATCTTACTTGTCGTTGTCATGCCTTTGCTTGTCTTATACATCAAGGGAAACTGGCCATTGCGCAAGGTTATTCCGCCTCTCGTGATCATCCCTGTCCTTTGGTATTTTACTTATGCGCCCTTACATGAGTTGAGTCATGCCGCTGGCATTTATTTGGTTGGAGGCAAAATTGTAGAGTATAAACTCATTCCAAGATTCTGGTTGGGCGAATTCGCACGTGCATGGGTCATACCAAGTGGAATTACTCAAAGTTGGCAACAATTAGCGATGTCCGCCTTCCCATACATACTGGACATTGTCTGTTTTGTTGTAGCGTTGTTTGTCTTTAGGCGAGGTTTTTCCAGGAATCCTTTTTTTACTGGCCTTGCTTTCATGCTTCTATGCCTCAGGCCTGCAATGGACTTTGTATTTGAACCTATTGCTTTTCTTTCTGGCGATAGAGGTGATTTCTACAATATGCAACAGATTATCGGACCCTTTGCACTATGGTCATTTATCCTAATCTCAATCGGTCTCGCTGTATATTCTATTGCCTCAACACTAAGCCACTTGGTTAGCTTTTCAAAACACTAGATTGGGCAAAATACCAATGAAACAAAATACACAATCGTTCAATAAGGAGACAAAATGAAAACCCTGCAAAAATCTGGCGGCCTCGCCGCGCTGTACATGGCGATCAGCCACCTGATTGGAATCGTCATCTTCCTCGTTGTGCTGGACTATCTCAACATCACCGATCCGGCGCAAAAAGTTGCCCTGAACGTCGAAAAACAAACGGTCATCTTCTCGACCAACCTGCTCATGTACGTGTTCTTCGGCTTCGCACTGATCGTCCTCTCGCTGGCGTTGTACGACCGCATGAAGTCTGTCGCGCCGGCGCTCATGCAAGCGGCAACCGCAATTGGGATCATCTGGGCTGGTTCGCTCATCGCCAGCGGCATGGCCGCCAACGCGGGGCTGGCAACGGTCGCCGCGCTCTACGCCAAAGACCCGGCGCAGGCCGCGTTGACCTTTCAGGCTATCGAGTCCATCACGGGCGGGTTGGGCAACGCCAATGGCGAAATCCTTGGCGGAACCTGGACCCTGCTGGTCAGCCTGGCCGCGCTGCGGAGCGGCGAACTGCCCAAGGGTCTGAATATCCTCGGCGTGTTCGTCGGAGCGGTGGGCATGTTCACAATCATCCCAGTGTTGAATGATTTCACTGGTATCTTTGGGCTTGGACAAATCATCTGGTTCATTTGGATGGGGATTATGCTGGCGCGAAGCGATTCGCGCCTGACGATATAGTTGGAGGCTTGAAATGAAAGCCAGCGTTTACACCCAATACGGTCCCCCGGAAGTTTTGCGGATGGTCGACGTTCCCAAACCGACGCCACGCGATTACGAACTACTGGTTAAAGTCCATGCCACCACGGTCACCATCGGCGACACGATCATGCGGAGTTTCAAACTACCCAACATCACTGGCTGGCAAAAATTCATGGCGCGCCTGATCCTCGGATGGAACAAGCCCAGACGTCACATCCTCGGCATGGAACTGGCCGGGGAGATCGATGCCATCGGGCGGAAAGTGACCCGCTTCCACCCCGGTGACGCGGTGTTCGCCTCCACCTACGATGTCAACTTCGGCGGCCACGCCGAGTACAAATGCCTGCCCGAGAAGGGAGTGATCGCCCTCAAGCCGGTCAACCTTACCTACGAGGAAGCCGCGGCTATCCCGGGCGGGGGACAGACCGCCTGGCACTGCCTCCAAAAGGGCAGACTCCAACCCGGGCAGAAGATCCTGATCTACGGCGCATCCGGAGCCGTGGGCACATTTGCCGTCCAGCTCGCCAGCCGCCACTTTGCGGCAAACGTGACCGGGGTATGCAGCGGCGCGAATGTGGACCTGGTCAAATCGCTGGGGGCGAGTCAGGTCATTGATTACACCAGTCAGGATTTCACACAAAGCGGCGAAACCTACGATGTGATCTTCGATGCTGTCGGCAAGCTGTCCCCGACGCAATGGAAAAAAGCGCTCAAGCCGGGCGGCGTGCATATCAACGTCCATGCGGATTCGAACGGCGGTGAGAAGGTCGAATACATGTTGATTCTCAAAGAGATGATCGAGGCGGGGGTGATCAAACCGATCATGGACCGGGTCTACCCGTTCGATCAGATCGTAGAGGCGCATCGCTATGTGGAGCAAGGACATAAGAAAGGCAATGTTGCAATCAAAGTCGCATCATCATGAATCAGAAGAGGGGCGGCATTATAATTGAATTATGCCTACGCCAATTTTAGCCACCAAACTTTACATCCCCCCACCTCGGGCTGAAATTGTCCTGCGCCCGCGCCTGATCGAACGACTGAATGCGGGCAGCAAGCTAACCATCATCTCTGCCTCGGCGGGCTTTGGCAAGACAACCCTGCTGAGCGCATGGATTGCTGATTGTGGGCAACCCGTTGCATGGCTCTCGCTGGACGAATCCGACAGCGACCTCTCGCGTTTCCTAACCTATGTTATCGCTGCATTGCAAACCATCCAGCCAGCCTTGGGCGAGAATCTGCTGGCAGCCTTGCAAACACCCCAGCCGCCGCCTGTCGAATCGCTGTTGACTTCCCTGCTCAACGAAATCTCCGCCCTGCCAAGTGATTTGATTCTCGTCCTGGACGACTACCACCTGCTAGATTCCAAGGCAGTAGACGAAGCCCTGACCTTCCTCGTCGAACACCAGCCACCGCAACTGCGACTGGTCATCGCCACCCGTGAAGACCCCACTCTGCCGCTGGCACGTTTACGTGTCCGGGGACAACTGACCGAACTGCGCGCCGCCGATCTGCGCTTCACTCCCGCTGAAACCGCCGAGTTCTTCAACCGCATGATGGGGCTCCATCTCTCTGATGGAGACATTGCCGCACTCGAAACCCGAACCGAAGGCTGGATTGCCGGCCTGCAATTGGCGGCGCTCTCCATGCAGGGACGGGAAGACATCGCCGGTTTTATCCAGGCTTTTACAGGCAGCAATCGTTACGTGTTGGACTATCTGGCAGAAGAAGTGATTCAACGCCAGCTCGAATCGACTCGAAACTTCCTGCTGCAAACCGCGATTCTGGACAGGCTCTGTGCTCCGCTGTGCAATGCTGTCACAGAGCGGGATGATGGGAAAGAAATGCTGGATGTCTTGGAACGCAGCAACCTCTTCCTGATTCCGCTGGACGATAAACGCCAGTGGCATCGCTATCACCATCTTTTTGCCGAGGTGCTACAGGCGCGCCTGATAGAGGTGCAGCCTGAGAAGGTAACCAGCCTGCATCAGCGGGCAAGTGCATGGTATGAACAGAACGGATATCTGCCCGATGCCATCCGCCATGCGTTAGCAGCTCAAGATTTTGATCGGGCAGCAAATTTGATTGAACGAGTCTGGCTGGCAATGGACATTAGTTACCAATCCGCCACATGGCTGGACTGGGTCAAAGCGCTCCCCAATGAACTGATCCGCGCCCGGCCGGTTCTCAGCGTAGGTTATGGCTGGGCCTTGCTGAGTGTGGGAGAGCTGGAAGCCAGCGAAGCCCGTTTGCGCGATGCCGAGCGCTGGTTGGAACCCGCCGATAAACAATTAGGGAATTTATCCGCGGGGATGGTTGTAGTGGATGATACCGAGTTTCGGTCACTGCCCGTTTCGATCGCCGCCGCACGAGCCTATCGCGCCCTGGCTTCGGGCGATATTTCCAGCACTAAAATGTACGCCCGCCAGGCGCTGGCGCTGGACCCTGAGGGTAATTCAATCCATCACACTCAGGCTGTCTCATTGCTGGGTATGGCCGAATATGCCAGCGGTAACCTGCGCGCGGCCGAGCAGGAACTCCTCAAGTTCCAGGTGATCATGTGGAAGTCCAATGACATCGCCAATGCCATTGGCATCACCTTTATCCTGGCGAATATCAAACAGGTACAAGGCCGTCTTCGTGAGGCTGTCAGCGCCTACCAACAGTCACTGCAACTTGCGGCAAGTCGAGGCGAGCCGTCCTTTCTTGGCGCCTCTGATCTGCACCGCGGCCTTGGCGAACTGCTTTGTGAGCAGTCCGATCTGGAAGCTGCGGCGCAACACTTGCTAACAGCCCAGCAGTTGGGCGAGCAAGGCGCAACGACCGGCTGGCCGCATCGCTTATGCGTCACTCAGGCATGCATGAAGGAATCCCAGGGCGATCTGGCTGGTGCTCTCGTTTTGTTGGAGGAGGCGGAGCGTCAGTATGTCAGGAATCCCTTGCCTGACCGTCCCATCGCCGCGTTGAAGGCGCGGACGTGGGTCAAGCAAGGACGATTGTCCGAAGCTCTGTCGTGGGTGCGCGAACAGAACCTATCCCCTGACGATGGTCTCAGTTACTTGCGCGAGTTCGAGCATCTCACGCTGGCGCGAGTGCTCATCGCCCGATACAAAACCGATCGGGCAGATGGCGATCTTCATGCGGCAGTAGGGTTACTGGCGCGCCTTCTACAAGCCGCAGAAAAAGGCGGGAGGAATGGAAGCGCGATCGAGATCCTGATACTGCAATCGCTCGCTTATCAAGCCCAGGGTGATCAGCCGCGAGCACACGCCTCGCTGGAACGCGCCATGGAACTGGCAGAGCCGGAAGGTTACGTTCGCATCTTTGTTAATGAAGGCGAACCGATGCGATTGTTGATTTCCGATTTCAAATTGCATTGTGAAAAACAAGAACACCCTGGCATTCACCCACTGTCCAGCTATGCAGACAAACTCCTGTCGGTCTTTCCGCAACCGGCAGCAACCGCCCCAAAATCAAAAACCGAAAATCTGAAACACTTGCACCCCGTTCGGGCCGCGAGCCCGACGGAGCGAGACGGCCTGGCGCAAATGCAGGTGTCAGAAATCGTCGAGCCTTTGAGCAGACGCGAACTGGAAGTGCTCAAACTGCTCCAAAGCGAATTGAGCGGACCAGAAATTGCCGAACGATTGATCGTGTCGCTCTATACTCTACGCACCCACACCAACAACATTTTCAAAAAGCTGGGGGTTAACAACCGTCGGGCGGCCGTCCGCCGCGCCGAGGAACTTGATTTGTTATAGCGCTACGCAATCATCAACTTTGGCCCTGACACGCAGTTCAAACCGCCCGTCAGGGTTTTTTATTTCCGTCACATCTTCCCGACAAAAAATCAACACATTAATCATCACATGTAGTGATGACACCTCACCACCTCCAACGGTATCTTACAGGCAGATTTACCGAGAGAATATCATGATTGACAAACCGCCATCAAATGTCGAGTTCTACGAAATCCGTCTCAAGGGACACCTGGATACCAAATGGGTGACGAGGTTCGACAGCCTGACCATCACGCTGGAAGAAAACGGCAACACGCTTCTTTCTGGACCTGTAGCGGATCAAGCCGCCCTGCACACATTGCTCAAAAAGATACGTGATTTGGGAGTGACATTGATCTCGGTCAATCGCATTAAAGCCGATCATCCAGATGCGCCGCATGTCAGACATCCCATCAATATCGTTCATAAAAAGGAGCAAAACATGAAATCCCTGCAAAAATTTGGCGGCATCGCCGCACTGATTGGGGCAGCAACAAACCTCTTCGCCCTTGTGATGTTTGCAGCCTTACTGGTCCCCAATGGCTTCGGTTCCGAACCCCGTGATTTAGGCAGGATCGTGGCTTTTCTTGCGGACAACCAGGCTTTCATGCGCGTTTTTGACATGATCATCTATTTGGTCTTCGGCATAAGTCTGATTTTCCTGTCCCTGGCGCTCTATGATCGATTGAAGGCTGGCGCACCTGCGCTGGTACAGGCAGTGACCACTTTTGGGCTGATCTATGCTGTCCTGGTAATTGTGGTTGGCACACTCGCAATCAGCAACTTGAGCACGGTCGTCAAACTCTATGGAGAAAATCCGGCTCAAGCAGCAACGGCCTGGTTGACGCTCGACTCTGTGGAAACTGGTTTGGGTGGAGGCGGTGGGGAAACGGTAGTTAGTGCCTTATGGATTCTACTTCTAAGTTGTGCAGCCTTGCAGGCAAGGGAACTTCCCAGAGTATTGAACTACCTTGGCTTGGTGGTCGGTGCAGCTGGAATCCTCGGGGTTCTCCTGACCTCGCTTAACCTGATGGCTGTTGTTTATGGATTGGGTCTTATCATCTGGCTCGCCTGGCTCGGGATCGTGCTGCTGTTCAGCAACCCGGGCAAGATCCCATAAAAAACAAATAGGTTTGAAAATAAGAAGGATAAACAAACATGAATTCACCCAAACGTCTCGCAAGAATGGCCGGCGTCATCTACCTGATCGTCGCCATCTCCGCCGCATTCCCCTACGGTGTGTTCAACGGGTTGTACATCGCCGGCGACGCGGCAGCCACGGCTGCAAACGTCGTCGCGAAGGCAGGGATTGTCCGAATAGCTGTCGTATCCGACTTTGTCATGGTGACAGCCTGGATCTTGCTCGCCCTTATCCTCCACCACCTGCTGAAGAACGTGCAGCAAGGCGCCGCGAGCGCAATGGTGGTATTCGTCGCAATCGGTTCCGGCCTCGTCAGTCTCAATGACATCTTCGCATTCGAGGCCATGCAGGTCGCAACCGATAGTTCTTATGTGGCAACCCTGGGCACGGCGGGAGCGAATGCCCTGGTGATTTTGCTGCTAGACCTTCAGCGCCACGGTGGTCTCGCCGCGTCGGTCTTCATGGGTCTGTGGCTGGTCCCGCTGGGGTATCTCGCTTACAAGTCAGGCATGTTCCCCAGGGCGCTGGGCGCGGCGCTCATCACAGTCTGTGTCTGCTATCACGCGAAACTGCTCGCAGCCTTCCTCGCTCCCGACTTTTGGACAGCAATCCAGGGCTACGTGAGCATCCCGATCTGGGTCTTTGAACTCTGGATGGTGCTGTACCTGCTCATCGTTGGCGTCAGGACCGTAAAACCAGAAGCGCGCATCCCCGCCATGGCGTAATGCACTCGTTAGATGAGATCGAAACCCATACCAAATGAAAATGACGAAAGGAAAGAATGGAATGAAAGCAATCGTACGCACGGAATATGGAGCACCCGATGTTCTACATCTCACAGAAGTGGAAAAGCCCACGCCAAAGGACAATGAAATTTTGGTCAGGGTGTATGCAACCTCTGTCAACTTCGGAGATTTGATGGCGCGAAATTTCAAGGCAATCTCCCCGCGCAAATTCAACATGCCGTTCTTCCTCTGGCTCCCTGCGAAGATCGCTTTTGGTCTTGGCAAACCAATCATCACCGTTCTGGGCAGCGAACTGGCTGGGGAGGTCGAAGCGGTCGGCAAGGATGTGACGAAGTTCAAAGCGGGCGACCAGATCTTTGCGTATCTTGGCATGAACATGGGAGCCAATGCTGAGTATGTCTGCATCCCCGAGTCTGGGTCTGTGGCGCTCAAACCATCCAACCTGAGTTATGAAGAGGCGGTCACCCTGCCATACGGGGCGATCATGGCGACGAGTCTGATTGGGAAGGCGAACATACAACGCGGACAGAAAGTCCTCATCAACGGCGCTTCGGGCGGAATCGGCTCGATGGCGGTCCAACTCGCCAAATATTACGGCGCTGAAGTGACAGGCGTATGCGGCACACCGAGATTGGAGTTTGTCAAATCCCTCGGCGCGGACAAGGTTATTGATTACACCCAGGAAGACTTCACCCAAAACGGCGAGACCTACGACCTGATCTTCGACATCCTCGGTAGAAGTTCTTTTGCTCGGGTAAAGCGTTCACTCAAGCCAGATGGAATTTACCTGTTATCCAGTTTCAAGGTGAAGGCATTGCTTCAAATGCTGTGGACTTCGCTCACGGGCAGCAAACAAAAAGTCATTTGCGCCTTTGCAAATGAGACGCCCGAAAGCCTGGCCTTCGTCAAAAAGCTGGTCGAAGAAGGAAAGGTAAAAGCCATCGTTGATAAATCCTTTCCGATGGAGCAGGCGGCCGAGGCGCACAGATATGTGGAGCAGGGTCGCAAGCAGGGGAATGTAGTCATCGCAATTCAAGGATAAGAGTACGGGCGGGGTAAACCCGCTCGTACGGCATTCGCAGGTGAAATATGAAATCGGAAAAGATGTGGAATCAGTTGGCAAAGAGTTGGGATAAGCCAGGCGTAAGCTTGGGAGAAAATGATCTCAAAATTATCGAAATGACGAAAAAATATCTTAATTCCAGCAGTGTCGTTCTGGACTATGGATGCGCGACAGGGTCAATCGCTCTTGAAATCGCCAGCATGGCTAAAGAAGTCCACGGGATTGACATTTCCTCGAACATGATCGAGATTGCCCAAAGAAAAGCCAATGAGCGCGGGATGGAAAACATAACTTTCACGAAGGCAGCGATATTCGACGAAAGCCTGGGGCAGGAATCGTTTGATGTAATCCTATCCCTGAGCATACTGCATTTGGTGGAAGATTCCGCTCAGGTTATGGAGAGGGTCAATCAGTTGCTAAAACCTGGGGGCATCTTCATCTCTGCGACGCCCTGTTTGGGAGAGAAGACATTCCTCAGCGTGTTGATGAATATCCCCATCTTCCTTTTGTCCAGGGTGGGCGTTATTCCTTCCATTACTTTTTTCAGCGCCTCCAGCTTGACGGCGGCAATTACAAACGCGGGTTTTCACATGATCGAACAGAGAGATTTGTCCGTCCGCCCGCTGAGGGAATGTTTCATTGTCGCAAGGAAGGCATGGAAGGATGATGCGTTCGTGCCGCATCACAGCGCTTGACACTTTCGGCGCTCAATAACAGATTATGGGAGATCATATGTTCACCAACATCGAAACCAATCGTTTGGTATTGAAATGCATCGACCCTGGTGATCGAGATTTCATTTTTGAAGAATTCCAAAATGATTTCATAAACCGATATTTGTATGACGAAGAACCCATGACGGATATATCTCAAGCAGATGAATTAATTGTTTTCTATACCATGGTTGAACCAAGAAAGCAAAATAGATGGGTCTTAATTGACAAAACTACAAATACAAAACTTGGAACGTGCGGTTTTCATTTGTGGAATCCTGACAATAAAGAAGTGGAAATTGGTTTTGAGTTAATGGAACAATACAATGGCAGGGGCTATATGCTGGAAGCTGTGGAAGCGATCATCGAATTTGCAAGACATAAAATGAAGGTGGAAAGAATAAATGCCATTGTATATGTTGAAAATAAAAATTGTATAAAGCTCTTGGAAAAGTTAGGGTTTATCAAAGAAGGTGAAGAGGAAACTGAATTTCGCGGTCAAATCTATCTTCATAATATATATGTATTGAAAATCTAACCCAACAGGAAATAAACAACATGAAACAGAATCAAATCGAGAAACATTCATTGACACAATCGGTCATTTTGCATTTACTCCCTGGAATCCTGGTCGGGTGTTCTTACTTGCTCGCGCGCCAGCCGGTTGTTAATATGGGATACCCCTCGATTGTTGCCTTAATCCTTGCATACGCCTTTATCCTTATTCCGGTCGAACTTGGATACTTGTTATATCAGGCAAAGAAAATGACAGGTCGCTTTGATTTACGTGAGATTGTCAGCTATCGAGATCCAATTCCGTGGTGGCAATACCTTTTATGGGTGATAATTATTTTTATCGCAACCGGCGCCATCGTTACATTGTTAAAACCTGTTGATACTTTTCTGCAGGAGGGGTTGTTTTACTGGGTGCCAGATATTAATTATGGACTGGATGGTAATTATTCCAGAAAAATGTTGATCGTTACTTACTCGATGGTTTTTGTCTTTGTTGCAGTCTTGAGCCCATTGGTTGAAGAATTGTATTTTCGAGGATATTTGTTGCCCAGAATGAAAGGGAAGTATGATCCATTGTTCCATAGCTTCCTGTTTGCGGCTCAACATGTCCTTGAGCCATGGATGATTATCACGCGAACCCTGGGATTTTTACCGATACTCTTTGGGGTAAAAAAGAAGAATATCTACGTTGGAATCATTGTTCACATTCTGTGCAATATGATGAATGTAGTCACAGGCATTGCATTTATTGTTAAGATGACGTAAGTAGACAAAGTCCCATTAATTCGTGCATTGACAATGGGATTTTTAGTCAAAACCGGAGCGAGAGAATGCAAAAAACTGGACCAACCTGGAGACCCATACTGCAGTATGGTTGACCACCCTACGCCAGGATTGATTCTTCAAAATCGAAAAGAAAAAGGAACTTTCTTAATTCTCCAACGTCTGTTTGTGAAATGGTGCACAAAATAAACTGTCTCCATAAACCACCAAGACTGGTGGATCTCTCAACAACAGAAAGAAGGAAAAAATGAAAATGTCAACAAACAATATCTATAGGAACGCGATATACCTTGTATTTGTAATTCTGGCTTTGTCAGCGTGTGGGACTGATGATCCACCTGCTGCGGTGCTACAAGCGCGATCTTTGCTGGCAGACCAACTAGGTGTGCCTGCTGAAGAAATCACAATCATCAGTGTGGAAGAGGTCGAGTGGACAGATTCTTGTTTCGGTCTAGGAGGCGCAGCCGAGATGTGTGCGGCCGAAATTACACCAGGCTGGAGGGTAATTCTCGTTGTAAACGGACAAGAGTATGAAGTTCGCAGTAACACGACAGGAACCCTCATTCGTTCCCCACAACTTTGATGAGTTTGAATAGACTAACAGGCAAAGACATACATTAGAAAGAAGGAAAAAATGAAAATGATCTTAACATTCACAATAATCATGCTGGCACTGACAGCCTGCACATTGTTCGAAGTCCAGGTGGCCCAAACCTCAGGGACGGACATGCCACGAAACATGCCAAATCCTGCTTCGGTCTATTGCGAGCAGAACGGCTACACCCTCGAGATCCGCACGGCGGAGGATGGCAGCCAATCCGGCGTCTGTATCTTCCCGGATGGCAGTTCCTGTGAAGAATGGGCGTATTTCCGCGGCGAGTGCGCGCCCGCCTCCGAAGGAAGTGGCGGAGGGCCGGGCGGTGGCGAAGGCACTGACAGCGATGGGTCGGGCGGCACCCTTCCACAAGGCGCGACAGAAGCGTTCGCAGACTGGTGGGGTGTCATCATGAGCACCGAGCCCGGCGCGCAATATGACGACTACTTCGTTCGCCAGGACTTGGGGCAGGTCATCTACTTCGGCATCGATTCAATGGACCCGGCAGTCAAGTCCCAGATCGAAGCATTGCGCGACAGCGGCAAGGTCATCCATCTTTATGGCACTTTGGTCAGCAATGTGCCTGACGTCAACGGCTCACAAATCCAGGTAACCCGCCTCGAGGTAAGAGAGCAAACTCCAGGCAGTTTCATGCCACCAGAAACCGCCGAAGAAATATGTGACTGGTGGGGCGTCATCAAAAGCACCGAGCCTGGCGCACAATACGACGATTACTTCGAGCGGCAGGACTTGGGGCCGGTCATAACCTTCGGAATCGATTCGATGGACCCGGCAGTCAGATCCCAGATCGAAGCGCTGCGCGACAGCGGCAAGATCGTCCATCTTTACGGCACGTTGGTCAGCAATGTGCCTGACGTCAACGGCTCGCAGATCCTCGTGGATCGCATCGAGGTTGAAGAATAACGATCGACAGAAACCAAGGTTCCGAGTTCGCCCGCGAGACGGATGAACTCGAGATGTTTCTAAAAGGGATGACAATGTACCAGCTCGTAAAGATTTTGATGGCGATTGGTAGTTGCGTATCCATTGGCTTTGGCATCTGGCACTTCTTCGTCCCCAAAGCATGGAATTGGTATTCCTACATTGATGCCAGGGCAACGGAATTGATCGTCGCCATTCGGGCGATTAACGTGTTCTTCTCATTGTCGTTGGTCTTATTTGGAATGTTAAATCTGCTGTTCGTCTATGGAGGTAAAGCAAATCGTTATTCCATCATCGTCATGCTTGCTGCAACCAGTATCTTGTGGCTGACGAGGCTGGTGTTCCAGATCCTCTATCCACAAGGTACGATCAATCCTCTCCTCCAATACGGGATGTTATCGGCATTCATAATAGTAAATCTTTGCTACCTGATTTCGTTATGGATTGTGGCATCGCAAAAAATCGCCAATTAGCGCAAGGAAATTTCACATGGAAAACAAACTACTGTTCATCGGCGCGTTGGGCGCATTCTTTCTGGCAACTGCCGCCACTCTGATATCCGACATGCACGGGATCGGGGATTGGTTTGTCTCCTCCCTCCAGACCAGAAAACTCGCTTTGAATCCCGCGCCGATTTATAGCGCGCCGTACTCGATCGCTGGCTATTTCGGCGAGCCGTTGCTGATACTCTCCATCGCCATGCTTAATGCGGGACTCTACGGAAGTTGGCTGAAATACCACAAGTCCATTGCGCTGATCGCGATGGTCATTGGTATCTTGTATATCCTGGAAAGAATATTTTGGAGTTACGTCACCATCAACTTCGCCAATAGCATCCAAAGCCACCCAATGATTGATGATTACACCGTGTTGACACAAGCAGGTTTTCTGAAAGGGCTTGGCGCTCTCTTTGGCGGATTGATCGGTGGCTTTGGTTTCTCCATTGCTTTGACGATGCTTTTCGTCAGTCTCCGCAATCCCAACGGCATCGCGGGAGGGTTGATCGTCCTTGTCGCAATGTTAATCGGTATGCCCGCAAAAATTTATTTCATGGAGCATGTCTCTTCAGCGGTGTTGACTATCTTCATGCTAAGCATGGTTATTAAGAATTTCGGAGTTGTGCTTATGGGAGTGGGGTTATTGTTAGAATCTTTGCAGTGAAAGAGGCGGGGCTGCAGGTCTAATATCCCCATAATAGGCACATTCAAAAACGTTCTGTTTAATAATTGATCCCGGCGAAAACGACACTACCCCCATACCCCCTCTCATGACTCCTTATGATGTCGGCTGGCAGATTTACTGCCAGCCGATTTTCATTTCAAAAAGGAGATTCCATGTTCACTTTGTTCAAACGTTTCATCCGCGAAGAGGATGGTCAGGACTTTGCCGAATACGCCCTGATCCTGGGCGCCATCGGTGTGGTTGCGATTGCCGTGATTGCCCGCTATCGCAATGAACTGATTGCCGCCTTCGAAGCCGGCATCGAAGCCCTGCGCATGGCGCGAGGCGGATAGAGATGGTCCGCTGGAAGGAAAAGGGGCAGGTGATGGCAGAGTTCGCCCTGGTCATGCCGATTCTGATTTTGCTTATGTTCGGCATGACCTTCGCCGCGTTCTATGCCTTCCGGTCCGCTGCCACAGACTGGGGTGTGTTCATCACGGGTGTTGCTTCAGGTTCATACAACACACCCGCCACCGAGCACGCCCGTGACAATGTCTTATGGCCGGATTTGGCAGACCGAATCAATGCCGGGCAGACCGGTCCGCGTCAGGTGCGTTCGTTGATCAGCGTGGAAGACTCGCGCAATTGGATCTTTGGTATCCGTTTGATCGAAGCGCAACGGGCCGAGACCAACTTTCGTCTTTGGCGGTTCTACCCCGGTCCGCCTCCTGCAGGAGGGTTCGAATGAAAGCCCGTCATCGAATAGGCGAACGCGGACAGGCCCTGGCGGAGACCGCCTTGTTCGCGATGCTGGCAGTCATCATGGCATTTGGTCTGCTGGCCTGGATTCCGACCCATCGCGCTCGTACGGCCGCGACTGCCGCAGCCTATGCCTGTTCACAATTTCTGTCGCAATCGCCTGACCCGGCACGTGCGCGAAGCAATGCCGTGAATATCGCCTGGCAAACCCTGAATGCGGATTGGTCTGCGACCGCAGGTGTGCAATATCGGGTGCAGGTCTCGCCGCCCAGTGGACCGGGAGA
>Ga0172373_10004987_pt1 | contig 18445 bp, 18 predicted proteins | sample Lak10m_2_FD_114546 | JGI IMG/M metagenome (GOLD analysis project Ga0172373, IMG submission 114546) | Freshwater microbial communities from Kabuno Bay, South-Kivu, Congo - kab_092012_10m | ecosystem: Environmental > Aquatic > Freshwater > Lake | place: Democratic Republic of the Congo...
GTTTTGCACCAGCAAGTAACGCAGCACCCTCATAAATCTGATAAAAAGGGTTTGGCATCACAATATAAGGTGCATCTTCTCTTTTAATTAAAGCTTGTACAAAAGAAAAGATTCCTTCACGTGTGCCAGAAACAGGCAAAATATGTTCTTCTGCACTGATTTGATTCAGTGAAAAGCGATTTGTAAGCCATTGTGCAATACTTTGGCGCAGCTCAGGTAAGCCCTTACTGTTTGGATAGGTTGATAAATGTGCAAAGTTTTCAATAATTGCTTGTTTAACGAACTCAGGTGCAGGATGTTTCGGTTCACCAATAGACAATGGAATCAAAGGTAAATTGGCTGGTTGCACATTTTTAAAAAGTTGATTTAACTTTTCAAAAGGATACGGATGCAATAAAGACAAGCTAGAGTTCATTTAAACAGTTACCGAACAATAAAAATTAAGAGGGTGGATTACAAATTTGGTTTGATGCTTCATCAAGAGCCGCTTTTAGTGTCTCAGCAAAGAGTTTGACCTCTTCATCAGTTAACAACACACCATTTTTTTTGGTCACAAAGAAAATATCTTCAGCACGTTCACCTAGGGTAGCAATCCTCGCTGAGTGGATATCTAAACCTTGTAACATGAAGAGAGCGCCAATACGTGCAAGTAAACCAGGTTGGTCAAGTGTCGATATTTCAACCATATGCTGTTGTAAAGCAGGGTTTAGTGCGATATCGACAGTGTTCTGAACATCGAAATGACGCAAATGTCTTGGTATACGACGTTGCATGATACCAGGGTATTGGTCAGGATGGCTGAGTGCTTCAACCAATGCCAATTTCACTTTTCGTTCCCGTTCTGGGTCAGTCAGTAAGGTGCCAAAACGATCTAAGACTAAATATGTGTCTAGACTAAAAGCAGTACTTGCCGTAATAATTCGGGCGTCTTGAACATCAAGGTTCATACGATCTAGTACGGCTACGGTTGTGGCAAATAGGTTTGGTTGATCACGGGTATAAATAAAAATTTGTACTGCATCTTGTGCAGCATTGCGGTGAGCACGTAACAATACCAACGGAGCAGGGTTATCGCCGTGCTGTAATATAGCTTGAGTATGCCAAGCGATTTCATTTGCAGATTCTTTTACAAAGTATTCATCGCCAAGTTCTTGCCAAACCTTTTCTACTTCAGCGAGTGAAAAATCATTCACTAATAATTCACTTGCAGCGAACTTGGTATCTTCAATTAGCATTTGATAATCAACTGGTCGACCTAGACCTGATCGAATCACATCACGTGCATAGGTATACAACTGACGCATTAATGAAGCACGCCACGTATTCCACAGTTTTGGATTTGTCGCATTGATATCTGCAACCGTAAGGGTGTATAGATAATCAAGATGCTCCATATCACCAACTTTTTCAGCGAATTCTTTCACTTCATCAGGGTCAGAAATATCTTTTTTCTGAGCAGTGAGTGACATCAGTAAGTGATTGTTGATTAACCATGCAACGAGTTTACATTCACGTTCAGTAAATCCGTGTGTGCGACAGAATTCAATGGCATCCAAAGCACCGAGTTCACTGTGATCACCGCCACGACCCTTGGCAATATCATGGAAGATTGCAGCAAGATAAACAATGTCGTGACGTGAAATACGTTGGAACACTGAACTCACTACAGGAAACTCTTTCGCAAATTCAGGCTCTTTAAAACGACTTAGGTTACGCAGCAGTAATAAAGTGTGAGCATCGACTGTATAAATATGGAAAAGATCATATTGCATCAGCCCAGTAATTTGACCGAAAGCTGAGATGTAATTACCTAATACGCCATAACGTTTCATCGCGACCATAGTGTCATATAAATCGGGTGAACGAATAATCGACATAAAGAGTGCTTGATGATCAGGATTATCGCGGAAGCGTTGATCGATTCGTTTAGCTGCGAGCACAAGTAGTCGTAATGTACGCGCACGAATCCCTTTTATTTCAGGACGATTGGCGAGTAAATAGAATAACTCTAATATTGCACTTGGCTCTTCAGAGAAAACTTTGTGGTGCTGTACTGCAAGTTTGCCATCTACGATTTTGAAACGTTCATTGATGTCTTCGATTTGACGTTCATAGTCTGGTAAGCGAGGGGTAATCACTGATTCGTTAAAATATGCTAATAGCATTTCGTTCAGTGTTGAAACTTGCTGTGCTGTTAGATAGTAACGTTTCATGAATTGTTCAACGCCATAGTTGGCAGGTTGACCTTCTTCACGAACATAGCCGAATTTAGCAGCTATTTCTCTTTGATGATCGAATAAAAGTCTATTTTCATCACGTTTAGCTAAACGATGTAAATGGCTACGAATTTCCCATAAGAAGCTCTCTGCTTCTTCTAAAACTGCAAGTTCAAATTCTGTAATAAAGCCTAAATGCACAAGATCATAAATACGATTTACACGAAAATGGCGTTTAGCAATCCAACCAATTTGATTGATGTCACGGATACCGCCAGGCGCATTTTTAATATCTGGTTCGAGATTGCTTTCAGTATTATTGTGTTGAGCATAACGCTTAGCTTGCTCTTCCATTTTCGCATCATAGAAGGTTTTATCCGTCCATGTCTGTGCAACAATTCGACGTGGCCATTTTGCTAAATTTTCATTGCCTGTGATCAAGCGTGCTTCAATCAAGGTAGTAGCGACTGTTAAATCATTTGATGCTTGATCAACACAGTTTTGAATCGTGCGTACACTAGTACCTGGTTTAAAATTACCAACATCCCACAAAGAGGAGATAAAAGAAGAAATCAGCTTTTCATGTTCTTCACTGATCTCATCCTCAGACAAGATCATAATATCTGTATCTGAATATGGCAGCATTTCACGGCGACCATATCCACCTACAGCGAACAGCCCTAAATTCGTTTGATCTAAACCTGCATGATTCCATAAAAAAATCAATGCTTCATCAATAGAGTTTGATCGAGCTTTAATAACTTCACGAATAGATTGCCCATTTTCATAACTCTCTTGTAATTGCTTTTCTACATCGGTTCGCCATTGGTTAATAGCTTTAATATCATGATGACTGGTGACATAGTTCAGCAATGGAGATGTATTGATCATGAAAATGGGTCTACTCAATTTAGGTTAAACGTTGGTTTGAACATTCACTTGATCTGCGGCTTGTTTTGCCAGTTCACGAGCCAAGTCTGTATTTTCAGCACGTGCCGTAGCAACACCCATACGGCGGCGTTTGAAACCTTCAGGCTTACCAAACAAACGCAAGTCAGTGTTCGGGTTTGCTAAAGCAAAATTCAAGCCAGAAAAGCTAAGATTTTTTGCATCAACACCCGCATAAATCACTGCACTTGCAGCAACACTATGGCGTTCAGTATTGACTGGTAATCCTAGAATCGCACGTGCATGAAGTTCAAATTCACTTTGGAACTGAGAAGCGAGGGTAACTAATCCAGTATCATGAGGACGAGGCGATACCTCACTAAACCAAACTTTATCGCCTTTAATAAATAACTCTACACCGAAAATACCACAACCACCCAAAGCAGTCGTAACTTTATTAGCAATTCGTTTTGCTTCTTGTAAAGCTGCAGCAGTCATTGCTTGAGGTTGCCAGCTTTCTACGTAATCACCAGCGTCTTGGCGATGCCCAATTGGATCACAGTAATGTGTTTCAATCTCACCAGTTTGAGGATTTTTAGCACGAACTGTAAGTAGGGTAATTTCGAAATCAAAATCAATTTGTGACTCAATGATCACCGTGCCTTGATTAACTCGACCACCTTGCATTGCATAATCCCAAGCTGCATCAACTTCATCAAAGTTTTTTACTCGAGATTGACCTTTGCCAGAAGATGACATTACAGGTTTTACAAAGTTTGGATAACCAATATCATCGCATGCAGCACGGAAGCTTTCCAAAGTACTCGCGAAACGATATGCAGAAGTTGGTAAACCAAGTTCTTCAGCAGCTAAACGGCGAATACCTTCACGATTCATCGTAAGGTTTACAGCTTTTGCTGATGGGATCACCGTTGCCGTTTGAGACTGTTCGATTTCGACGAGAACTTCAGTCGCAATTGCTTCAATTTCTGGAACGATTAGATTAGGTTTGATTGTTTCAATCAGTTGTTTTAATTCGGTAGGATCAGCCATATTCAAAGTATATGAATAATGAGCAACTTGCATAGCAGGTGCATCGTCGTAACGATCAGCAGCATGAACTTCGACACCTAAACGTTGTAAAGATATAACAACTTCTTTACCTAGCTCTCCAGAACCTAACAGTAAAACCTTAAATGCAGAAGATTGAAGTGGAGTTCCAAGAGTGACGCTCATGCGCATAATCCTATCCTGAGTAATTTGTGTTTAAGCATAGCAGAACTTTTTGTCGAATTAAGCTCGCTAGGAACAAAAATACTAGGTTTTTGTTAGACAAATAATGGCTTTAAGTTTCTTTATCCAAGATGGAAAGACAACTATTTATATAAATTAAATGATTTTATTGTGTCTAAAACGATTAATGTCATAGCTGCATGATAATGTGTCAACAGCCGTTGAGAATTATGACTAAATTGACTAGCATAAAGACCAAATTTTTCATCGGCGAATTGATATGTTAAATGCAAGAGTTCATCTTTTAGCAGCACTGATGATTTGTCCTTTTTTAGCTGCATGTGGTAACTCAAACAGTGAAAGCGAGAAAAAGGTTGAAATCAAACCAGCTCCAAAATTAACGAATGACGCTACAACATATGCAAATGCTGCTTGGAAGTTAATTAATGAGATAGATGTACTTGTATATAACAAGCAAGTTACTGATATCGAAGAGAAGGTGAGAAAGCCTATCCGTCAGTTGAGTACAGATTGGCGTATTAATGTCAAAATGACTGATTCTGTGACGGAAGGGAAATATGCTTTATGTCGTAAAGCGCTCACAAGCCTAGATAGTTGGGCTAGAGATGTTAAAGACAATGCAAATAACTCAGGTCAGAAGCAATCAGATTATGAGCGCGATAAAGCCCAGTGCAAGGATGCAATTGACAATCCAGCATTAGGTAATACTTCACCGAAGTAAATTCAAATTTGCACCTAAAGCGAGAATACGATTTTCGCTTTAGGTTTTATGTAGCTTCTATTTTTCAAATTTTTTATTTTCAGGTTTTTAGATTGCTCATTATTAGAAAAATAAATCCCAGATATCAAACAAACATTTTACTTTTATTGATTCAGATTATTCACCGCAGCTAAATGTCTCAACCCATCTAAATTTATAACGATGATTTTTTTAAATCCTAATTGAATGATTCCTTGTTTTTCGAAAGCATTCAATTCTTGATTTACAGTCTGCCTAGAGACTGTCAGCATATTGGCAAGTTGATCTTGTGAGATTTGAATATTTAGATCTTGAATGGATGAGCGGTTACCGTAACCTTCTAATATAAATAACAAGCGTTGAGCAAGACGCTGACTGATCGTTTGAGTCTGAATTGCAATTTGCTCTAAAAAAACATAGCGAAGTTTTTGACTGGTCAGTAGGGCAAAGAAATACCAATAATAGGGATTTTTAGATAAAAACTCGTTCAGAGGTTGAGCTGGGATTTGAAGTACAACACTTTTTTTCAATGCAATAGCATCATGAGAGCGTGGTTGTTTGTCTATGAGAGAAATCTCGCCAAACCACATGATTGGTTCAGCGATAGCAGCAATTGCTTCATTACCGTTAACGTCTATGTAACCCAAACTAATTGAGCCATCGAGAACACCATACACACCATCAAATTGATCTTGAGCATTAAACACAGCGGCATTTTTTTCAATTATAAGTTTCTTACCATGATCCAAAATGAACTGCTTGAAAGGCTCTGCAAGATGACTAAACCACGAATTTTGCTGTAAATGGTGTATATGAATGGGATCTAACACTCTATTTCCTTTTAAAAATATAAATCCATTTGTCAGCTACATGACAATTTTATTTGCTGATTTGTAATAGATTAATAACATACAGAAATAATATGAGAAATTAAAAATGACAAATTTGGAGCGTCTACTCAGTCAGTATGCAGCATATCATTTGGATCAGAAAAATATTGTGACCCATTTTGTGGGCATTCCACTGATTGTTTTTCAATTTTATGCTTAACTGCGCGAGCAGGTGTAGAAATATCTGGTGTTTCAGTCACTTTGGCATCGATACTGATTGTATTGAGTGCGATTTACTATATATCACTAGATAAGTTATTTGGCATTCTAATGTTGATTATATTCATCGCAGCATATCCACTTGCAGTAAAAATAGCCGTATTACCGATGTGGAGCTGGTTAGGAGCGAGTATCGGTATTTTTGTAGTAGGTTGGGTATTTCAATTTGTAGGGCATTATTTCGAGAAGAAAAAACCTGCATTTGTTGATGATTTGATTGGTTTAGCAATAGGCCCTCTATTTGTATTGGCAGAGTTCGTTTTTCTACTTGGATTCCGTAAGCCATTACATCAACGTATTTTAAAAGAAGCACAGATGAAACGTGCAGAAATGGATATGAAACCGCAAACAGCGTCTTAATTGATCTATTGCAAGTTAAAAAGCCAAGCTCATAACGACTTGGCTTTTTCATTTACTGATTCTAAAAGCTTGATCTAATTGCTAAGCTTATTTTCAGTTTAGGTTGATGATTTATTATTAAAGAGCAAATGACAGGAATTTATGAATATTGGTCCTTACCTGAAAAATTAGAAATTAAATGTCCATGTTGTGTCGGTAAAGCTAATTTCGAATTTGCCAGAATAGCCAAGATAACACTCAAGAAAGATGTCGAGTATTTCCAACAACATGCTGATTTTGAATATGAGCGCTTTCAGGATAGTTGCGGAGCTTATTGGTATGCGGCATTTTATTATCCAAATCTATCAATTCCGATTGAACAAATTCAAGACTTACCTAAAGGCTATGATGCAACAGTTTGGCATGCACGATATTCCAGACTAAGTCATGGAGGAGTCGTTTGCGAATCATGTAATTATCAACAAAAGCATCATTTAAACTGGCCGAATGATGCTTATTACACTGTGACGTATAAACAGCAAGTTTTATGGGCGTTTCATCGTGAGGCTGCTTTGGATCTGTATCATTATCTAAATGAAAACCTAAGAGACCACAAAAATTATCGACATTCTTTCTTTTTATTACATATCCCAACTATCTTTAAGCAGAAAAAAGCGAGATTGCATGTCACGCAACAATTGACAAAGTTATTGTTATAAGTTGTTTTTAAATTTAAGTGGTAATAAAAAAACCGCCAATCAGGTCAAATTGGCGGTTTGGAAATCAAAACTTTGATTTATACGTTGAAACGGAAGTGAAGGACATCACCGTCTTGAACGACATAAGTTTTACCTTCTAGACGCCATTTTCCTGCTTCTTTCGCGCCGTTTTCACCGTTGTATTGAATAAAGTCATCGTAAGAAATACATTCTGCACGAATAAAACCTTTTTCAAATTCAGTGTGAATCACACCAGCAGCTTGTGGCGCAGTCGCACCCACTTTAACTGTCCAAGCACGAACTTCTTGAACGCCTGCAGTAAAGTATGTTTGTAAGCCAAGTAAGCTATAGCCCGCACGAATCACTACGTTTAGACCTGGCTCTTCCATACCCATTGCTTCTAAGAATTCAGCACGGTCTTCATCTTCAAGTAATGAAATTTCGGCTTCGATCTGATTGCAAAGTGGTACAACGATTGCATTTTCTTCAGCAGCAAGTTTTTTTACTGCATCAAGATGTGGATTGTTTTCAAAACCATCTTCTGCAACGTTGGCAATATACATGGTTGGTTTAAGTGTCATTAAACCAAAACCACGAACAGCTTTACGCTCATCATCTGATAGGTCAGCGGCACGAGCTGGTTTGCCTTCATCGAGTAAAGGTTGGATTTTTTCTAAGGCTGCTTTAGTGGCAATTGCATCTTTGTCACCACCTTTAGCTGCTTTAGTTAAGCGTAGTAATGCTTTTGCAACAGTATCAAGGTCAGCAAGTGCAAGTTCAGTATTGATGGTTGCGATGTCATCTAATGGGTCAATTTTACCATTTACGTGAATCACGTTTTCATCTTCAAAACAACGCACTACGTGTGCGATTGCATCAGTTTCACGGATATTGGCAAGGAATTGGTTACCCAAACCTTCACCTTTTGAAGCACCAGCAACCAAACCTGCGATATCAACGAATTCCATCGTAGTAGGAATAACACGTTGTGGTTTAACAATTGCTGTAAGTTTGTCTAAACGTGGATCTGGAACAGGAACAATGCCTGTATTTGGTTCAATGGTACAGAACGGAAAGTTTTCAGCAGCAATCGCTGCCTTTGTTAATGCATTAAATAATGTAGATTTACCTACGTTTGGCAGACCAACAATACCGCAATTAAAACCCATGAAACCACTCACAAATGTGTTATTTAAAAATTGTCGCTGATTTTACATGAAAGCCATGACAAAGTCAGGTCATGGCTAGTGAGGATTCATAATTCAGGATCAAACTTTTCGTTTATCGAGTTGTTTGGCAATATTATCACCTGTCATTTGTACCAACATGACCAAAACAATTAGGACCAAAATCACCGCCAGCATGACTTGCATATCAAAACGCTGATAGCCATAACGATAGGCAATATCACCGAGCCCACCTGCACCAATCGCACCTGCAATGGCAGAAGAGCTGATCATAGTGACAATAGTCACGGTAAAACCTGCAATAATTCCGGGTAATGCTTCCGGAAGCAGCACGTGCCAAAGAATCTGCTTGCGGTTACAGCCCATTGCTTGTGCTGCTTCAATCAACCCTTGATCGACTTCACGTAGACTGACCTCCGCAATACGGGCGAAGAACGGAATCGCAGCGATGGTCAACGGCACAATTGCAGCTAATACCCCATAACTGGTGCCGACAATCCAGCGAGTAAAAGGAATTAAAGCCACCATTAAAATCAGGAAGGGTACAGAACGGGTAATATTAATCACCCAGCCTAATGACTGATTGATTTTCTTGGAAGGGTAAATCCCAAAATCAGCAGTACTCACCAAAATTAAAGCAATCGGCAGACCAATCAGAAAAGCAAGAATTGCAGAGACACCGACCATGATTAAAGTATCGGTAGTTCCTGTGAGTAACAGATCAATGAGTTGATTGTACATAACCGATCACCTCAAGTTGTGTTATTGCAGGATGTTTTTCAGATTGTGAGTGGTTGAGACCAAATTCGAGATTGCGAATCCCGATGATCAATGAGCCGATGGTACGCTGCTGAATGCTATCAATTTGACTGTGATAAACTTGAACTGGACTATTAAAGCCATCCAATAGCTCATATAAATCAGGCACTGATTTCGATTCACTAACATATTTCAGTTTTAAAATCTGATGCGTACTCTCAGGCAGAATAGTTGGGCTCAGTTCAAAAGGTAAATTTACCTGCTCAAAATTGAGTAATTCCTGAGTGATCTGTTGTTGCGGATTGGAAAATACTGACCAGACTTGTCCAGACTCAACGATTTCACCTTGATCAATTACGATGACTTGATCGCAAATCTCTTGGATGACCTGCATTTCATGGGTGATCAAGACGATGGTTAAACCGAGGTCTCGGTTGATCTGTTTTAATAAAGACAGAATGTTGGCAGTACTTTCAGGGTCCAGTGCTGAGGTGGCTTCATCACAGAGCAGGATTTCAGGCTGCGACACCAAAGCACGTGCGATACCGACACGCTGTTTTTGTCCACCAGACAGTTGAGCAGGGTAATCATGTCGCTTTGCCTCTAAGCCAACCAGCGTCAGTACCTCACTGACGCGCTGTTCGATCTCAGCCTTGTCATAACCCGCAATATGTAGCGGTAAAGCCACGTTTTCCCACACAGTTTTGGCAGACATTAAATTAAAATGCTGAAAAATCATGCCAATTTTCTGCCGGGTCTTGATCAACTCGGCATGTTTGAGTTCAGCAATATTTTGTTGATGAATCAGGATGCTGCCAGTATCAATCGACTCCAGTCCATTGAGGGTGCGGAGTAGGGAGGATTTACCCGCACCGCTTTTTCCAATAATCCCAACAATCTGTCCTTTGGGAATATCGAGATGAATGTCTTTTAAAGCATGTAAGCGTTGGCCCTGTACATCATAAAACTTATTTAAACCGCGTATTTTCAGATGCGGGACTGAAAAATCGACCTGTGAACCAAAACTCACCATGATTGTTCTCCTTATTTCCAGCCTGGGAACCAGAGTGTCGGGCCGAAATCGCTATCCAAGGCCGCTTTCACTTTTGGTGAGTTTTGATAAATCTCGACAAACTTCTGTAGTTTGTTGTCTTTGTCCTGATAATCATCACGCACCACAAATAAAATCGCATAACGTTTATTGGTATTGTCATCAAACAATAAGGCACTTTCAGGATCAGCCGTTTTGGCTAAACGTAAGTAATGTGGATATCCAAAAGCGAGATCAACATCATCAATGGCACGTGCAGTTTGAGGGCCTTCAACTTCGGTAAATTTCAGGTTCTTCGGATTCGCTGTAATGTCTTTCAATGCAGAAAGGTGATTATTGCTGTCTTTCAGTTCAATCAACTTGGCTTGTTGTAACAGTAATAGCGCACGGCCTTGATTGACAGGATCATTCGGAATCGCAACAGTGGCACCATTCGGGAGTTCATCAAAACTTTTATATTTTTTTGAATACAGTCCAACATGTGAAGCCGCACCCGCAGCAAATGACTTTAATTTAAAGCCAGTTTCTTTAATGGCATTATCCAAAAAAGGTTGATGCTGGAAAAAGTTCGCATCAATATCGCCATGATTCAAAGTGATGTTTGGGGTATTCCAGTCGGAAAACTCGACCAATTTGACATTCAAACCTTGCTGTTTGGCTTCATCCGCTGCAACTTGCAATGGATGGGCAAAAGAAGGACTGATCCCAATCACCAGTTCACTGCTATGGTTCTGTCTTTGTTTATTCCAAATCAATAAGGCAATAATCGCAACAACGACGATAAGGCCAATACCAAGCCATTTTTTAGAGTCTGTTTGAGCCATATATTTCTCCAATTCTTTTCTTAAATGTTAAGCACTAATTTCTTCAATTATTTTTCGCTCATCTGTGTTTTTATGTGGTCTACATCGGAACTGCTTAGCAGGATGGCTTGCAGCTAAATGATCGCCTTGGGCAAACAGTTTGTTCCGCAGTGAACCTGTGGCATATTCAGTTTTATAACGTCCACTTTGCTGTAACTCAGGGATCACCAGTCGAATAAAATCATGGTGTGATTCAGGTGCAACCGTACGAGTTAGGTTAAAACCATCAATGCCAGTTTGATCGAGCAGCTCAATCAGGTATTCCGCAACTTCAGTACCACTACCGACAATGAGTGGATAACGTCCACCCAGAATATGTTGTGCTTTTAAGTCATTCTTGCTGATGCGCTGTTCTTTAAACTTCTCATTGACGGAAGCAATGCTATTGCTCTTTTGATATGGAATCGCTTCATCATCTGCAAACTTGGCAAGATCAATCCCGACTGAACTGGCATAATGCGCTAAACCCGCTTCAGGGCTGGCATATTGACGATATTCAGCCAGTTTTTGCTGGGCGAGTTCATGTGTTTCCGCGACGACAACGGTAATACCGACAAAGACTTTAATCGCATTTTCATCACGACCTTGTTGCTTGGCTTGCAGTCGTATTTTATTAACTTGCTGACGAATCTTTTCAGGTTGATCACCACCAATAAAAATACATTCAGCATGACGCGTGGCAAACTGTAGTCCTTTCGGTGAAGCGCCAGCTTGGAAAAGTGTTGGGGTACGTTGAACCGAAGGTGCAACTTGAAATACCCCTTGGCTTTGGTAATATTTCCCTTGATGATTGATCGTGTGGACTTTATTGGGGTCAGTAAAAATGCGCTGTTGTTTATCTTTCTTTAAGGCATCATTTTCCCAAGAGCCTTCCCAATATTGATAGCAAAGTTGTAAAAACTCCTCGGCTTGATCATAGCGCGCATCATGATCTTTTAAACCTTTTTGCCCAATTAGCCGTTCGGCACTATCCAGATAGCCTGTGACAATATTCCAGCCCAAACGACCTTGGGTTAAATGATCAAGACTGGCAAATCGCCGTGCAAATTGATAAGGCTGTTCATAGCTGAGATTGACCGTGACACCAAAACCCAAATTCTGCGTGACCAAAGCCATTGCTGAAATCAGGGTGGAAGGGTCATGACTAGGTAACTGAATCGATTCTTTCAGAGTGAGATTGATGCCATTCTGATAGACATCATAAACACCTGTAATATCAGCAAGGAATAAACCATCAAACAAACCTTGTTCTAAAGTTTGTGCCAATTCAGTCCAATAACTCAGTTCATTAAAGCGATGTGATTGATCACGCGGATGCGTCCATAAGCCATGATTGATATGACCGACACAGTTCATATCAAAGGCATTTAACAAGATTTTTTTAGCAGTCGTTTGGCTCATTACAAAGTCCCCCGACGTGGAGGCAGAATGCCATTCAACACATAATTACCGATGAAGTAATATTTCCAGCGTGCAGCATCATGCAAGGTGTGTACACGTGCATTACGCCAATGACGATCAAGACCATCAGCACGTTGACTGCCGCGACTACCTGCTAATTCAATCAGTTTCGATGATGCCTTTAATGCAGTTTCAGTACTATGCGCACGTACTTTTGCCACATCAATTGAGGCTTTGGCTAAGGTCTCCGCATTCAAATCTTGTTTGGCAATATCTACAGAGCGAGCTGCTTGTTTTAGTAAAAGTTCGCTGGCTTTGACATCGGTTGCCACACGACCCAGCTCAGATAGGGTTAGGGGGTCTTGAGTGGCGGAATCAATATTGGCATCAATCCAAGGGCGGGCAACACGTACACGTTCTAGGGTTTCTTCAAAAGCAGCACGCGCAATCCCGACTTCAATCGCGGCATGCATGATTTGAGCAAATGGTCCTACCAAAGATAGCTGCTTAAAGGCGGTATCAAAAGGAATCACATCCTCTTTGGCAACAAAGACCTGATGAAATTTGACTGTACCGCTGCCAGTAGTCCGTTGCCCAAAGCCAGACCAGTCATCAATCAGTTCTAATCCTTGACTGTCTCTTTGTAGAAAAGCCAAAAATTCGCGTCCAGATTCATTCACCACTAAGGTTGGAATACGATGGGCGAATAGGCTACCGGTGCAATAGAATTTTTCCCCTTGGATCAGATAACCGTTTTCACTTGGGATTAAGGTAGTTTGTTTATGTGCAGAAGTGCGGGTTTTAAATTCCGCCAGCGCATTACCGAAACGTGCACCTTGTAATACTTCTTGATAGAGGCGTTTCTTTTGCGCTTCTGTACCAGTATTGCGCAATACTTCCAATGCATAAAAATGGTTTTGTGGAATCTGACCGATTGAACCATCCGCACCACTAAACAGCGCAATCACTTTAGCTACTGTTAGGCTGGAAACTTCTGCACCACCGTACTGCTTAGGTACCGTAATTCCCCATAAACCTGACTGACTATAGGCTTCGATTTCAGTAAACGGCAAGTTTCGATTGGCATCGCGTTCCACCGCATTTTGTTTAAACTGTAGACTGAGTTGAGTTGCAATTTCTAGGGCTTCTGCATCACTTTGGATAATATGGGCTGCTTTAAAATTGGTTTTGGCAAAACCTTGTAACTCTTGATAAGAGGTCATGATGATTTGCTCCTTAAATCCAGGCATGGCGGGCAGGGTGTGTACCATTGAGGTAATAGTCACCAATCACATGGAATTTCCAACGCACAGGATCGTGTAAGGTATGTACGCGAGCATTGCGCCAATGCTGATCAAGATTATGTTGGCTTAGGCTGGCACGACTACCACCAAATTCGAGTAATTTTTCTGAGATATGCAGGGCAGCATCATTGGCATAGATCTTTGCTTCTGCTACTAAAATAGAAGCGCGTGCGGCTTGTTCGGCAGAAATCTCAGTAAGTTGATCAAGTTCATCTAGATATTCTGCTGCCTCATCTAGTAATAAAATGGCTGCATCGAGCAGGATATTGAGTTTACCAACTTCTTGTAAGGTGTAATGTTCTTCACTGGCTTTTTCTACACCTGCATCAATAATGGGGCGTGCTTTACGAATGCTGGATAAAGTGTCATCAAAAGCTGCTTCGGCGATGCCAACATCAATGGCAACTTGTAGAAGCTGAGAATACGCACCGCGAACATTTGGAGTATCAGCAATAATGCGTTCATCAAAGAATAATGCGGGATCAGCGATGACGTTGTGGAGTTTTACTGTTCCGCTGGCTGTGGTGCGTTGACCAAAGCTATTCCAGTCATTAATCACTTCAACACCAACAGTATGTCGATCAACGATCGCCAATACGGTATAACCATCTGGGTGTAAGGCACGAATCGCTATCCAGTCTGCAAAGCTGGTTCCAGTCGAGTAAAACTTTTCTCCATTTAAAAAGTATTGCCCATTTTCCAACGTTAACGTGGTTTGAATGGATTTGGTATCTTTGGAATTTTTTTCAGGTCCACCATTTGCAATGCGTTTACCTACAAGAATTTCAGTGTAGATAAACTGTTTTTGCGCATCTGAACCCGTGATATTAATAAAATTTAAAAGACCGAATTGGTTTTGTGGAATTTGCCCAACATTGGCATCGGCTTTACTCAAAATACGAAACACATGGGCCAAAGTTTTATTGAAGACAAAAGCACCACCATATTGTTTTGGGATACGGATACCGCCTAAACCCTTTTGACTAAACTGATTGATTTGTTCCGTTGGCAAAATACGATTTTGGTCTCGTCTATTTCGTTCTTCTAATGCAAAGTCAGCAACTTGATAGGCAGCATTAATGGCCTGCTGATCATTTAAAATCAGTTGTACTGGAGCTTGGATCACTGATTGATTACTGGACATGTAGACACCTCTAATAGATAAGAGGAACTTTACAAAAGTTTTATTTTTCCACTAAACCATCAGTTTTGGCTTGTATATCACAATAATTGTTAAGCATTTTTTATGAGAAAAATGAAATAAAAAATGATATTTAAATTTTAGTGAAAACAATTATTTATCACTTTTGGTGTAAACTTTAAGCTACAAAAACAGTTTTTTTATCACTAAATAGAATAACTTCATCTAAAAAATGTATAGCAAGCTTTAGCCGAAATTAAAAAAGATAGAGCGAAAACGACATTGTAATCATTCATTTTTACTTCTAAAGTAGAGCAAACCTTAGGTTTGATCGAGTAGAAAAATAAATTTGGAGAGTTTATGCGGGTTTTATACCAATTTCCTTTGTCTCATTATTGTGAAAAAGCTCGCTGGTTGTTAGATCATAAGGAATTGGACTATGTGGCACATAATTTAATTCCTGGTTTTCACCGAGCATTTACCTATCTCAAATCTGGGCAATATCTATTGCCGATGTTGAAAGATGATAAACGCTGGGTTGCTGATTCAACACAAATCGCTTTATATCTTGATAGTACTTATCCTGAACATGCATTATTGAGACGTGATGAACAGTTACGTGAGCAAGCTTTAGAAATTGATAAATTATCGGGTGAGCTGGGTGTGCATGTCCGACGTTGGTCATTGGCGCAAGCGTTATCTGTTGGCGATCATCCACTCGAAATTATGATGGGTGAGCAAGGCTATTTACGCCAGTTTGAAAAAATTTCTAAACCAATTTTAAAGAGTTTAGTTTCTTCAAACTATAAGTTAAATCCTCAGAAAGTCGCAAAATCTAAAGTGAGAATGACTGAGCTGATTACCGACCTCAATCAACGCTTGATTGATAATCAAGGGCGTTATTTGGTTGGCGATCGTCTAGGTTTAGCAGATATAGCAGTTTGTTCAATTCTTGCGCCTTTACTCGTGATTAAAGGAACGCCGTGGGAATTGGAAAATGATGATATTGAACAATTCACGGGTGAATTGAAGGAATATCATGACTATTTATTAGATTTACCGCTTGGACAATATGCACAGCGTATTTATGCGACTGAACGTAATGCACGGGTTGATTGGCGCGGTTTATAAGATTTGTTGGTGAATAAAGCCCTGATTGAAAATAATCGGGGCTTTTTTATGAGAAAGAAAAGAGCAAAATAGTCAATAAAGTAAAAAATTATCGGTGAATAAAATTAATTATTAAAAGAAAATTCGTTTTAAATAGAAAATATTAGAAATTATTGCCAAATTTACTTTAAAAAAACTGAAAAGAGGGAAATAATTATAAAAAGTCTTTGCTATCTTATGTTTCAGGGTGTGATGGGGATCGAAACGAGTTGTTCACTATTGGGAGATGAGTTGAACAGTTGCTCAAAAGGTCTTGTTTCGGCTTTGAGACAAAGATAAACCAAAAGTTTATCGGAATCATGTTTGCGTTATCCATGCAGCATCGTCAAAAGTTAAACGAATGTTTTCCCTTGACCCTTAAAAATTACTGAGTTAGCAGTTCCGATAGAAGCATAAATTCAGAGTGAGAACTGTAGAATGGAATTGGATCGTTTTGATAAACAAATTCTTGAAATTTTGACCCATGAAGATGTCAATCTAAATGAGCTTTCAGAGCGTATTAATCTATCTGTAAGTTCAGTGCATCGCCGTATTAAAAATTTAATTGAATCCCAAGTAATGGGGCAACTTAAACGAGAAATTAACTTTAATAAGCTTGGTTTTAGTCTGCACATTCTTTTGCAAGTGTCGCTTAGTAAGCATGACAGCGAAACTTTTGATAAGTTTTTAGAAGAAATTGAAGATATTCCAGAAGTGACCAATGCATTTCTGGTAACAGGGCAGAGTGCAGATTTTATTTTAGAACTGGTAGCGAGAAATATGGATGACTACAGTGAAATTTTATTACGCCGTATTGGTAAGATCGACAGTGTAGTCGCACTTCATTCGAGTTTTGTGATCAAAGAATATAATGTTTTCAACTGTTATAAGCTTTTAAATAAGCTATAAAAAATGCATCTAAAAAGATGCATTTTTTACTCATTTGAATCAGTTAAGCATCGAGTTGAGCTAAAACTTCTTCTGTAAATTCCACGTTTGTATAAACGTTTTGAACATCATCAAGATCTTCAAGCATATCAATCATTTTCATGATCTGTTTAGCTTGATCGATATCGTTGATTTCAGCTTTAGTCGATGGGCTCATGACCACTTCGGCATTGTCAGATTTTAATCCTGCTGCTGTAAGCGCATCTTGAACATCACCAAAACTTTCTGGACTAGTGATAACTAAGATACTGTCTTCATCGATCTCGATGTCATCAGCACCAGCTTCTAAGGCAACTTCCATCACTTTGTCTTCTAATGAAACATCATCAAAAGAAATTTCGCCGCGCTTAGTGAATAGGTACGCTACTGAACCGTTGGTACCCAAGTTGCCATTGGTTTTACTAAAGCAATGACGAACATCTGGAACAGTACGGTTTAAGTTATCAGTCATGGTTTCAACGATAACTGCAACACCACCAACACCATAACCTTCATAGGTTACTTCTTTTAAATCATCATTATCTTCGCCACCAGCACCACGTTGGATCGCACGGTTGATGGTGTCACGTGTCATATTCACAGAAAGTGCTTTTTCAACAACGGCACGTAAACGAGGGTTACTCGCTGCATCTGGCCCGCCTAAACGTGAAGCTGTTACGATTTCACGGATGTACTTAGTAAAAACTTTACCGCGACTTGCATCTTGTTTAGCTTTACGATGCTTAATATTGGCCCATTTAGAATGACCCGCCATGGAAGTAACTCCAAAAAATTAAAACTCAAAAAAGTGCGTGAATATTAGCATAGCGATAGTTTTGTTGAAAACCACTGCATTAAGCATTCAAAATTTAAATTCCTGATCATGTATTAAAGATTGATCAGAAAGAATGCAAAAATTAGTTAATCTTTACGTCAATATCGTATTCAGCATAAAGAGCTTTGATTTGTTCCAAATCTTTTTGTAAATCTGTAGGATAAATTTTTCCTAAAATACCACCTTGTTTTGTACGTGCATTGGCATACATCAAAATAATAGGTACGTTGGCTGCTTTAGCAATATGCCAAAATCCTGTACGAATTGGTTTGCGATCTTCACCATTTTTTGCGCGTGTTGCCTCTGGAGCTATGACTAAATTAAAGCGCTCATTACGCTTAAATAAGTCGACCATTTGCGTCACTATGTCTTTATTTGCTTTACGATCAACAGGAATGCCACCTAATTTTTCTAAAATAGGTTTAAGAGGACCTTTGAAGACACTGCTGTCCCACAAATATCACAAGAAGAACCTCAATTGAGGTTCTTCTTGTTTTCGCCATTTTTTATCAGGCACAAAGAGTGACCTTAAAAGTTTCCTTTCAAATAAATTGACCTGAATAA
>Ga0172373_10004989_pt1 | contig 18442 bp, 18 predicted proteins | sample Lak10m_2_FD_114546 | JGI IMG/M metagenome (GOLD analysis project Ga0172373, IMG submission 114546) | Freshwater microbial communities from Kabuno Bay, South-Kivu, Congo - kab_092012_10m | ecosystem: Environmental > Aquatic > Freshwater > Lake | place: Democratic Republic of the Congo...
AGTAGTGCAAAAAGCAGTTTTTTCATCTCAACACCTCGCTAATTGACCGCCTAGGCAGGATGCCTGGACGAAGAGCTTTCGTCTATGACACTAGCACGCGGTATCTAACTGTCAAGAGGCGCGATAATCGCGCAGAAATGCTTCGCGATACTCGTCGAAGCGGTCATCGAGAATCGCCTGGCGCGCGTCGGCGAAGAGCTTCAGGATGAAGCCGACATTGTGCATCGAACAGATGACTGAACCGAGCAATTCCTTCGAACGGACGAGGTGCGCGACGTACGCCCGCGTGAATCCTTCGACTCCGACAACCGGCGTCTCAGGGTCGAGCGGGGTGAAGTCGTCTTTAAAGCGTTCGCCCGTGAGATGGATAATGCCTCGCTTGGTGTAGATACTCCCGTGCCGACCGATGCGCGTCGGCGCCACACAGTCGAAGAGGTCCATCCCTTCCGCGATGCCGGTGAGGATGTCGCCTGGCTCGCCGATACCAAGGAAGTGCTTCGGCAGTTCCTCGGGGAGCGCCGACTGCGCGGCCTGGAGCGCGCCCTGCATATCCTCTTTACTAAAGGAGCCACCGATGCCGATGCCGTCGAAGCCGAGCGAGGCAATCTCGCGCGCCGACTCCGCGCGAAGGTCTTCGTGTCGGCCGCCCTGCACGATGCCGAAGATCGCCTGGCGCTCGCGCGCGGCCAAGTTCTGTCGGTGCGCGGTGAGCGAGCGCGCGGCCCATTTATGCGTCCGCTCCATCGCCTCGCGCTGATACTCGTAGGGCGCGGTGGGCGAGGTGCACTCGTCGAAGGCGAAGAAGATGTCGGCGCCGAGCGCCTGCTGAATCTCGACCGAGCGCTCGGGAGTGAAGCGGTGGAGCGAGCCGTCCAAGTGGGAGGTGAAGGTGACGCCTTCGTCGTCGATAACGGCGAGCTGGCCGTGCTGACTCGCAACGCTCTCGTCGTAGACCGCGAGCTGGTCCTCCTTCTCGGTCACCTCTCCCTTCACAAATTTCGAAATAGTCTTGCCGAAGGCGGCGCCGAGCGAGAAGACCTGGAAGCCGCCCGAGTCGGTCATCGTCGGTCCCGACCAGCCCATAAACTGCCCGAGCCCGCCTGCCTGCCGGACAATCTCCTCGCCTGGCGAGAGATAGAGGTGGTAGGTGTTGGCGAGCACCGCCTGCGCTCCGAGCGCTAGGAGCTGGCTCGGCAAAATACCCTTCACATCGGCTTTGGTGCCGACGGGCGTAAAGGCAGGGGTACGAATCGTGCCGTGCGGGGTCTCAAGTGAGCCAGCGTGCGCCCGGGAGCCGGGCGCGCGCTTCTCGATTATATAAGAGATGGCGGCCATCTCTCTATCTATAACTTATTGAGCAGCCTTCTGCACCTTCACGAGCTCTACCTGGAAGATGAGTGCGGAGTTCGCGGGAATCACGCCGCCAACCTCTTGATCGCCGTAGGCGAGCGCGGCGGGGATCAGGAGCGTGCGCTTACCGCCCTCCTTCATCCCGACGAGACCCTGGTCCCACCCCTTAATCACCTGTCCCGCACCGAGCGTGAAGGTGAAGCCGTCCTTACCGTGATTGGCCGAGGCGTCGAAGACCTTACCATCGGTGAGCGCACCAACATACTGCACTGTCACTGTGTCGCCCGTAGCTGCCGCGGCACCGGTGCCGACAGTGTCGTCCTTCATCATAAGCTGCGTGATTTCAGTAGGCATAGTGGTGGGTGAGGTAGTAGTGGTAGGAGTGAACGCCTGATCCTGTGCAGTGTCCGTGGCGCTCACGGCGGCCTGCTGACTCGCACCCCCGAAGATTGGGAGGCCGGGGATAATCCCGAAGATAAGGAGCACGACTGCGAGCGCAAGCGCGGTAGCGATGCCGGTGTGGGTTGGTTTCATAGGGATGATTATACTACGGGGCCTGGAAGGCCTTAAATCGGGCAACCTCCTCGGCCACGGCGGCCTTGGCGAGCGCTTCGTGGTCGGGAACCTCGCGAGCGAGGAAGGCCTGGAGGGCGGAAGGGTCGCCCGCCTCGGCAAGCTTCGCAAACTCCTCGCGCTTCCCTTCTGGGAGCTTGGCGACGACGGCCATCGTCGCGGCCTTGAGCGCCACTTCGCCAAACTGTGCGATAAGCGTCTGCTGCTCGCCAGCGGGCAATTCGCTGATTCCCAAATCCTTGGCGATGAGTGCGGTGAGTTCGTCTTGCATAGCAGTTATTCTAGCATTTTATAATTATTTGGTGAGCCGCTTGGTGAATTCATTCGGGTCGACCGAGAGACCGGCATACTCCTTAGGCGCCGTCACCTCGACACTGCCGAAGATGCCCCAGCCCTTGAACGCTACCTGTTCGACAAAAGGCTTACCGTCGGCACCGAGCGAACTCGACTGTACCAAGACCGTCGCGTCGTGGTGCGCGCGGACATAGGCCTCGGCCGCCTCGTGCGCCTTGGCGCCGAAGGCGAAGATAGTGTTACTCGAGTCGGAGTAGATGGTCCCCACCTCGGGGGTGACGTTGACGTGGAAGGGATTCTCCCACGTCTGTGCCTGCGACACATTCGGATTAAGGTCCTGGGCCGCGGTAAGGTCGACCACAGCAGGGCCCTCGGGCTGTTGGAGCGTGACCTCAATCGGTCCGACAGCAGCAGCGTTACTCGCCGCCTCGACACCAGTGCTTGGTGCTTCTCCTGCCGGCCCAAAGTTACCCGGAGCGATACCTCCCAGATCTTGGGGCGCGGCCGCCTCGAGAGGCGGCGTAACAGCAAAGCCGACTGGCGCGCCCGAGAAGGGCGTGCGATGTACCGCGTCGGAGAATGCAAGCTGGCCGTCGTTGTCGAAGGCGAGACGAGAGGAGAGATCTATCTGGATGCTCGCGCCGTCCTTGAAGAAACCGTGCTCTATCGCCAGATCATGCACTGTCTTGCCGAGATTGGCGGGATTCGAGTCCATCACGCTCGCGAGTCGACGGATATCGCTGTCGGCCGGGAGATCGTTCAACGTCTTCAAATCGAGCGGGTGCTCATGGAGCTGCTTGGCGAGCTGCTTCATCATATATTCGTAGCCCTGGCCCGGTGTCGCGTCGACCGCGAGACCCGAGAGATTCGGGATCGCGCCGTTCTCGAGCGCCGCCGCCTGCACATCGGCCGAGGCCTGATGCGGCACAGTCGCACTCTCTGGATAATCGCCCGGGGCGATACCCTGGAGCCGGCTGGGAATCTCACTGCCGCTCGGAGCTGGGGACATCGGATGATGCCCGAGTTTGTCAGCGAGGAAGTCACGAACGCGGTCATAATTATTACGCACAAATTCTGTTTGACTTGCCTCTTTCACCGCATAGCCGATACCAAGCATCGCAGCGGACATCACGACAGAATACCCGATAGCCTTCGCGAGCGCTTTTTCCTTTGCAAAGGTCTCGTTCTTATCTAATGCTGCTTTCTCATACTTCAAGAACATCGTGGAGAGACCAGCCGCGCGTTGGACACCGCCAAGAAGAGCGAAACCCCAGACGAGTGGCGAGCCAGCTGCGGCTACGACACCTCCGCCGACGCCAATTGCAAGACCAACCGCGAGCTTCCCTTTCCAATCCAATTTATTGTACTTCTCGCCTACCCAACGGAAGCTCTTCTCGGCTCCACCCATCTTCTCGAGCTCGGTATCGAGCTCGGCACTGCGCCGGATAAGTCCTTCCTTGGAGCTCGCCCACCACTCTGTCTTCTCCTTCGCGTTAATAAGACCCGCGAGTATTCTCTGCCATCCTGCTCGTGTCTCTTCCTTCGGCAACGCTCTCGCCGCGGCCTCCTGCTCCATGCGCTTCGCGAGGTACTCGGCCGCCGACATCCCTTCGGTCTCCAGCGGCTTCGGCCCTGCTGCTTCCTTCTTCTCACCACGAAGCTTGCGAAAGACAGCCGGTTCCTTCTTTGTCTTCTCGCGCGCTGCGCGTTCTGCCTGGACGCGCAGCTCGGCAGCAATATCAGCGCGACTACCTGGCATGGGCTCGCCGACATCGAGGTGCGGCATTTGAGGGACCTTAACAGTATTCACAAAGGGTGCGGGACCAGCCGGTACTATTAATCTCTGCGTCTCATCCTCTATCTCGCCGCGCGCCTCTGCTTCGCGCCGTTCGCGGAAGCCGCCACCCATATCGGCACCCTTAAGATGCACAGCGCCTGCATCCCGCTCCTGTTCCTTGGCCTGCCGTTCTCCGAACGCCTTCGTTGCGCCGAGAGAATGGCCGAAGACACCGACGACCTCGCCCGATGGCTCGATACCGTGAATGATGCCCAGTCGCGCTTTAATCGCCTCGAGCTCGGTGTCGACAGACGGTTCCGCCTTCGCGCGAGAGAGATGTGCGTCAGTAAAGGCTTCGGCGCCCTTGGTCGCTTGAGCGAGCTTCGTCGCGTCGCCGCTCTTGATTGCCTCGGCGAGCGCAGCGCTCAGACCCTCATATGCCGTGCCGACTGCCGCCGGTTCCTGCATAATCTTCGGTAGTGACTTCTCGAGTGTGCGATAGAGAATTTGTGCGTGTGCGATATCCGGCCGCTTTTGATCCTGTTTAATCTGCTCCTGGGCGCGAGTGCGGCTCGCGGCCTTGCTCTCTCGCTCATTCGCTGCTGCGACCGCGCGGTCCTGTTCTTGGCTAGCCTCGAGAGCACGTCGCTCCCCTTCTGAAATCGGACGCGCAATGCGCGCATCCGGATCGGCTTCGTCACTGATCTGTGCGGCAAACGTATTCACATTCTCGGGAGCAGTTTTGTTGAGTTTGTCCATCTCGGCCTGCGCGGCTTTGCGGACGCGTTTGTTGCCATATTGGCCTGCACTCGCGTTCTTGATATCAATATCTGGCGTTCGCACCATCTCAGGCGAAATTACACTACCCTTCGCCAAGAGTTGGCGAATCTCTTCCGACTGTCGCTGTTCCTCGAGTGTCTGCGAAGAAGCGACTGAGTGCGGATCAAAGGGTTTCTCTTTCTTGTCTCTCTTATCGTCGTCCTTCTTTGGTCCAGGTGGGAAATCAGGATTGCGTGTCACCATACGATTACCGCGAGAGATATCGCTCCTTCATACGCACACTGTCCCACGCGCTGACCTCTTGGTCAACGCGTGGTGTGTGCATTATTGCGTATTATCCGTTCGCCACCTTCCGCTCGGGCCCGATTTCTTCTCTCGGAGTAGGCGCTTCCGTTGCGGCAGTCCTTTTCTGACGCGTGGTTTCGAGATTGATGACGTCAGCAGTCGGTTGCTTCCCGAACTGGACATAATCTCTCAACACCTCTGTGCGACTAAGTGGGTTGTGGGCAGCTTCAGCCGCTCGCTGCGCCACCCTCGCTGCTTCGAATTGGGCGACATTGGCCTGCGTTTGTTCGCTCGCCTTTGGGGTCATTACCTCCTCCATAGCCGACGCAGGCGCATCCGGGTTCATTCCCAGGCGCTTCATCACCGCCTCCATCTTAGCGTTATCAGCTGCCTCTTGGGCACGATCAATCTCCGGCGACAAGTCAAAGTCAACCTTCGCCGTCGGCACAGCTTCGCCAACATCAAAAGACACAGTCTCCTCTGCTTTCGATTCTGTCTTTTTAGGCATTCCTTCCATAGGTATTAGCGCGTTAAATAGCGTTCTCGTATAGTATTTTCTATAGTAGCACGGTCGCGCCCATATGTCAATGACGACAGCTGGATGAGGTCATCGACCTGCGCGTGGTTCAAAGGCGGGATGTCCGGCGTCTTCATATCAAATGGCTTCTGCGGCATACCGTTTGAGAGTATCTTCACGTAGGCATTGCGATTCTCGATATTCACGAAGTCAAGCGCCTCGAAGGTGGGAGCGAATTGCTTCGCGAAGAACTCGGCGTCCTCTTCGCCGACGCGGAAAATCGCCATATTGCCGACATTGCCGAAGACCGCTGCGCGCGTCTTCTCCTCGACCTGGTCGAGGAATTGGTGCGCCATCCCGAGCGCGAGCTTATATTTGCGCGCCTCCGAGAGAATGCCGGGGATAGAATCGGTGGTGACGTTTTGAAATTCATCGATATAGAGATAGAAAGGTGCGTAGGCCGCCCGGGGGTTGTCGGCGCGCGAGAGCGCCGCCATAAAGAGCTTGCCGACGATAATCAGTCCGAGCAGGTTCGCATTCCTCTCCCCCAGGCGCCCCTTCGAGAGGTTAACGAGAAGAATCTTGCGGTTGTCCATCACCTCACGGAACTTAAATGAAGACTCCTGTTGGCCGACAATCGGGCGGATAAAGTCGTTCGCGGTGAAGTCGTCGAACTTGTTCACGATATAGGGGACGATGTTCTCGAGCGAGGCCTCGCCTCCCGCCTTGGTGGCGATGTCGGTCCAGAATTGGTTGACAATCGGGTTCATCGACTTGGAGAGCTTCAACGCGCGGAACTCTGCGTTCGAGAGGACGCGCGCGATGTCGAGGATGGTCGAACCGGTCGAGGGGTCCTCCATCACGAGCTGCGTCGCATTGCGGAAGTATTGTTCGAAGGCAGGGCCCATCGACTCGGGCACATCGCCGTAGAGGCGGCGGAATATCATCAAGAGCTCATTGACGATGAAGGTCTTCTGCTCCGGCTTCGATACGTCGTATTCGAGGAAGTTAAGCGAGAAGGGACGCGTGAGATCAGCCGGGTCGAAGTAGATGAGATCTTGATAGCGCTCGGGCGGCACCGCGGCAACGATATCCAAGATATCGTTGCCGTGCGGATCGATGAAGCAGCAGCCCTCACCATTCTTAATGTCTTGGATAATCATCGACTTCAGGAGTCCCGTCTTACCGGTACCGGTCTGGCCGATGACGTAGAGGTGCCGCAATCGATCTTCACCCGAGAGATGTACCGGCGTCACCTGTGAGCGGAAGGTGTTGGCGCCGAGCAGAACGCCCTCGGCAGGGAGCCCGACCGGCGCTGGCGCGTGAGTGAAGCGCGCCTGCTTCAAGTGCGGCGAGCTCGCCACTCCCTCTGGCGGGAAGTGATACATAGAGGTAAGCTCGCGCAAGGAGAGCGGGAGCGCATACGCACTCGGCAGGCGGAAGGAGAAGTCTTCGAACACGCGCTCGGCGTCGGCACTCGCGCGCTTAAACTCAAATTTGTTCCCGAGCGTGTTGGTGAACTGGTTGAAGGCGGCCTCGAGCTCGCCTACCACCTGCTCGGCCTTACTCCCGTTCTGCGAAGAGGCCACGAGACGTATCGTCGCGCCGACAATCGGCGAAGCGACCTTCTTCTCCACCTGCTCAATCAGTGTCTTGTTCTGTTCGGCCTGGCGCACCTCTGCCTCCTTGGCCTTCTCGGCGTCCTTGGGCTTACTCGAGAAGAAGGTGCTCCCAATCTCGCGGAAGACTTCGCCCACGAAGGTCTCGGGAGTACTGAAGGCCGAGGAGCGCTTCTCCCCTTTCCGCAAGGCGGTGAGGATCTTCTGATAGTGCTTAGTGTGACGGTCGCCGCGCGGCTCGACGATAATCTGGAGCGCCGCGCCCTCGCCCGCGTGCTCAATTTTTGCAAAAGCATTGGTAATCGCGCCGAGCGGGTCGTGGTCGAAGCTGGTGTAGTCGGTAATCGGCAGGACCGGATTGTCAGCGAGCGACGCCACCGAGGCGATAGAGGAGCCGCCTGGGACGAACACATTGTAGTCAGCGGGTTGTGGCACTAGGTGCGCCCTGGGGAAGACAGCGAGGAGCTGCTTCTCGAAGAGGTCGCGCTTACTGTCGGGCACCGCGGCGTAGAACTGGAGCTCGGGACTGTTGGCCGGGACCGCGAGCTCGAGCGCGTAGTAACTGGGCTCGCCCTTCGTCGCGCTCTCGACTGACTGGAGTCCGGCATAGAGCTGCTCCATTCCCGAGATAAGCTCCTTCAAGGGCTTCTGCCGCCCCTCCTCGGGCGCCTTGTCCGGGAGTGCAATCTCGTAGAGCGTCATCCGTAGCGCCTTGAAGCGCGGTGCTTTCTCGTCGAAGTCGCGCGGGAGAAGTCCTGCCGCGACATAGCGCACCAGGTAGCGGTGGAAGTCATCGGCAACGTCGGGATTCTTCAGCTTTTCGAGCACCGCGAGCGCATTCTTAATCCCCTTCTCTTCCATTGTCTGGCGGAGCGTGGCGACCGCCTTCTCGTTACCACCCAGGTTGAGCTCGGCGAGAATCGCCTCGGCCTCGCTCGTCTTAGTCGCTTCGCTCACCTGCATTTGTGGCGCGAGCACCGTCTCAGGCGCGGCGTGATGTGCACGAATCTCCTGTGAGACGACGTAGGCGCGGTCGGTCTCGTCGGGTACGACACCGCGCGCGGCGAGCGCGGCCTCCTGCGCGGCAACACGCTCGCGCAGATACGCGAGCTCCTGTTCGGGCGTGGACAACGTGGGCGCCTGTTCCATTCTTCTCCAGTATACTGCACGTACTACACAACTATGCTCGACTTCATCACCGCCTGTGCGCATCTCGACCCGCTCGCTATTATCAAGACCGGTAGCTACCTCGGCATCGCGCTTATCATCTTCGCTGAGAGCGGACTGCTGATCGGCATCTTCTTCCCGGGCGACTCGCTCCTCTTCGCGGCCGGACTCCTCTCCGCGGGCGGCTTCCTCGCCGTCCTCCCGCTCGTCATCTTCGTCGTCGCGGCGGCGATACTCGGCGACTCGACGGGCTACTGGTTTGGCGCGAATGTGGGCGTGAACTTCTTCCGCCGGAAGGACTCGCTCTTCTTTAAGCAAGAACATTTGAAACGGACCGAGCGCTTCTTCGAGACCTATGGCGCGCGAGCCGTGGTGCTCGCGCGCTTCGTGCCGATTGTCCGCACCGTGGCGCCGATTCTCGCCGGTATCGGGAGTATGCGCTACACGCGCTTCCTCGCCTACAACGCGGTAGGCGGCGCCCTCTGGGGCGCGGGGATGGTGCTGCTCGGCTTCTTCCTCGGCTCGGTCATACCCGACAGCGAGCGGTATGTGTTCCCGCTCTCGCTCGTGATTATCGTCATCTCCTTCCTCCCTATCGTCTTCAACCTTGCTCGCGGAAAGAAGGCGGTCTAGAGCCCGAGGAGTTTGAGGGTATCGGTGATGCTCGCTGGCGGCGCGCCGGTCGCGTCGTTAATTGGGTTGATATACGAAGAGACGAACTGCGGAATAACGAAAACGAGGCCGACAAGCGGCAATACGACGACGGCAATCGTCACGACGCCGGTCCAGAACATATATTTTCGTACCTTTTCAGCGGCCTGGTACGCGGCGTCGGCCTTCGCAGCGATGGCGTCGAGCTTCGCAGAGAGTTCGGGGTCAATCATTTTCGTTTGATTAGTATCCCCAGAAGTGGAAGACCCAGTTGATGACCATCAGCACGAGCGAGAAGAAGAATGCGGGCCAGAAGCCGATGATAGTGAAGCCCGCGACGAGCGAGGAAGTGAGGAGGGCGAGAAGGGCGTCTATCACGAGTGAGAAGAGCCCAAGCGTCAGTAGGGTGACGGGGAGAGTGAGCAGGTAGATGATAGGGCGAATAAAGAGATTGAGCGCGCCGAGGACGACTGCCGCGACGATGGCGCCCCAGAGCGTCACCGAGACACCCGGGACGATGTAGGCCGCCGCGAGGATAGCGAGCGTCGCGATTATCCAGTGGAAGAAGATATTTTTCATACTCGCGATTATACCAAATGCACCACCATATAGATGACCCCCGCGCCCATGAGCGTCATCACGGTCGTGAGCGCGCGCGGGTGGCGGTGGTGACTCTCGGGGATCAGGTCGCTCGCCGAGAGATAGAGGAAGGAGCCGACGAAGGCCGCGAGCACGAGGCCAATCGTCGAGGGAGGAATGACGAAGAAGAGCGTCGCCGCGGCCCCCAAAAGCGGCGCCGCGGCGTCGACCAGGAGCCAGCGGAAGGCCCTGCCCCACCGGCCGCCGCTTTTGAGTACCACATTGACCGTGTTGATGCCGTCAGAGAAGTCGTGGGTCAGCACCGCAGCGGTGACCACGGCGCCCACCGCGGCAGAGGCCTGGTAGCCGATACCAATCGCCATCCCGTCGAGGAAGCTGTGTGTCGCGAGCGTGAGGGCACCCACGGCGCCGCGGGCCGGATGTGCCTCGTGCTCATCGTCCTCTTCGTGCGAGTGGAGGAGCACGAGCCGGTCGAGGACGAGATAGGCGAAGAAGCCCGTGGCGACCGCGAGTGCGATGGTCGCGGGCGCGTGGTAGCCAGTACCGAGCGTCATCGCCTCGGGCAGGAGGTCGAAGAGCGCGACGCCCGCGACCGCACCGGCCGAGAAGCCGAGGATTAGGTGCAGCTTATCGCGGAACCGGAGCGCGAAGCTGCCGCCGACAAAGGTCGCAGCCGAAGCGAAGAGCGCCAAAGTGAGAATCATCGCTCTATTCTATCAGAGCTGGCGAAGGTTCTTACTTCACCAGCGCGTCAATCGCGGTCTTGAAGGTGGCGTAGGGGTAGGCACCAGCGATAACCTGCGTACCAATCACGAACGAGGGCGTTGCGTTGACTCCCACCTTCTGCGCCTCGGCCTTGTCAACGTTCATCGCCGCGTCATACGCCGTCTTGTTCGCGACTGCGTCGGCGGCGACCTTAGCGACATCAACACCAGCAATCGTGCCCGTCGTCTTCTTTATCCACGCGAGATAGTCCGTTTCGTTCAAGCTGTTCTCGGTCGGCTGGCCAGCATACATGGCGTCGCGCCACGCTTCGTACTTGTCTGGATAGAGCTTCCACATCGCGCGAGACCATTCGCCAGCAATCAAAGAATCGTTGCCGAGGAAGGCAAAGTCGAGGAAAACGATGCGTACCTTACCAGTATTCACATAGTCCTTCACAATCTGCGGAAGCGTCTCGATCTCGAAGCGTTTACAGAAGGGGCACTGGAAGTCGGACCAGTTCGCAATCGTCACTGGTGCGTCGGCCTTACCGATGAACGGAAGGCCGTCGAGCTTCACATTTTTAATGTCCGCCTTGGCGGTCGGCGCTGGGGCACCTGGCTGATTGCCTGCCTGGCCAGCCGGGGCTGGGTGCGATCCGTTCCACATCACCGCGCCGGCAATCAGGAGCCCGGCCGCGATGACCGAGACGGGTAAGAATTTGTTGTTGTTGGTTTCCATATCCCGCGATGATACCACGAGCGCCTATCGTGCAAGGGCTACTGATACTGAATGTAGATGGGTGCAGGCGTGAGCGAGAGGACCTCGTCGGTCGTGAGGAGACCGGTCGAGGGCGGCTTGATGTCGTTTTTATAAAAGAGTTTGATGCCGGTGAACTGCACGGGCTCGGGCGCAATCACCTGATTATAGGTGCCCTTCTTCTTGGCCTGTGAACCCCAGCCGTCCATATCCATCACCACCTGCACCTCGGGGAGTGGCGTGACCTGCTGGTAGTCTGTCATCATATTCTGGGTGAAGCGGTGGACGATGAGAATCTTGGGCGGCAGGTGCAGGGTACGCACAAGATCGGCGAGATAGGTTGCCGCGAAATTGATATCGGCAGCGCTAAAAGTGCCGATAACCGTGCCGGGCGCGTCGCCGAACTTCATCGAGAACTCGGGGTCGATAGCGAGATGCACCTGTGGCATCGCGAGATACTTCGCTAGCTGGGGCAGCTCGTACTCGAGCGTGCTCTGTCCCACTTGCACGTCGAGAATCACGATGCCGCCCGCGCGCGAGGCCAAGGCGAGCGCGTGGTCAATCTGGTCGTCGGGCATCCGCAATATATATTTCCCCTCCTTCCCTGCGCGGTTCTGTGCCACCACCGCGATGTACTGGATAGCGGGGATGACGGGCGTGGCCGAGTCGGCGGCGGCCCATTCCGCAGTCGTCGAGGCGAGCATTGCGAGGAGCGTGTCGTCGGAGTATTCGCCAAGCACGCCCATCCCGGTCGAATAGAAATTGCCATAGTAGGCGACCACGCGTTTGAAAGGCAGAATCGCCCGTGCCCCCGGGTAGACGGTCGGCACCGGCCAGAGCGAGGGCGTCGTGGTCGAGACCACACGCACGGTGGTCGTCGCGGTCGAGAAGACGGCGGTCGTGCTCGCGATGTGCGCGAGCGCGAGGAGGCGCGCATTGTAGGCACCCTTGTCGAGCTCGGGGAGCGGGATATAGCGCTCGTTCTCACTCGAGCGATATTCCGAGGCGACGAGGCCAGAATACGAGACCGCGTAGAGCGCGAGGAGGGCGAGGACGCCCCCGAGGATAACCGTAGCCCGGGTAGTCATGCGGCTATTCTAGCTGAAGCGGGTCAGAATGGTAAGAATCGTGGGAAGGAGCAGAGAGCGGCGAGGGCGTTTGTGTCGGCTGCCGTGGGGACAAGATTACCACTCTCGTTTTTGGCGTACATAATTGCCCTCGGGTCGTCGACGTGACCGAGCCCGATAGCGTGGCCGAATTCGTGCGCGAGCACGCGGGTGAGCTGGCTCGTGCCGATAAACTCGTAGATGTTGATGCGCACGCCCGAGGCGTCGCGCGTGTACTGTCCTTCTTGGAAGGTGACACCCGCGGTTGTGTTGAATTCGTTCACCACGGCATTAAGGTTCGCGACACCTTGATTGAAGACGGCGACCTGGTTGTTAATCTGCGCCGCGAGCGTGTTTAATGAGTCGCGCTTGGTATTCAGCATCGTGGCCTCGCTCGGGGTCGCGCCACCCTGCGCATTGACCGCGTCGACCGCCTGATTGTAGGCCGCTTGGCGCGCGACATAGTCGGCCTGGAGCGAGTCGAGCGTCGCGCGCGCGGCGTCGGCTTTGGTCTCTTCACGCGCGATCGACGCGCCGAAGGTGGCGTTGGCCTGGCGGTCGTCATAGACCAGACTGATGGTGAGCGCACCCGCGGGGTCGTAGGCGAGGAGTGACTTCCCCGCCGCGGTGTTCCAGGTCGCGGCCGCCTTTTTGGCGGCCGCGACGAGCGCGGCCTTACTCTCGCCGAAGCGCGGGTCGACGGTGCCGATCGAGTAGTGGATCGTCTCTCCACACGGACGCAGGTGCTGGTAGCTGAAATAGAAGCCCCACGCGCCCGCTCCCGCGACCGCGAGTACCACTACCCATCGTGCGATGCGACCAATCATTGCACTCCAGTATATCGCCTTAGGCGAGGCTCGAAACCATCCAGGCTTTACCTGAGCAAGGACTGTCCTTGCTCATAAATCGCGCAAGAGAATAATCCGCGGTTCGCCGTCGCCGAAATAATTTTCGAGTCGCTTCTCAATTTTGAAACCGAGTGACTGGTACAAATTAATTATCTTGAAATTTTCGGGATGAGTAACGAGCCAGACGCGTTTTACACCCTTTAGCTTTTCGAGCCGAAAAAGCACGGCTTCCCGACCTATGCCTTGACCTTGGAAATTCGGATGGATTACCAAGCCGGCGAGATACGCAGTGTCCGGTTCTTGCGTCTGATATTCGGTGCTACCGACAAGTACACCATCCTTGCTGGGGGACTTGGAATCGGACCAAGATTCACAGCTTCAAAGACTGCTGTCCTACCATTAGACGATCCCCCAATATCAAGACTCTAACCCCTCCCCGCCTTCTTGCCCATAGCCAGATACGAGCGGCGGAGCGGCTCGGGGAATCGCTCAATCGCATAGCGGAGCATCGTGCGCGGCATCCGCGCGGCGTGCTTCTTGAGGAATCGCTCCTCGGTCGGCTGTGAGCGCTTCCCTACCTCGCGGAGCATCCAGCCCACGGCCTTATGAATCAGGTCGTGCTCGTCGTGAAGTAGGAGTTCAGAAATTTTAAGCGTGTCGGCGAAGTCGCCCTTGGTGATAAACGCGAGCGTCGAGATAATCGCGATGCGCTTGTCCCAGAGCCTCTTCGAGCGTGCCCCGCCAGCGGCGGGGCGAGCGAGGCGGTAGAGCGGTGCTCGCGAGCGGTCGAGAAGCCACGTGCCCAGTATCCGCGGTGCCGAGACGTCGACCAGGTCCCAATTATTGATACGCGCCTTGTGCACGAGATAGAAGCGCGCGAGTGTATCCCGCTCTCGGCGGGATGCCGACGACGCCTCGAACTGCCGCGTGAGAATCAGGAGCGCCGTGAGTCGCTCCTCGTGTACGCGGCTCGCGAGAAGTTTCGCGACCTCGACAAGCGGAAGCGCTTCGAATTCGCGCGCCACCTTCCGCTGCTCGGGCACGGTGACACCGACGAAAACATCACCGTGGCCGTACTGTCCTGGTGCGGTCTTAAAGAACCACTGCGAGGCGCGCGCTTTCTTGCTCGTGCCAAGCTTCGCGAGCGCTGTGGCGACAGCGCGAGCGGTCTCTACCGGCGGCGTACGCGTCATTCGGGGTAGAGCTCGAGTACAGCGAGCTCCAAGGGGAGCGCCGGGATAGGTGCGTAGCGAATCCACTCTGATGCCGTGAGGAATGCGAGCAATGTCGCGTGCGTGATGTGGGACGTCAGACGTCCCACATCTTCGAGGGCGGCGAATTCGTCAGCACCAAACTCATGCTTCAGGTCCTCGTGTAAGTCGGGCGCGAAGCGGATCAGGAGCGCAGCGCGGAGAGCCTCGAGCACGAGCTCGAGATAAAGCTTCATATCGACATCGGCCTTGGCGGCCTTCTCTATCGCGGCGAGCGCTTTCGCGCGGTCACCTGCCGCGAGCGCCGCGACGAGCGCGTGCACCTGCTCCCGCTTCGGCGCGCCAGTTACTTCTTCGACCTCGCTTCGCGAGAGTGACTTCCCTGCTGTTGCTGCCGCGAGCGCCTTCTGGAGTATCGAGAGCGCGTCGCGATACGAGCCCTCGGCGGGAAGCGCGATAAGCTCGGCGGCGTCGGTCGCGAGTGTGTATCCTTCTTTCTTTGCAACAGCCGCGACCATTGTGGAGAGCGTCGCGCGCGTCGGCTTCTTAAATTCGAAAACCTGACAGCGCGACTGCACTGTTTCTGGAACTTTTTCAAGTTCGGTCGTCGCGAGGATAAAAACGGCGTGCGCTGGCGGCTCCTCAAGCGTTTTAAGAAAAGCATTCCACGCGCCCTTCGAGAGCATATGTACCTCGTCGAGAATATAGACCTTATAGGGAGAAGCGAACGGGAGCGTGTAGACGCCCTCGGCGAGCGTGCGCACCTCATCAACGCCATTGTTGCTCGCAGCATCGAGCTCATACACGTCGCGCTCCTCACAGCCAATCTCGCGCGCGAGGATGCGCGCGACCGAGGTCTTACCGAGCCCGCGGCTGCCGGCGAAGAGGTAGGCGTGGCCAATCGCCTTGGCCTTGACCGCCTCAGCGAGCGGCCTCGTCACCTGCTCTTGGCCCACGACCTCGGCGAAGGTAGCGGGGCGATACATCCGATAGAGCGACTGATGCGCCATATGCGGAGAGTATACAGGAAAAGAGAAAGGGCCCCGGGCGAATGAATCGCCGAGGCCCAGTGTCCGCGTACCCCGCAAAGAATACCGGACGCGGCCTGGAGAAGGACAGGGGAGGAGAAACCAACTCCAAGCTTTATGATTGTAACACTCCCCCTCGGCTACCGTCAAGGAGCCACGGCGACCTGGTGCGACGCCGCTCCGGCGCCGACCGATTGCCGGATATCGAGTAGGGTCCGTAGTCTCGCAACATCGGCGAGTATCCGGGCTACCGCATCGCGATTGCCGTACATCCTCCCGATTTCGCTTGCCGACTTTTCGATCTGGTTCAGGGAATAAATCACACCTTCCTTGTTTTCGGGCATCTGTCTTTCTCCTTCTCTTGGTTGATGTTGGGTGCTAGCTGATTTCGACTCTACTCCTCACCTCCTGTTTCAGCAAATGCGGCGATGTATTCCGCGAGCTCTTCGGCATTCGTCGCGGTCATCAAGAGAGCGCGGAACTCTGCGGCACCGCGGAAGCCGCCCACAAATGCCTTGATGTGCTTCTTCAAAATCGCAAAGTCTTTCTTCGGCATGAGCTTTTCATACTCGCGCGCGAGTGTCACGAGTGCCTTTAACTTATCCTCCAAAATCAGACATCCGATGTCTGATTTTGAGAAGACCCAGGGGTTGCCGAACATTCCGCGGCCAATCATGATGCCATCGGCATCAGTTTCCTTCGCGAGCCGCTCGCCCTCGGAGCGGCTTGCGACATCACCGTTACCAATAAGCAGTACGCTCGGTTTTACCTTGTCGCGAATGGCGACCGCTTTCTGCATCAACTTCCACTTCGCCGGAACGAGCGAGAGCTCCTTACGGGTGCGCAGGTGAATCGTGATAGCCGCAGGCGACTCGGCGAGGAGCTCGGGGAGCCACTCCTCCAGCATTTCCTTGCTATACCCCACACGCGTCTTGACCGAGACGGGCAGCCCGGCAGTCTTCGCCGCACGAATCAGCTCGCGCGCGAGTGCGGGGCTCTTGATAAGCGCGGCACCCGCGCCCTGCTTCTCGACCGCGCGATCGGGACAACCCATATTGAGGTCGACACCATCGAAGCCAAGCTCCTTCGCGAGTCGGGCGCCATAGGCAATCATCTCGGGCTTCGCTGAGAAGAGCTGTGCGACAATGGGCCGCTCGGCGTCGGTGAACTGTAAATCGCGCAGGAGCGGGTTCTTTTGCATAATGAACGACCTCGTAGGTCGTTCATTATGTGAATGACCTACGAGGTCGTTCATGCCTAACGCATTTTCAAGAGTATGGTACAAGCCGTCGGCCGAGACGAACTCAGTGAAGGTGACGTCCGGCTTACCGCAGGAGGCGAGGAGCGCGCGGAAGGCGGCGTCGGTGACGTCCTTCATCGGCGCGCTGACGAAAAAGGGTTTCGGCAGTTTCTGCCAAAAGGTTTCCATTGCCCTACCCTAGCACTACTTCTTTTTTATATACACCTTGCCGCTGAAGCGCAGATCGACGTAGTCGACCGTACCGCTCGCGAGGTCGATGTCCTTATGCGCCGAGGTGAGCGCGGTGAAGGCCGCTTCTTCATTCCCGAGCACATACGTCACACGTGTCCCGCTCGCGAGATAGTCGTCGACCTCATCACCGCGAATCACGACCGACTCGGTGGTTGCTCCGAGTGTTGCGAGTTGGCGTGCGAAGTCGAAGATGGCTGGTAATTTCGACTCGTTCGGGAGCATCGTCTGCATCGGGTCGGTTACGCCCACCGCGAGCGATTCGTAGAGAGCGAACGGGTTCACGAGCTGCTGCTCACTCGTGGTGGCGAAGACGAAGCCACTCGCATCGAAGAGGTAGCAGGGGGCGGTCGAGGAGGCGGCGCGAGCGTAGCTCGCACCGCACCAGCGCGCGACCGGGACCCGGTCGTTCACCTTAATCGAGAGCCCCGTGAGGCCGTTACGAAAGAGGGCGACCGCCGCGATGTCGGGATGGCGCGCGACGATATCGGTGCGAATAGCCGCTCCCGGATAGAAGAAGGTTGAGTCGCGCGGCACGAGCCCGAGGTAGCTGCCCTGCATCGCGGCGGTGGCGATGTCGGTATAGGTCTGGTCAGCACCATAGACCTGGACGTGCGCGATGCGAAACGCACTCTGATTGAGCTCGTAGATAATCCCCGCGAGACAGAGTGCGAAGAGCGCGCCAAGTGCGAATAGGATACGGTGGCGGCGCGTGCGCCGCCGGTCGCGGAGCCGCTCGCTACCCCGCGCGGCCGATAATCGACTTGCCGACATACGGGACGAGGACATCAGGCACCTTAATCGTGCCGTCGGCCTGTTGGTAGTTCTCGACGATGTGGGTCAGGATGCGCGGCATTGCGAGCGCAGTGTTGTTCAACGAATGTGCATACTTGAGTGTACCGTCCTCGTCGCGATAGCGGATATTCAACCGCCGGGTCTGGAAGTCGTGGAAGTACGAGGAGGAGTGCGTCTCGCGGAATCGCTCTTCAGACGGCATCCACGCCTCGATATCATACTTCTTAACCTGGCCGAGGCCGAGGTCGCCGCCGCAGTTGACCACCACATGGTAGTAAAGACCGAGCTCCTGGAGGAGCTGCTCGGAGTTGGCGGTGAGCGCTTCGTGTTCGGCGACCGAGAGCTCGTGCGAGGCCTCACAGAGGACTACCTGCTCATATTTCTCGAATTCGTGGATGCGGAAGACACCCTTCTCGTCCTTACCGTGACTGCCTGCCTCGCGACGGAAGCACGGTGAGTAGGCGAAGAATTTAATCGGTAGCACGCTCTTATCGAGCACTTCATTCATATAGAAGCCCATACTTGCGACCTCGGCGGTGCCCGCGAGATAGTCCCCGTCTTGTGTCTTGTAGAGATCTTCTTCGCTCTGCGGCAGATAGCCGGTGCCGACGAAGGGCTCGCGGCGCACCATCGAGGGCACGACAATCGGCGTGAAGCCCTCGCGATTCATAAAGCGGTCCTCGACGAAGCGGCGCAGCCCCCACATGAGCCGCGCGCCGTCGCCCACGAGGAAGTACCCGCGGAAGCCGGCCACCTTGGCGCCGCGCTCGAGGTCGACGAGACCTTGTGACTGCATCAGCTCGAAGTGTGGCCTCGGCTTGAAGCCGAACTGCGGTACTCGCCCCCAGGTGCGCACCTCCATATTGTCGCCGTCGCTCTCGCCCTCGGGCA
>Ga0172373_10004992_pt1 | contig 18439 bp, 10 predicted proteins | sample Lak10m_2_FD_114546 | JGI IMG/M metagenome (GOLD analysis project Ga0172373, IMG submission 114546) | Freshwater microbial communities from Kabuno Bay, South-Kivu, Congo - kab_092012_10m | ecosystem: Environmental > Aquatic > Freshwater > Lake | place: Democratic Republic of the Congo...
CTGGCGGCCGCCAGACTCAAAGCCCTTAGCCGTGCAGGCGGTTGGCGCGCTCCCGGCAAAGTTGACCTTCAAGTTCGTTGATCCGTTCCAGCAGTCGAAATCCCAGCGCCAAAGCTTGCAGATCGAGTTCCAGATCCAGATCTTCCCGCAGTCGCCGCAAGCGGCGGGCCAGAGCCATGGCCTGATGGTTGAACAGCCAGTCATGCGCGCTGGCGCCGGAGGGGGCGAGAATGCCGAGTTCAACCAGTTCCTGGATTTCCTCCGCCGATAGCCCGGAGACTTGCGCGAATTCGCCAAGACTCAGCCAGGTGATTTCGGCTTGCACGACGTGATGGGTGAGTTGCGACATGGTCCTGATCCTTTGGCGGTGTACCGCTCAGCGGTTGAAGTGGCTGCGGGGATTAAAGGCCGAAGCCTGCGCGAGTTGTTGCCACCATTGGCGTTCGCTCTCGCTTGATTGAGGGGGCATGGCGATTTGCAGCATGACATAGAGGTCGCCATGACCGTCCCTGGGTTTGGGCAGGCCTTTACCCGCCAACCGCATCTTGCGCCCGGAGGGGCTGCCGGCGGGAACCTTGAGACTGACACTCCCCTCCAGCGTCGGCACTTCGATGGTGGCGCCCAGCGCGGCCTCCCACGGGGCAACGGGCACCTCCAGATAGAGGTCGTGCTCGCTGGGCCGGAACCAGGGATGGGGTTGCAGGGCGATATTCAGATACAGATCGCCGTCCTTGCCGCCATTCAGCCCCTTGCCCCCCTTGCCAGGAAGCCGGAGTTTTTGGCCATCCACGACGCCCTTGGGTATCCGCGCCTTGAACGAGCGGGGGACGCGCCGCGGATGGCCGGCCGCGTCATATTCCGGCATGTCCAGATTCAGTTCCACCAGCGTCCCCTGGGCCGCCTCTTCCAGACCGATGCGCGCGAGCACCTCGAAATCCTGACCGGGCATGGGCATCGGCTTGCCCTGCCTCGCCGATCCCGCCTGGCTGAAGCCCCTGTGGGTCCCCTGTCCGCCTCGCGCTCGGGACAGTTCCTCGAACAGATCGGAGAGGTCGATCCCCTCGAAACCACCCGCCGAGGCAAAGTCCGCCGTGCTGAAACCCCCCATACCCGCCTGACTGAAATGGCTGGCCCAATCGGGCGGCGGTTGGATATTCTCCCCGGCGGCATGACGTCCCAGTTCGTCATAAGCCTTGCGTAATTCCGGGTCTTTCAAGGTCTTGTAGGCCTCGTTGACCTCCTTGAATTTCTCCTCCCCCTGAGGATCTTTCGAGATGTCGGGATGGTATTGGTGAGCCAGCTTGCGGTAAGCCTTTTTGATGGCAGCCGTGTCGGCATCGCGGGAAACGCCTAGCGTTTCGTAATAATCCTTGAATTTCATAGGGATCGTTCAGGAATGGGTTTAAGGCGAAGTCAAAGGGGGCTGCATGGTGGGAAGCGTGTGAATGATCACCGCATGGCGCCGATACCCCCGGGCGCCTCGACTCATGTACGCCAGGATTCTCCAACCGCGGACACATCGGGTATCCCATACCGTAGGTTGTCGGGACCTAACCTCATAGCCCATGAATCGGGGTTCAACTACCGGGGCACTCGCGGGTGGAATCTCAACATGTCACGGATGAAGTCGCGCAGCATGAGCGGACTGAAGGGCTTGATGAAATAGCCATCCGCGCCTCCCGCGATACCGGCCTCCTGGTCCCGATTCTGGCCGCGCGCGGTGAGCATCACCACGAGCGTATCCGCCAATTCGGGCGTGGATTTCACGATTTTCAGGACATCCAGGCCATCCAGGCCGCCCGGCATCATGATATCCAGCAACACCAAGTGCGGCCTCTCCTGGCGAATCATCTCCAGCGCCTCGTCACCCGTACCGGCCTCGATCACGTCGAATTGCTTGCCCAGGGCAATCCGCATGAGTCGTCTAATCTCTTCATGGTCATCCACCAGAAGCACTTTATGCATGGTCACAGCCTCCTTCACTGCCAATGCCGATTCCGGGTCAGCACTCATTATCTCATATCGCCCGCACGGTTCACTCCGGGTTACACCACCACGGGCGTCCCCGCCGGCAGCGGGTCGGCAGCTCGCGATCCTGGCCCATGGCGGCCCATCAATAGGACCCACTCACCGTCGAGAGCCCTCCCGTAAGTGTCACTCATCACGGGCGGCGGCCTCCAACCACAGGCGAACGGTGGTCCCCCGCCCGGGTTCGCTCTCCACTTCCACGCTACCCCGGTGCACATCCATGATTTCCTTGACGATGCTCATGCCCAGGCCCGTGCCGGGATATTGCCCGGAGGTATCGGCGCGGTAGAAACGTTCGAAAATCCGCTGTCGTTGCTCCTCGGTCATGCCCAGACCATGGTCGGTCACCTCCACGCCCAGTTCATGGCGCAGTTCGGTCGAGCGGAACTTCAGAGAGACCTCGACCGGGGCCTCCGGCGACGAGAAGGCGCGAGCGTTATCCAGCACCTTGGTCAGCGCCTGCGAGAACTTCTGGCGGTCCACGAGCGCCACCTGCTCCGGCAGGCTTTCGTCCGCCAGAAAATGCAAAGTACCGGGATGGGCCGCAAGGAATTCCCGGAGGGTCTCCCGCACGATCGGCTCCAGCGCCTGGGGGAGTATATCGAAATCCCGCCCGGCCCGACTTTCCAGCCGTGACAGATCCAGCAGGTCGGTGACAATCGCTATCAGACAGTGGGTCTTCTCCAGGATGGTCGACGCCATGTCGCTTTGCATTGCGGGCTCGAATCCGCCCAGGGCCAGCAACTCGGCATAGCCCGACACCAGGGTCAGGGGGGTTCGAAGCTCATGGGCGGCGGTGGCCAGGAATTCGCTCTTCATCCGGTCCAGTTCGATCTCCCGGGTCATGTCGCGGAAATAGGCGATCAGGCTGCTGCCCGGTGTGCTGTTGCCGCCGCCCGGGCCGAAAGCTCGCACCTGGCAATAAACGGTACGCGGGCGGGGGCGAACGAAATCCAGCGTGAAGCCCGGCCCGGACGTCAGGGGCAGGTGACCGGGATTCGCGGTCAGACGGGCAATGAGCCACTGGAACTCCTCGATGGTCCGGCCCTCGATGGCCTGATTACCGAGACCGGTCAGCGCCAGGAAGGCCGGATTGGCGCGCCTGGCCCGGCCCGACTCGTCGAAGGTCACCAGACCGTCGGGGCTGAGCTGGAACACCGCTTCCAGCCAGCGAACATGCTCGAGCAATTCATGCTGGGCTTCCAGCAGGGCGCGGTGGGTGGCGCCGAGTTCCCGGCCCATGCCGCTCAACTCGCGGGCCGTCTCGTGCAGCTCGCTCACGTCGAAAGCCGGGGCCGACTGTTCGTATTCCCCACGGCCGATGGCCAGCATCATGCCCTCGATACGCTTGAGCGGGCTGGCGATACTCCGGCTGGCAATCCGGGCGCGCAGCAACAGGGCGGCGAAGAAAATCAGATAGAACACCACCAGTGCGGCGATCATGGCGTAGGCCAGCCGCTCCAGGTTCTGGGCGAGCCGGTTGGTTGAATCGAAGATGTTCGCGGGCGCGGCGACGATCAGGATGGTCCAACCGGTTTCCTCGACCCGGTGCCAGGACACCAACCGCTCGCCGCCGATCATGGCCTCGGTCAGGCCCGAAGGGTCGGCGGCCAGCCGGGACGCCAGTTCGCGCCAGCGCGGGTGTTTGTAAAGATTGAAGGCATCCGGCTTGAAGGTATCCTGGGTCACGGTCTGTTGGTATTGGTGGCCGACCAGTTCATTCAGGCCGAAGTCCCGTTCCCCGGGTCCGGGCAGGGCCAGGAGGGAACCGTCCTTGCCGACCAGAACGCCGTAGGCGCCCCATGGCAAACTCAGATCCAGAATCTGCTGGGCAATGGTCCCGACGGTGATGTCGAGTCCCACGACGCCCTCCAGGAAATCTCCCCGGTACACCGGCGCGATGCAGGAGGCCAGCCACCCTTGGCCGGCCGGGTCCAGGTAGACGTTGGTCCAGACCGGCTTACGCCCCGGATTGTGCTGGGCGTCGGCTTCGTAATAGAAGTTGTAAGCGGGAATGTTCATCCTGGCCGGATATTGGGTGACGTCCATGTAGGGGTAGATCCGGTTGAGTGAATCGTGGGTGTTCAGATAGATCTGCACCACCAGCGGATTCACCTCTTTGATCTGTCGCATCAGGGGATCGAGAGCCGCCGAGCGCCGGACCTTGTCCCGCTCGGCGGGTCCGACCGGCACGATACCGCTATAAAACACCGCGCTGCCGCCATCGTCATGCCGGCTATGGTAGACCCCATCGGGGTCGAGCCGGTACCGCCCGATGTCCTCCAGACCGGGGCGGGCCGGGGCGGCCATCACCTGGGCCGCCTGGCGTCGGAAGAGGTCGGTCAGTTGGGTGACCGTGTTCAACTGGCGGGACACGTTATCCGCCTGTTGCTGGGCAATCCGCCGCATGGCTTGTGTCGCGTCCTGCCGCAGGATGTCGATGTGGGCCTGACGGGACGCCGAGTTGGTCTGAATGTAGATGGCGATCAGCGCGACCTCGACCAGGAGCAGGGGCGCCAGCGCGGTCTTGGCGTAGGAACGCCAGATCCAGGTGGCCAGCGGAATCGGTTTTCCCGCCCGTTCCATTCCATGAGCGGCCCATGGCCAGCGAAGTTTCATGACACCGGCGGGGTGGATGCTCCGGCGGGCAGCCAGAGAGTAACCGTCGTGCCGGCGCCGGGGGCGCTACGGATGTCCAGCCGGCCCCGATGCAGAGTGACGATCTCCTGAACGATGCTCATACCCAGCCCCGTGCCGGGGATGGCGGATGAGGGATTAGCCCGATAAAAGCGCTCACAGACCCGGGTGGTCTGCTCTGGAGTCATGCCCAATCCCTGGTCGCTGACCACGATACCCACCTCGCCCGGCGCCTCGATAAAGCCGATGGCCACCTCGCCGCCCGCCGGGGAATACTTGTAGGCGTTGCTCAGCACGTTACTCAAAGCTTGGCGCAACTTGCCGGCATCGGCCAGCACCCTGGCCGGCCTCTCCGGCAAGTTGACCCGCACGGGCCATTTCCATTGCAGACTCTCCGGGTCCGCAAGCACGGCCTCGCGCACCAGGTCGGTCAGATCCAGCGGGTCGAAATTGAAGTCCTTGCCCCGCCGGGCCTCGATGCGAGCCAGGTCGAGCAGCTCGTTGACCAGGTCGCTGCTCAACTTCGCCTGGTTCAGGATGATTTCCAGCATCTCGCGGCGGGTCGCCTCATCATAGCCCTCGCCATGCAGCAGCAACTCGGCATAGCCGTAGATGCTGGCCATGGGCGTGCGCAATTCGTGGGCCGCGGTGCTGAGAAATTCGCTCTTGACGCGGTCGACCTCCGTGCGTTCGGTGATGTCGTGAAAATAGAGGATCACCGGCACGGACTCGCTCTCGTTACGTCGCGCCCGGGCTTCAAGGCTCAGCCGCGGCGCATCCAGCTCGATGAGCCGGCTGTCGGGAACGGCTGCCGTCGCCGGAGCAAGCTGGTCCTCCAACCAGAGGGCGAGTTTCTTCCCGGCTCTCGGCTCGCAGCGCGGGCCGAGCAGCCGGCCCAGACCTTCGGCATCCAGGCCAATCAGGTCACCCATCTCCCTGCCGAGTAGCCGGACACAGGCCGGGCTGGCGTATTTCACCCGGCCGGCCCCGTCGAAAGCCAGGAAGCCGTCCGGGCTCAGGTTGAGTATGGTGTCCAGTTCACGGTTGCGTTCCTCCAGGCGGCGCTCCCCCAGCTTGAGCGCGGCTTCCAGACGTCGGCGCTCGGTCACGTCGCGGATGGCCAGCACCACGCGGCGGGGCGCCGCACCGTCTTGGGTCAGCCCCGAAATCCTGGCGTTGAACCAGCGCGTATCGCCCAGTAGAGGCGAGGGGTAATCCAATGCCTGGGGCCCAGTGCCCGTCCGCACGGCGTCAATGGCCGTCATGAAGGGTGCGACGAACTCCGAACCGAAGACCTCGGTAGGCGTCCGGCCCAGGAAGACCTCGCGCGGCAGGAACAGTTTGCGCTCATCATGGGTCCAGCAATTCCGGAAGCGGTTGTCTTCATCCACCTCGAGGATGATGTCGTCAATCGCGCTCACGACGGCGGCCAGTTCGCGCTGGCTACGGGCCAGAGCGGCCTCGGCTTCCTTGTGGTCGGTAATGTCGACGCAGGCGCCGATAAAACCCTGAAAACTTCCATCCGGGCCCAGGTTGGGACGGCCGACGTCGACCATCCAGCGATAGACGCCGTCGTGGCGCCGCAACCGGTATTCCACGCGGAATGGTTCGCAAGCGGCTTTATGGTGGTCAAGCATGGCCAGGCAATGATCCCGGTCGTCCGGGTGCAGGCTCTCGGTCCAGCCAAGGCCACGCTCCTGCTCGGTCGTGCGGCCGGTGAAGTCCAGCCAAACCTGGTTGACCCAGGTGCGGAGGTTGTTTCGATCGGCCAGCCAGATCAATACCGGCGGCTCATCAGCCAGGGCCGGCCGGCCTGACGGCGGCATAGGGGTTTGGTCATTCATGAGTCAAGTCTGGAAAAGAGCCTGTCCCGAGGCGTATCGGGGAGGCGCGCCGGGGGCGGCCGGCGTTGAGCGGGGTGGATCAGGATGGCGGGGCAGGCTTGCCCGCCGCCGCCCAAGCCCGGGCCTTCGCGCCGAATCATGTCGCGATCGCGTGGCGTCATCGTCAGAATTGGAACATCGTGCGCATCAGGATGTAGTCGCCCGGCAGGTGGTTGTTCACGCTGATTTCGTGCAGCCACTTCAACGCCACGCTGACCTCCCGCTCGCCGGCCTTGAAGGTGTACATCACGGCCGGTCCCAGGGTGGCCGCCTCGCCATCGATGAGCAGCGGCGGCGCCCCTCGACCGCTGTCACCCTCGATCTGGGTGTAGTAGGACCCCGCCACCCCCAGCGCCCAGGCGGGCGCGGGATGATAGCCCAGCAGGTAGTCGAAGTGAAATTCCGAGCCGGTATGAAAGTCGGTGGCGTCGTTCTGGGTGTTCAGCATGAATCCCGCATCCACCGAAATTTCGAAAGCCTTGTCGGCGAACATCCAGGTCCCCATCACATTGCTGTCGAAGGTCCAGTAGTCTCGTCCGAGGTTCACCGTCTGACTGTTCGAAAAGGAACCGGTAGGGGCCACGATACCTTGAAAGGCCGTCACCGCCCAGTCGTCATCATCCCAGGTCCAGCCCAGGGGCACGAGATACATGTCCCCGGGACCCGCCCGCTGGGTGAACGTACTATCGCGGGTGGCGGTGGCGGCGACGCCATAATTGGCATACATCGCCGCCGGATAGATCGCCCAGAGGTAGCGGCCATCCAGCGAATCGAACTCATGGACGCCCATCAGGCCCGGCATTTCCAGGACCATGTCACTGGAAATGCCATTCCCCTCGACGCCGTAGTAACCGAGAAAGTTGTTGAGGAACAGGCCGGGGGTGAATACCGCCATCTGGAAATCACCGTAGAAGCCCGGGATGTAGTTGCTGCCGCCGAATTCGGACGCCGAGGCGCTGGCGGACAGGACTAAGCCGGCCAGCAGTCCGCTCCAGGTCCCGGATTGCCGAGTGGATGCAGGCACGTCCCCGGCAGACGGGCGAGGGTAAGCGGCCTCGGGCGTTGTCTGGTCGATCCGTCCAGGAGCCAACCGGGCCTCACGTTTCACGACGGGCGGATACTTTTCCGGGATTGGCAGCCGGTACCAGCCGGCGAGCCTATGGACGCCGGAAGCACTCGGGCCAGGGCAAAATCCCGCGGTTGACATCAGGGTCGACCTTCGATGTTTGGGTGGGTCGTTGGAGTATCCTTCGCCATTTCCTCGCTGTGCTGGAGCAACCCGGTCAGTTCCAACTCCTGGAGCAGACCGAGGAGCTGACCGGACAGGGTGGTCATCCGCTGCAACAGTCCGATGATCACGGCCGGTTCCGGATCGGACTCGACCGTGGTCAGGATTTCCCGGCCGCACTCATGAACCTGATGATGCGCCTCTTCCAGTGCTTCGTAGGCCGCCAGTCCACGGTAGACGCGGCCCATGCCGTAGTACCACTGCCCCAGGCCGCAGCGCCTGGGATTCATTTCGAGATGATCGGGGCGGTTGTTCGCCACCAGATCCCGGATGCCGAAGGTCCGCGCCAGCGCAAAATCGATCACGCCGCGCCGCCATTGCAGATGATCGACCTGAGCCATGTGGACGAGGCCGATCGGGCTGCCGCCCCAGCGCCGATCCGACTGGAAGAAGGTAATCAGCTCTGTCAGCGGCATCGGGCGTCCCATCCAGTAACCCTGCGCCTCGCTGCAGCCCGCCTTGAGCAGGAATTCGTACACCTCGGCGCTTTCGATGCCCTCGGCGACGATTTTGAGCCCCAATTGGTGAGCCATGTGGATGCAGCTTCGCACGATATGGATGCTCTTGAATTCATCGCGCATACGTCCGATCAGACCCTGATGAATCTTGACGGTATTGAAGGGCCACTGGCTGAGCACGTCGATGGAGGAATAGCCCGTACCGAAATCGTCCATGGCCAGGTTAACGCCGAGTTCGACCAGTGCCTGGACATTGGCCCTAATCGGCTTCGAGTTATGTATCAAGGTGGTTTCCGTGAGCTCCGCCAGCAACTGGCCGGGTTTGACCCGCAAATCGGCGATGGCCCGACCGATCTTCTCGACCAGATCGCGATTAGCGAAATTCTGGGCGGTGAGATTGAACGAAACGACCAATCCAGTCTGATGCCGAAGCATGACCGCAATATCCTCGACCAGGCGGTCGAACATGCCCAGCGTGATTTCTTGAATGAAACCGGTCTTTTCCGCCCGGGGAAGGAAAACATTCGGCGGAATGATCTGGCCGTCGGGTTTGATCCAGCGTATCAGCGCTTCGACACCCGACACCCGACCCGTGAGGAGCGAAATTTTCGGCTGGTAGAAGTAGACCAGTTCCCCGTTCTCCAGCGCATGTTTCAGGGCGAGGTCCTGGCTGTCGCCGACCGACATGAACGCGGCGTTCCCATGCGGTCCCACTGGCGCCTCCGAGTGGAGACAAACCTGGTTGCGCCCGCTGGCCTTGGCGTAATAGAGGGCCTGGTCAGCCTTTTTTAACAGGGGCTCCAGCCATGAGACCGATGGATCTTCCGCCCGTCTCCGGACGTTCTCACGGCCGTCATTCCCTAGATGGGTGTCGGCCACCCCGATGCTGACACTGACGCGGTTCTCCGTCTTGGCGGCGCCGCGGTGGGGAATCTCCAAAGCCAGCACCGCGAGCCGTATCTTCTCGCCCAGCAGGGCCGCATCGTTCGCCGTGGTCCCGGCCACCAACACCACGAACTCCTCGCCGCCGTAGCGAGCCACGAAATCACCCACGCGACTGATCGTGTCCTGAATGGCGTGGGCGACGCGGCGCAGGCAGACGTCTCCACCGGCGTGCCCATAATGGTCGTTGAACGCCTTGAACCAGTCGACATCGATCATCATCAGCGAAATCGGGGTCCGCGAGCGATTGGCGCGGCGCCATTCCTGCCGGACTCTTTCCATGAGCGCACGCCGATTGGGAATGCCCGTCAGCGTGTCATTCCTGATTTCCTCTTCCAGGAGTCGGCGATAGCGGTTCAGTTCGGCCTCGGCTGCCTTGCGCTCTCTGATGTCCCGGATGATCATCGAAGCCCCGGCGGTCTTGCCGGTTTGATAGCGGATGGGGGACAGGGTGATCGACACATCGATGACTTGTCCGTCCTTGCGGCAACGGGTGGCTTCATATTCACCTACCGAGAACCCCTGAAGCGCCTGCCTCAGGATGCTGTCCTCAACCTCACGGTATTCGCTTGGTGTCAAAAGGAAGCAATCGAGACCCAGCATTTCGTGTACCGAGTAACCGAGCATGCGCTCAGCCCCCCGGTTCCAGGTGTTGATGCAGCCGGCCTGGTCGACGCTCAGGATGGCGTCATCGGACGACTCGACTATGGCCGCGTAACGCTGGCCCAGGTCATCAAGGCTGCGTAGCTGATCGCAGGTGTTGATGCATCCGGCCTGATCGACGCCGAGCATGGCGGCATCGGACGCCAGGGACTGTTCAGGCATGCTCAAAAATTCCTCTGCACGTGGTTGGCTCGGTTCGCCAGGTCGCTCGCGGCAGCCTTGAACCATCGGCGCCGGGAGGCATTGCGGCCGGGTTCAATGAACTTTGTCCTCACGGCGCGGTCGTTCATCCACGCCCGAGTTGGGTCAACAGCGTCCTATGGTCCATGACCGTAGCATACATCGGGAAGATTTCCGCGCAGTAATACTCCTGCTCGAATTCGGATTTCCCCGCCGTCGCGTCGGCAATCACGATGACCCGATAGCCTTGCTCGAAGGCCTCGCGGCCAGTCGATTCGATGCACAGGGAGGTGACGACGCCCATCAGCACGACATCCGTGATCCTCCTCTCCCGGAGGACTTCCAGCAGCCGCGTGTTGGAAAACGCGTTCAGCCCCCGTTTACCCGGCACTTCCAGGATACGGCGACCGTAGGCCTGGATGGGAGCGATGGGTAGGCCGCCCGCGGTATCGGCGCGAAAGGCCTGGGAGTCCTTGATGAGTTTCAGGATGCCGATGGGCTCGACCAGTTCACTATAATCGGGCGTAAAGAGGATCGGGGTGGCGATGAGCGTCACTGGGCTGTCTTCGAGACCCTCGACAACGGCCATGGTATTTTGCATAACCTTCAGGGCGGAGTCCTTGACCACATCGAATAACGCCCCTTCCGGCGAAAAATAGTCGTTCTGATAGCCGATCAAGATGACGGCGGTCGTGGCGGGGTTCAAGGTGGGTGTCATCAGTGGTCTCTCGGGTTAATGGGCCATAAGGGTCTTGCACTCATGACTTCCAGCCATGGTGAGGGTGAGCCGGAGGCCGGGCCTTCCTGCCGGCATGGAATGTTGGATGCCTATCATGGGGACGCGATCCTGCCCGTGCCCAAATGCCTGGGTTCATTGGGTCATGCCGCCCATGGCACGCTCTCAAGGCGCCGGATTCCGTCATCCAGGGTGGGGTTGACGCGGGGGCAACCATCATCGGGATGGGGTCAGGGTTTCATTCGGCCGGCCGCGCCCCCTGGCGGGTACTGCCCCAGGACGGTGTTCAATTGACGGACATTCAGCGGTTTGGCCATGAAATCGTTGACCCCGGCGTCCAGCGCGGCTTGCCGTTCCTCGGGCAGGACGCCCGCCGTCAGGGCGATCACGGGCAAGTGGGCCAGTTGGGAATCCCGCCGAATCTCCCGGGTCGCGGTCAGCCCATCCATGACGGGCATTTGCACATCCATCAGCACGGCATCGAACCCCTCGGGCCGGGTTCTCAGAATTTGCAAGGCCTGCTCCCCATCTTGCGCGAGCGTGACGGTCGCGCCCTCCTGTTGCAGCGCTTTCTGTATGACCATGAGGTTGATACGGCTATCATCCACGGCCAGCACCCGAAGTCCCGTCAGATGGGGGCCGCCGGGGGGTTCCACCGTCTCCGGCCTGGCGTCCTCCTCCGCTGGCTGGGGCGGCGCGTGCTTGAAGGGGATTTCAAACCAGAAGGTGCTGCCCTTGCCCGGTTGACTGGCGACCCCCAGGGTTCCGCCCATCAGGGTGACCAGACGCTGGCTGATGACCAGACCCAGTCCGGTCCCGCCATGGCGGCGTGTGATCGTCGCATCGCCTTGACTGAAGGGCCGGAACAATTGGCTGAGATGGTCCTCGCTGATGCCCGGGCCGGTATCGATGACTTCGAAGCGGATTCGGCTTTCCGCGTCGTCGCCCGACACCCGCGCCGCAGTCACGGTCACGCCGCCGTGTTCCGTGAATTTGATGGCGTTGGCGACCAGATTCAGCAGAACCTGTCCGAGACGCAAGCCATCCCCGAGCAGGTTTTCCGCCGGCTGGAGCCGATCCTCCACCCGCAGGTCGAGTCCCTTCTGGGCGGCGGAAGCGCCGAGCATGCCGCGCACCCGCTCGATGACGGCCATGGGCGCTAGCGATTGCCGCTCGATACGGAGTTGACCCGCCTCGATCTTCTCGAAATCGAGAATGTCATTGATGATGCTCACCATGATGTTGCCCGACTCACGGATCTGCTGAACCAGGGCGCGGGGTTCCGGCGGCAAATCCATGCGCTCGAGTATCTGGGCGAAGCCGATCACCGCGTTCATGGGGGTGCGCAGTTCATGGCTCATATGTCCCAGGAATCGTGTCTTGGCGGCGTTGGCGATTTCCAGTTCGGCGGTGCGCTCTGTCACCTTCCGCTCCAGGTTGGCGTTGAGATCACGAATTTCCTGCTCGATGCGCTTCCGCTGGGTGATGTCGTAGATGTAGCCATGCCAGAGCGTACAGCCATTCGCCTGCCGCTCGGGGGTGGCGTTGCCACGCAACCAGCGGATCGTGCCGTCGGTGAATTTGACCCGGTATTCGAGCCGCCAGATGTCGCCGGTCGCCGCGGATTCCTGGATGGACGCCACGATCCGGTCGTAATCCTCGGGATGCAGGATGGCGAACACTTCGCGGGCATCCTCCCGGACCTGCTCGGGCGCCACCCGGTAAATCTCCCGGATGCCCTCGCTGGCATAGGGGAAACAGGATGTCCCGTCCGGGTTCAGTTGAAATTGGTAGATGGCCCCGGGGACGCGCTCGGCGATCTTGCGGAGGCGCGCATTACTCTCGGCGAGCGCCAACTCCGCCAGTTTGCGGACGGTGATATCGGCTTGGGTGCCGGACATCCGCAAGGGCTTGTCGTCCTGGGACCACTCGACCACCCGGCCCCGGTCCAGGATCCAGATCCAGCCGCCGTCCTGGTGCCGCATGCGCATTTCGCACTCGTAGAAACTCAGCTCATGGGCAAAATGCCGCTGAACGGTAGCCATGGCCAAGGGCAAATCATCGGGATGAACGCGCGAGGTCCAGGTCTCGAGCGTACATGGCTGGAGTTCATCGAGGGTCTGGCCAAGCATTTGCGCCCACCATTCGTCGAATAACACCCGGTTGTTGGTGATGTCCCACTCCCAGGTCCCAACGCCCGTACCCCAGATCACATCCGCCAGGCGCTGGCGTTGTGCCTGGGCGTCCCGCTCACTCGCGACCAGAGCCAGTTCCGCCAATTTGCGCTCGGTGATATCGATGATGGTCCCGATGACCCGTTCGGGCTGGCCCGAACTGTCATTACCCGTGACCCGTCCCCTATCCTGGATCCAGCGATAACCGCCATCCTTGGCCTTGAGTCGATAATCCATTTCGTAGTGACCGGAAGCATTGATGGCCGCCAACTGCCCAATCAAGACTCGGTCGCGATCCTCCGGGTGCAACAGATTCAGCCAGGCGTCCAGGGTATTGTCGAATTCATCGCGGCCATAGCCCAGCATATCCGTGGCGGACTGCGTCCAGTGCAGCTCATGCGTCCTGATGTTCCACTCCCAGACACCGTGGTGACTGGCCTCCATGGCCAGTTGCAAACGCTCGGAGGCCTGCTGCAATTGCAGAGTCCTGGCGGCAAGCTCGGTGGTCCGTTCGCTGACCAGGGCTTCCAGGTGATCCCGGTGCCGCTCCAGCTCCCTTTGAGCCTCCATGATCTCGGTGATATCCTCGACCGTTCCGATCAGCCGGACCGGCTGACCCTCCTCGTATTCATGGGCGCCCCGGGCATCCACCCAGCAGACCTGGCCATTGCAGGGCCGCGTGATCCGGTAACGATGATTCAGGGGTTCGCCTTGATCAACGGCGTGCTTGTATTCTTCGAGTGCTCGCCGGCGATCATCCGGATGCACCATCTGGGCCCAGTGCTCCACGTCACGCACATAGCGCTCGTCGATGCCCATGACTTCGTCGAACATGGCGGAGCCGGTCCAGTGTCCGGTCCGGAGGTCCGTGACGAAATAGCCGATCCGCGCCGCCCGTTGCGCCGCTTCGAGGAGGTAGGTGCGGCGCTGGAGTTCGGCTTCCACGGCCTTGCGCTCGTGGATGTCGCGGGACACCTTCAGGTAACCGACGATCTCGTCATGATCGTTGCGCATGGGGGTCAGACTGACATCGGTCCAGAGGCTGGAACCGTCCTTGCGGGCCAGCTCGAGGTCGCCCCGGAATGCCTCCAGGGGCAGCCCGGCGGCGAGTCTTTCGCGGTTTCGCGCCAATACGTCGTGGAGGGCCGCGGCCGCCTCCGATTGGGTCATGTCCTCCAGCGCATGCCCCATGATGTCCTCGACGCGGTAACCGCGCAGTCTTTGCATAGCCGGGCTGACGTAGGTGTAACGCCCTTCCAGATCCAGGACGGCAATGACATCCGTGGCGTTTTCGGCCAGCAGGCGATAGCGTTCCTCGCTGGCATGCAATTGCTCCTGGGCGTGCTTGCGCTGGGTGATGTCGCGGGCCAGCACGATGAAATCGGTGGCCGCAACCCCGCCGCCCATCGTGGCGATGGACAACTCATACCAGGCTTCCCCCGCCGGCAGGCGCAGCGGATAGGTCGCGCCCCGGCTCCAGCCCACCCGGGCCGCCTCGTCCAGCGCCGCCATGATCACCCGGGCGGCGGCCTCGGGCAGAACCTCGGTCACGAACCGGCCCAGAAACGCTTCCGCTGGAACATACAAGGGCACCACGGCGGAGGCGTGATAGTCGAGGATGCGGCCGCTCCGATCGATGCGAAACATCAAATCCGGCAGCGCGCTCAGCATCGCCTCCAGCCCGTCCTTGGCGAGCTTCAATTCGTCCTCGATCCGCTTCCGTTCCGTGATGTCGCGAACGAAACCGCAGTTGTATTCCTGACCGTCAAAGACCACATGATTGGCCCTGACTTCGACCGGGAACACGCGGCCTTTGGCATCCGCCAATCGGGATTCCAGCAATAGGGAACCCTTCAGCCGGAGTTCCGCCCAATGCCGCCGCCATTGTTCCGCGTCGTGGAGCATGTCCACATCGGTCACGGCGAGGGTCAGCATTTCGGCCCGGGTTCGCCCATACAGGCGGCAGGCGGCTTCATTGACATAAACGAAATGTCCCCGCGCAGCCACCCAGGTGGCCGCATCCGCGCTGTGCTCGACGGCATATTGGGCAAAACCGAGCGCTGCCTCGGCGCTTTTCTGCCCGGTGATGTCCAGCATGAAACCGCTCCAGACCGGTGCGCCGTCACGGGTCAAAGGTCCGGGCCGCGAGCCGATGAGCAACCATTTCAACCGGCCGGATGGGGCGTGGATGCGAGTTTCGGTGATGAAATAGTCACGGCGTTCGCGAAAGGCGGCAATGTTTTCTTCCCGCATTCGGGTCAGATCCGCGGGATGCACCAGGTTCCAGAAAGCGTTGGAATCCGCTTCCAGAACCTTCGGGTCGATCTCCAGGATCTCCCGGCACCTGGACCCGGCAAATAGAAACCGGTCGGTGTGGTCCGGGTACATGACATAGTCATAGAGCAGTAGGGGCACGGTACTGGCGACCCGCTCATAATGCGCCTCCCGCTCCGCTAGAGCGGCCTGCAACCTATGCTGTTCCGTCAAGTCCCGCCAGTGGCAGCAAATGGCGGGTTGCCCCAGCCAATCGAGTGTGTTCAGCGTGACTTCGACCGGGAATACCGAACCATCCCGGCGCTGATGCAGCCACTCGAAGCGGTGGGACCCCCGCTCCTGGGTGATGGCCAGCAAACGCTCGGCCTTGACGTGCGACAGTTCGCCATCCGGCTGGCATTCCGGTGATATCGCGGCGGGATGCAGTCGCAAGGCGCTGGCTTTGTCCGTGAGGCCCATGGCTTTCAAGGCGGCGGGATTGGCATCCACAAAGTTCGATCCGACGATGATCCAGACCGGATCGGGCATGCGGTCAAAGAGCACATGGAAGGGGTTGCTGAGGTCCAGAACGGAGCCCGGGTTCTCTTCCCTCGACCCCCATAGCGCGGCGATCCAGCGGCGCAAGGTCTTTCTCACGGATTCCCTCTTGTTACTCTTCAATGACCCGACCCAGCGGATTCCCCGCCCTGAGCGTCCGCAGGAGCGCTTTCATCTGTTTGAGGTCCAGCGGTTTGGCTAAAAATTCATCCACCCCGGCGTCGAACGCGGCCTGGCGTTCCTCAAGCAACACCCCGGCGCTTAGCGCAATCACCGGGAGATCGCGCAGGGCCGGCGTTTGCCGGATGTTTCGGGTGGCGGTGAGGCCGTCCATGACCGGCATCTGAACATCCATGAAGACCACGTCGAAGGCCTCCGGTTGGGCTTCGAGTAGTCGCAGGGCCTGCTGACCGTCCGCCGCGAGGGTGACCTCGGCGCCCTCGAGTTTGAGGTAGCGGTCGAGCAGCAGCAGATTGATGCGGTTGTCGTCCACGGCCAGCACCCGCAAGCCGTGGCAGCCTGGCGCCGCTTCCACGACAGCGGGCGCCACGGCCGGCGGCTCCGACAGGCCACTTTCGGCCTGTTCACAGGGAATCTCGAACCAGAACAGGGTGCCCTTGCCCACCTGGCTGTGGACGCCCATCTGGCCGCCCATCAACTCGACCAGGCGCTTGCTGATGGACAAACCCAGCCCGGTGCCACCGTAGCGGCGCGTGATGCTGGCATCGGCCTGACTGAAGGGCTGGAAGAGGGCTTCCAGCCTGTCGGCCGCGATGCCGATGCCCGTATCCTCGATCTTGATCCGCAGTTGCTGGGTAGTCGGTGTCAGCGGCCGCTGGTCCAGATGAACGTCGACGCCACCACGATCCGTGAACTTGAGGGCGTTGCCGATCAGATTGACCAGAATCTGCTCCAGGCGCTGGGCGTCGCCCACCAGCGCCGGCGACGCGTTGGCCGGGCCATGAAAGCTCAGGATCAGGCCCTTCGCCGCCGCCGTAGCCTCCAGCAGTTGGGCGACCCGCCGCATCACGTCGGCCGCGCGGAAGGGGCGGGGATCCAGCCGGAGATGCCCCGCCTCGATCTTCGAAAAGTCGAGAATGTCGTTGATGATGTGGAGCAGACTGACGCCCGCGTCGCGGATGCGCAGGAGCATGTCCTGCTGATCGGTGTCGAGGGCGCTCCGCTCCAGTAATTGGGCCATGCCGAGGATCGCGTTCATGGGGGTGCGAATTTCATGACTCATGTGGGCCAGGAACTGGGATTTCGCGGCATTGGCGCTCTCCAGTTGCGTCGTGCGCATCAGGACCAGCCGTTCGAGTTCGGCATTGAGTTCCTTCATGTCCTCCGCCGACCGCTGGCGCTCGGTCACATCGACCACCACTCCAATGACATGACGACGACCGTCCAAGACCACCGGACTCAAGCCCACCTCGACGGGAAAGATCGAGCCATCCTTGCGCAGGCCCGCGAGAAAACGACCCACTCCCATTCCACGCGGACTGGGGCAGGCCTGGTAGCTCGCGCGGTCTTTCTCATGCTGCCGCCGGTGCTCCTTCGGCACCAGCATTTCCATGGGGTGTCCGATCAGTTCATGCGGGGCATAGCCAAACAAGCGCTCCAGCGCCTGATTCACCTGGGTCACGACGCCACGCTCGTTGACCAGGAGCAAGACGCTGGGCGACGCTTCCACCAGGGCTTTGAAATACTGTTCGGACTGCTTGCGCTCGGTGATGTCCAGGCAGGAGCCGATGTAACCCAGAAAGCAACCTGCCGCGTCGAAGCGCGGGGCGCCATTGTCCTGAAGCCAGCGGTATTCCCCGTCGTGACGCCGCAGCCGGTAGTCCATGCTGAAAGGCTGACGCGCGTTGAAGGACTCCACATAGACTTCAAGACAATGGTCGAGATCGTCGGGATGGACCCCCTCCGCCCAGCCATTGCCGGCTTCCTGCTCCAGCGTTCTGCCGGTGAAATCCAGCCAGACCTGATTGAAATGGGTGCAAAGCTGGTCCGGTCCCGCAATCCAGGTCATGACCGGCGCCGTATCGGCCAGGTCCTTGAAGTGCCGTTCGCTTTCCCTGAGGTCGAGTTCCGCCCTTTTCCTCTGGGTGATATCGCGAATGAGGCCAGTATGGCGCTGGCTATCCCGATCATGGCGGCCATGGATCTCCACCCAATGCGGCTCGCCATTCGCGTCCAGCAGGCGTAATTCGACCGTGGAGGGCTGGCCGGAATCCTGGCGGGTATTGGCCAGCCAGGCGTCCAGCAGGGAACGGTCCTCGGGCAGGATGAACTGGCCGAGTTCGGCGCCCAGGCTGCCATCGATGGGGTGTCCGTAGTGACGCATCCAGGCGGCGTTGAGAAAGGCGATACCGTTCTCATCGTGCTCGAATACCACGTCAGCCAGGGTATCCACCAGGTTGCGATAGCGCCGGTGGGACTGCTCCAGGCTCTCCAGTAACTTAAGGGAGACTTGGACTTGCAACTCCCGGTTCAAGTCGTCCTCGTTCATGATGTAGTAATTAATAATGGGTAAACCCCCGGCTCTGCCGGGGAGACAGCAGCAGTTTGACATTTCCGGGAGTCCATCGAGGACACTCCGCATCGTGAGCCGCCAAGCTAACGATAGTGGAGCATCCTGA
>Ga0172373_10004994_pt1 | contig 18436 bp, 17 predicted proteins | sample Lak10m_2_FD_114546 | JGI IMG/M metagenome (GOLD analysis project Ga0172373, IMG submission 114546) | Freshwater microbial communities from Kabuno Bay, South-Kivu, Congo - kab_092012_10m | ecosystem: Environmental > Aquatic > Freshwater > Lake | place: Democratic Republic of the Congo...
CGCAGCGATTCTATAAAATTCAAATTTTTTCTTTAACATTCCATAATCGTCCCTTTTTCGATATTTATTCTAATTTTTTCTTTTTTCCCGGGGTGGTCCCCCCGGATACCCCCAGAAGGGGCGGAGCCCCCTTCACCCCCACTAATCGGCCATAACCTCGCACCAGTCGTCAGCCTCCGGCTTCCTTTGTGGTACTCAGACAGGATGGCCTGATTTTGATGGACGTCGATTAACCCTTCGAAAATGGGGACAAAAACGACTTTATTCTGAACAATTACGCCAATCTTGGCCTGGGCTATCTATTGCAAAAACGATTGGCGTATTTGAGCTACCCCGCAGTACTTGGTACTACACCCCGAAGTCTAAAAATCTCAAACGATCGTGTACTGCCCGTTGCGAAGCAATATCCGGTGGGAAGCCGATTTGACTTTGGTTCCATATCAATCCGGGTTCCTCTACTTATTTTCGTCATCGACGTGTTTGACAAGGAACTAATCGGACATCATTTTGGCTTCCGCTGCCGTAAAGAAGACGCCATTGAATCCCTGAAAATGGCCGTCCTTTCACGCTTCCCCTCAGGCGAAATCCCGGACAATTTCCGGTTAACGCTCCGCCTTGACCGAGGGTGCCAATTTACCGCGTTTGACTTCGCCAAATCGGCCAAAATCTTCAATATCGAAATCGAGTTTTGTGATGCCCAAGCCCCTAACCAAAAGCCATTTATCGAGTCATTCTTCTCCAATTTTAAGCGCGAAGAAGTCTATCGCAATTTTTACCAAAATCCGGCTCAAGCCATTTCTGCTTGGTTCGCTTATTGTGACTGGTACAACAATCTAAGACCCCATGCCGCTCTGAACTATTTGAGTCCAGCCCAATTCAGACGGGTCAATTTCTCCAAATACTCAAGTTCGGGACGCTTTTTTGTCCAATTTTATAGGGGCTTTACCGTTTGATCTTTGACATTCACGATAAATGGATTATTTAAGTAGACAAAACGAAGGCTTATTTATTGCCCCAATTGCCCTATGACTATGCTTCACTTGAACCCCATTTTGATGCCAAAACCACGGAGATTCACCATACCAAGCATCATCGAGCCAAAATCACAAACCTCAATGCGGCCATTGATGGCACTGCTTTGGCTGGACTGGATATCGAGGCCTTGATATCTGATTTAAGCCAAGTGCCAGACGCAATTCGAACGACCGTTCGAAACAATGGTGGGGGGCATGCCAACCATAGTTTATTTTGGACGGTACTGTCCCCGAATGGCCGGGGCCAGCCCTCGACGCGATGTCCTTGGGCGACGAAACGGCGCATTCGTTTGGGTTTAACGTGGTTCGGGCCCGGTTTTGGACCGTCATTGTCGCGTCTATATTGACCGCCATTGCGGTATCGATGGGTGGCATCATCGGATTTATCGCCTTAGTTGTCCCCCACATGATGCGGCTGCTGGGCGTCCATCGCCACCGTCATTTAGTAATATCGTCCCAGCTTGCCAAAGTCCGCCATGCTCATCGTCCCATAAACAGGCGGACTACTGCCTCCGATCAAAATCAAGACATCCTCCCTACGGCTTACTTGATACACCGCACGGTCATGTGATGGTCCAACCTCTACTCTCTTCGTTTCTCCATTCTGAATATTCTCGCAATTATGTCTGACATCCATGAAATCCGTGATTGTAGCGGGGTTATGCCTAGCCGGCTTCCCATCCACACCTATTTTAGGTTCCAGAGCCGCCTGGCGAGGTGACGCAGCGACAGCTGGGTTGGATCCCATTTCAGCCTTCAATGCTTGTATCGCTCCCCGAAGGTCATCCGCCGAACTGTTCATGGGGCCTACCCCTTGCGCCGTTAGCAAGTCAGCGACCCCCTGGGATTTGGTCGTTCCCTGCGGTTCCCCTTGGTGAAGTAACGCCAGAAAATAATCCGTAGACTTGTCCGGATCGTGTTCAGTCGCGTATTGAGCGTCCTGGGGGGCTCTGAGCGGCTGCATTGCCATGAGACGAGCAGCCGCTCCAGGTTTCAAACCTGTCGTCCCGCCCTGTTGATGACCCAGCCCCATAGGCTTGTCCCCTGGCCTCGATTCCGAGCCGGCAGCCGTTGAAATTTTAATCCCACGCTCAGCTAGGCTTGGTTCAGGACCGCGTTTCACACCGACAGTACTTTGAGACGTAGGTCCCATACCCGCAGCGTTTCTCCCTCGAGAACCACCATCTGTCTTCTGAACCTCGGCTTTAACCGCAGGTGTATTGGCGCCAATCATCCTTGCTGCCGTCTGCAACATATAGCGTCCTGCCCGGCCTAATCCATTCATAATTTCCCCCCCCGATCGCATTTAGTCCCCCTTCGGAACTACGTTCCCATTGGTTTCCCCAAATCCCAATCGGTTAAACCTCGTTATTGCCCCGACCGTTTTCGTTCGGCAATGTAGGCCCCTACCACGCTGTCTTGTTCCAATTCTTCCATCAGGCGGGCCGCCCGGTTGTAACCGATGCGTAATTTGCGTTGTAAATACGAGGTGGATGCGTATTGGGTGCTCATGATGATTTGTTTGGCCTCGTCGAATAACTCGTCGCGATCCGACCGCGAATCGCCGCCCTCGTCACCCGATAACGGTTCGACATCCATAATGGCGTCAACGTAGGTGGGTGCGCCTTGTGCCTTTAAAAACTGCACCACCGCTTTCACTTCTTTTTCACTGACATACACCCCTTGCACCCGCCCCGTTTTAAACGACCCCACCGGCGAGTACAACATATCCCCTTTACCCAATAATTTTTCGGCACCCGTTGCGCCCGCAATGAGTACGTGCGGCATTTTGGCCAAATCCATTAACGTGGGATCCCCGGTGATCGTCAACCCCACGCCCGCCAGAAGTCGAGAATGCGAGTTGAAGAAATCCGTTTTTTCCAAAAGCCCGCGCAACGTAACGGTCTCGGTTTGCGTATTGGGAACTTCGATCCCCACCAACGCCTTGCCCGGTATCGGCGCCTCAATGCGAACGTCCGCCGTCGCCAATTTGAGGAATCCTTGGCCAACGCTGTAATCTTAACCACCTTCACCCCGACACCCGGCTCTAACTCGAACCGTGTTACGGACGGGCCCGGCGTAATGTTAACCACTTTCGCCGCGACGTTAAAACTGGCCAAGGCTTCTCTGTCGAATTCAAAGACTATTTTAATTCTACAAATTTTGGGTTAACTGTGGGTGCTGAATACACAATTTCTAAATCATTTGCACTTGATGCCCGTTATTTGATTGGGTTAACAGATCTTTCGAAATCTTCTGATTCTGATATTAAAGAATCAGGCTTCCAATTTGGCGTGCGTTACTCGTTCTAACTAATATCTTGAGGCGGCTATTAACAGCCGCCCTTTTTTTTAAAATATAGTTTTTCCAAAGGATTAGTTTAAAAAAGTCCGAAAACCAGAACGGTTTAGTCTCTACAACCTGGATTTAGAGAGAATATCGTAAAAGATTCTAGCATTGAGCGCATTCCAGGCAAAATCATACCAATCAGATCCCGGTAGCCGCGTCATTTTTCGGTGTTGTTGGGTAACGACAGACGGCCAAATGTTCTAAGTAGGCCCTGCGTCAGCAGGGCTTTTTAGTGTAAAAAGTCAGGAAATGAGAGTATAAAGTAAAAAAAAAAGAATCCAAAGAAAGGTGTAGGGGGGCTTTCCCGACCAGCCCCTAGCCAAATTTATTGGGGAACCCACAACTCAAAATAAATGGGCAATGGCGACACACCGTTTCAGGCCGCAGATGTTCTTGTCGAGCCAGCTCAGGAATCCCTGTGACCGGAAAATGCCCCGCTGCAATTTGATCAATGATCCACTTAATTCGATCCAACACCGCCCCATCGGTGGTCGGAGTAATAATCATGGGTTGTTGGCGTTTTGGAACCAAAATTGCCTTGGACTCGGGGGTGACCATAACCGTTTTCCGTTCAATCTTTTGGCGGGACAATACCCAGATAATACCTGCATCGACAGAGAGATTTTGAGAAAGTAACGCCAGGCGGTAGATGGGTAACTGGAGATGGGATAAGGTTTCTAGCGCAATTTTGGTGATACCGGTCGTGCCCGTTTTAAAGTCGACAATGACACGTTTTTGACTCTCGCGATGAACGGCGATCAAATCAATTCGGCCTTTGAGGCGGATGTCGGAATCAGGGAGCGTCCATTCGAACGGGGATTCAACCTCAACGACCTTGAAGTCCTGCACAAACGAGATGAACGACGGAATTGCAAGTCGGAGCAGCCCAGGGGCCTCAAGTGTTCCAATTAGCCGTCTATGGATCAGTGGTGCCAATTGCCCGCCACGCAGTTGGCGTACATCGCGGAAGCCCTCGGTTTCGAGCCAATGAACGGCTTTCTGGTGGAGATCGTCCGGTGAAACCTGCTGCGCCTGCAAATATAAGATGCATTCTCCGGCAATGCGGTGAAGAAGTTGCCCTTGCTCGTCAGGATCCAAGTCGATGGTTCGGTTCGGGGGTGGGTTCACTCTTAGATATCGGTTCAGATAATAGTGGCGAGGGCAATTTTGGTAGGCCTCCAATTGAGACGCCGATACAGTAGTCGGGGGGGCAATCTCCGGGGTTAGCAGGGGGCTGGATGCACGTTGCGCGGTGTCTGGGGCGGGCAGTCTCGGGACAATCACTTGGTATGATACTTGAGCGGTGGCCAACGCCGTCGTAACGGCCCCAGAAATGACTTGGGGTTCTCCTGCGATAGTCCGTGGGCCACAGATATGAAGGTCACGTCGGGTTTGGCCCAACAACCAATGAATCCACCGTTGATGAGCGTTGACACGCATATCGATCGTGGGAATGGCCGGGTCTCCGGGAAGCGTCACGTTGCCCAGGGAATGGTCGGGTGGTGGGAAGCTGGAATCCGTCGCAGATGGAACGATCCATATATCCGCTGGGACCATGGCGGCGTGTTGAAGCGAGCAAATTCTGATTCCGGTTGTGAGCTCTGAGGGAGACTTTGTGCCGCGTAATCCCTCCAGTAATACCGAAAGTTGGGTATCGATAGGGAGCGATGGCCGAATGGTGTCCCATTCCCCGATGAGTTGGAACACGGCACCCCATTCGCGAGTGGCGGATGGGTTCCAATGCGACCGGTTGGGATGTTCGAGCGTTCGAGCAAAGGTGCTAATTGTATCGATGGTTTGACCCAATAACTCTTGGGTAACGGTCCATAAGTCGGGGACCCATTCTGAGTGCGCTGCCCCAGATGGCCATGGATCAATATCCAATATTCCCTGTTGGATCAGGCGGTTGTGCGTCGTCACCAGGTCGGCGGCGTTGTATCCACACGGTTTCGGGCAATGACGTCGGGTGTCCAGCCAATCGAGGACATCCCGGACCCTGAATCCCCCCGAGATTGCGGCGGTTGTAGCGGCGACCATTCGGCCCGGGAGGGTATCCCCCAGAGGAGTCCCCAGCGCGCTTGCTACCGGAATCCCGGCTTGGCCCAACGCAGTGGCCAGAGGGACATGCAGCGCATCGAACTGCGCCAATGCGATTCCGACGTCCGGGGTTCCTGCGGATCGAATTAATTGGACAAGTAAGGCGATCTCGTCGTCTGAGGTTTCGGGTTGCCAAACGGTTAGGGCGGGGGTGACACGTGCTGCCCGAATATCGATTTCTTGGACATGGGGAAACGCTCGGAGCAGTGCCATCCAATCTCGCGTGCCGTCAGATGGATAGGTAGTATCTGGTACCACAACGACGGAAAACGGATGGGCTGAAATCAAGGTGCGAAGGACATCCCGTTCGGCAGGCAGGGGATCTGTGAATCCCAGAAACACCAAGGTCGAAGAGCCCCCTCGTTGGAGGGGACGCCACTGCTCCCGTTGTCCGTACCGATACGCAAACAGTTGGTCCCGAATGCCGATCTCGTCGCGGGCCTCTTGAATTGTGGCGATCACCGATCGGATGTTGATTCGGTTAACCGAAGGGAACCATTGGTGTGCAATTCGGTCGAGTGTAGCGGTGGGCAATGTGTGCATGACAGCTAAATTCGCCAATGTGATCAGGCGATTCCAAATGCCCGTTAACATTAAGAATGAGATGAGTTCTGGATGGGACGACTCGAGCCGGGACAACGCCAATGCGCGGGCGGCTGCGTCCAACAGCGGGCCTCGCCGGACCGAAATCCCGGATGCGCCGACGACCCAGTCATCCAATGTCGAAATGTGGGGAAATGCCTGGATTGTCGCATCACTGGTGGTGTGGCGAACGAGGACCTGTTTGAGCTCAGACGTACTGACGATGATCGCAACATCATCGGGCGATGTCTCGATGAGCGATCGAATCAGACTGTCGATTTCTGGGGTAAGCCACCCCTCGGGTGTCAGGTAAAGGTGAACTGTTCCTGTCACGAGTGTTGCATGCGGCTATATCCCCAGGTGAGTAGTAAGCCCGCGCCACAGGTCACGATAATTGCGGCCCCGGGAGGGATGTCCCACCGCAACGCGGCGACGAGCCCGACGCCACTACAAATGGTGCCAAATATCCATGCGAGGGCCACTTGAATCGGACGACGTTGGCTGAGTAGTAACGCTGCAGCGGCCGGTGCGACTAACAACATAAAAACCAAGAGTACGCCTGCCAATTTAACGCTCGAGGTGACCACGATGCCAAAGGTCGCGTAGAAGGCAAAGTCCCACCACTTGGCGCCTTTCAATGTCGTATCGCCATCGGAAACTGCCCAAAATGCGCGACGGCATAGCCAATGAATGAGTCCAACGGCAGCATACAATAGAGTGGTCTTGAATAGATCGGGGGGCCATACAAATAAAATATTACCGATCATCATTTCTTGCAGATGGTGCCCTTCCCCTGGAAATCGGCTTAACGCTGCGATCGCCGCTGCGGCCGCAACCACGTAGACAATACCGATAATCGCTTCTTGGGGGATATCGCGGCGCGCTGATGATCGGGTTAGCGTGAAAATGGCGGCGCCGACGATCGTAAATGATACTGAAATGAGATAGCCCTCAGGACTCCCCAGCGAAAACCCGACGATCGCCCCAATCAATGCACCAAACGATGCCAGTTGGGCCAATGCAATGTCCAAAAAAATCACGCCTCTGCGCAAAACGTGTAATCCAAAATAACCATGGATGGCGGCCAAGAGCGCGCAGGCGATAAATGGAACGCACAGAATGCTCATCGGGAGGACGTTAATGCGCTTTTTAGCGTTGCGATGTTGTGATCGATTAAGCCTCGGTACGTTGCGGTGGCGGACGAATCGATCACAGATGGAATCAACGGAGCTAGTCTAATGCGAGTCGAGTCGAGGTGTTTAAACAGTGCCGAATTGGCTTGGGCTTGCGCGGGTTCATAAATCAGCACAGCATAGTCGCCTCGATTAATTCTGGTTTTTAGCGTCGGGAGATCGACCCCCAACGATCCCATGCCAGGGTAGACTTCCACGGTCCCGGCGTTTCGAATATCGAATGCCTTTAAGAAATAGTCCCAACTGGAATGAAATGACAATACCGGAACGTCTTTGAACTCGGCAATACTGGCTTTCCATCGGGCCATATCCGTTCGGATGGCCTGTGCAAAGGCGGTATAGTTTCGATCATAGTCGCTTTTGTGGTCGGGATCGATTTGGATCAAGCGATCGCGGATTTCGTCTGCGATAATAATCCCGTTCAATGGATCTAACCAATAATGGGGATTGCCAGACCGATGAACATCGCCGACACCCGGCGCATTCGGATTAACCTTGGCGGGTAATTTTTTGATTCCGACAGAGGCATCCAAGTAACCCGATTTTCCGTTCATAACCCGAGGGTTCCCAGCGGTTCTCAGAATACTATCCATCCAGCCGTCGAGTTCCATTCCAATTACCACCACCAGGTCGGCTTGGCGGATTTTCGATACCATTGATGGACGGGCTTCGATTTGGTGTAAATCTTGGCGGCCATCGGTTAGACGGGTAACGGTTACATGGCCCTGCCCAATGGTTTTGGCGATATCGGCGAGGTCGCCGGTACTGGTAACAATCCGAATCGAGGCGATGGTCGGCATCGCCAGTGCCACCGTCGCGATTGTCGTGGCCGCAAATAATCGCCATTTATTGAAGTGCATGGGTGTGACTCCCTAGGTTAAAGACCAATTGTCCATAAATCGCTGGGCTGTCGGTTTCTAAATCGTGGATGTATTCGACTCGTCCAAAATAGGTCTCACTAAATTTTTGCATGAGATTAAGAGACAGTCGACGATCCAACGCGGGGTCCCCGATGTCCGCACGCTCACTGTGATCGTAGCGTACCCCGATTTCGAAGCCCGTTTCGGTGCGATAATTCGCCAACAAAAATCCCCCAGATCTTGCCGCTGATATCCCGTCGACGTTGCGGTTCAGCTGGATTAGTTCTCCCTGCACCATTATCCGACTTTTTGATCCTAAAAATTGTCGAAAAGTCAAATCGGTTCCAATAATCGTTGCGTCATCACGTTGGGTTGCATATTCCGGCCCAAATCCTTGAAGTCCGCTGAATCCCAGTTCCGCTTCGGCGGAGTCACTCAGTTCAACTGACGACCAGAGTCGTCCGGTGGACAAATAACCAGTCGGCGAGAAAGGGAGATCTGCGGGTGTGCCCGCTAGCGTATTTTTCCAATGACCCAACTCCAATCGACAAAAAAATGGTAGGGGGAGTATGGCATTAAGGGCAATTCCATCGGCCGCTAGATTTTCGGCCCCAAAAAACTGAGAGACCACGGCAGGCCGGTCGATCATGGCTTGTTGCTCGGGATGTAATTTATTTTGTTTTCCAAATGGGACAAATTGACGGCCAATGCTGGCCCCGACGCCATCCATGAGGCTCGAAAATTCAACGAATCCGTTTTCGACTTCGGTGGCAAATTGTCCATCTTCGGGATGGATGGCCACGATCAATGTCGCGTCAACATCCGGATAAACCTTGCCCTGAATGGTAAGCTCCAATTCGTTGAAACCGATCTGATCGTCCGATTGCTTATTGGGGTTGAGATGATAGCCCCCTTGCATAGTTCCTACTGCGCCGACCAGAACTGCCGAATTAGGTGTTTGAGCGGTGATGCTAACGGCGCAACCCAACACGACTAAAAATATCCATTGTTTCATAATAAATCCTTTCAATGTCACTATTGCGGCCTCATGTTGCCATAAATGCAATATTATTGCAATAAATGCCGATGGAGTCCTAGCGTTCGAAAAGAGGGCAAATGTGGGATACACTTTCGAGTCATGATTACACTCGGTATCGATCCTGGGATTGCGACGACCGGATTTGGCGTGATCCAAAAACAAGGCAATAAATTTGCGATGATTGAATTTGGGGTGATTTTGACCCCACCCAAGACCCCATTGCCGCAACGGTTGGCACGGATGGCGGCGGAGCTGCGGGAACTAATCCGTCGAACCCAGCCGGATCATATGGCAGTGGAAGAATTGTTTTTTAATACAAATGCCAAGACCGCATTGATCGTTGGGCAGGCCCGGGGGGCGATTCTCTTGGTTGGGGAAGAGATGGGGTTGCCGATTTTTGGGTACACGCCAATTCAGGTCAAGTTAGGTGTTAGTGGGTATGGTCGGGCTGATAAAAATCAAGTTCAGCAGATGGTGAAGCAGCTTTTGGGGTTAGATAAAATCCCAAAGCCGGATGATGCGGCGGACGCACTTGCGATTGCGATTTGTCACGCTCATTCGGTTCGTCTAAAATCGCTGGCATGATTAGTTTTTTAAATGGACGGTTGTGTGAGGCCAGCGATGAATGGGTTGTTATCGATGCCGGCGGCGTGGGCTACCAAGTGTTTGTTCCCCAAACGGTGATTGCTGATTTGCCTGCGCAGGGCGAGCCAATGAAGGTGTATACTTACCATTACATTCGCGAAGATCAGCAGTCGCTGTACGGGTTTCTGACTGCCGAAGATCGTCGGTTGTTTGGTACGCTCATTTCGGTTTCGGGGGTGGGGCCTAAGGTGGGGATCAAGTTTTTCTCGACTTTTGCAGCCGGTCAATTGGTTGGGGCGATCGTCCACGAAGATATCGCCCAACTGACCTCCGTACCCGGAGTCGGTAAAAAGTTGGCGGAGCGGATTGTGATCGAGCTCAAAGATAAGTTGCCCAAAAGCCATGCCGTATCGATGGCGGGGGCGATGGGTGCAAAGGCCCGAGGGAAAGTGTTGGGGGCCTTGGGCGATGATTTAATGACGGCATTGCGGCAATTGGGCTACGGGGCAGAAGAGGTAAAACGGGCGTTGGCAAAAGCGGGAGATCAGTTGGACGAGTCGATGGCATTAGAGGCCGCATTAAAAGTGGTGTTTAGGCACCTGGTGAACTAGGAGTCGGGAATATGGGTTCGGTATGTGACTACGCTGGATATGACTATAAAAAGAAGTTTTGGGACGAAGTGGATCGTCGGTATGAAAATTTGACGGAACATCGGACGATTACGCGAATCCTCGAAAAAAACGGCGTTCGCAACGCGGATATCCTCGATTTGGGGTGTGGATTTGGTCGGTTGTTTGATGCGTATCAACCGTTTGGGAAACAATTTGTCTTGCTGGACTATGCCGATAATATGCTCGCCCATGCAAAAGAACGGTTGGGTCACATTCCTGAGATCACCTTCGTTCAGGGCGATGCCCGTGAAACGCCGCTGGCAAACGCCTCCGTCGATGTGATTGTATCGATTCGGACCTTGCATCATTTGCCGGATTACCAACGATTTATTGCTGAGATCCATCGGCTGTTACGTCCGGGTGGGTTGGTTATTTTTGAGATTCCGAATTATCGTCATTGGCTTAATATTGCGCGGTTTTTGGTTGGCAAACAACATAATCCGTTTGCAAAACGGGTCACGTCTGTCGGGAGTTTTTCGAACTTTCACCCGCAGCTCATTTATGATGCCGTGAAGCAGCAAGGTTTTGTTGTCGAAGACAAAATTAATACCTCGTTTTTTAGATCAGCGTTTCTCAAAAAGCAGATTCACCCCGATACGTTGGCCAACTGGGATTTGGCTTTGCAACGATTCCTTAGCTGGACGGATCTTACCCCCAGCATCTACCTCGCCGTCCGAAAACCGAGTTAAAATGGGCGATTTGCGGTCTATGCGGCGGCTCAACTATACCGCTACGCTGAAGCTCCGCTCCTTGATAGTCTTCGCCTTCGCCTAGCCCACAACTCGCTCATTTTAATCGGTTTTTAAGGGCAGATGGGATGGGTTGCCGCCCCCCTTGTTTGGGATTTTATATTGGCAGTCTCTTTTTGATTTTGGGTAAAAATTAAGGTTTGGTTATTTGTGCGCGGAGTATATTGGCTAGTCCGGCGTGATTTTCTACTATTTTTATAGTTGCCGTGTTAGAAAGCGTGTGAATATAGGCATGATGTACGGTTAAAACTAAATCTTGAAGTTCAGGGTCTTCTTCTAAATCGACAATGGTTAGGCCAATTCTCTTCGCTTCATCGCTACTAATATGCCTTACATGGGCTTTCGTTTTTTTGTGATCGGACAACTCATTAACAATGTTTTGGCAATGCTTTAGTTCCTGGGGGTTTTCGAACATTCCGCTTGTTAACCAACTGAGAACTATTTCCTTAGACCATTCTCTTGCATTTTCACAGCTTAGCAGAAATGTTGGGTGGTATTTCCCAATAATAACTTGCCAAAGTGGAATGCGGGATGGATCTTTTTTGATTTCTTCCGAAGCCCGTTCGAATTCTTCGATTACAGCCGGAGCTGAAATTCCTCCAAACTGTGGATCGATAGGGCCAATGTTGGATTGCTTGCCCATATAAATTTTTCGGGCGGAGCATGCGATCATGGTTCCAGCAGACATTGCAATTTGTGGGATGAAAACCTCAATGTTGGTTCCGAACATTTTTCTGAGATAGTCGACTAAAGACTCTGTTGCGGCTACTTGTCCGCCAGGTGTATGGAGAATTAAATCTAGGCCCTTATCTCTGTCCAGCCCGTGGATTGCTGCCATAAATGCATTCTTGTCGTTATCATTTATTTCAACGCCCTGTATCCCTGGCTTTTGTAACCAACCGGAATAATAACAGATCACATTCCGATTTCGTTTTTCAAACAACTGATTTAAATATTTGCGTCGAACAAAATCGAATGAATCTCTTCTGGTTAGAGATGCTTCATTGATTTCATCGAGAACTTTATTCCAATTAGGCATGATCTAGACTGAGCTCGAAGAAGTGCTGAACTGAATGCCTTCGGACTTCAATAGAGTGAATTCGCGAAAATAGGGGTGGTCAACGTAGGGCAAAGCGGGGGCTAAATTTAGGATCTCAAAGGTTTGTAATATTTGAGCCTTACGATCATCCGAGACGTAGGGGAACTGTTCGGTTTTTTGTATTTTTTCTGAACTCACTAAGCTACCTCCCAATTTTTGTATTGTAATTCGTTTGTTCCATTCTTTGAAGCTAGTTAAACGACCTAAAATGAGACACCCCTCGTTAAGGTTGAGTTTTTATGTAAATTAGATGCCAGATGTCTGATTTACATAAAAATTTAGGTTCCCCAAAAAAACGAAAGCCGTAAGTGCGCTGTATTTTCCGAAAGCAAGCATCGAACAAAAAACCAGCGCCCGCGGCTAAGCGAAGATTACGCGGAAAAAAATTTCGAGTCAGAATCGATGCGCCGAGTATGGGAAACATCGAGTAAAAATGGCGAAGTTTTCGTGTAGGCCGACCCGTGGGCTATCAAGGAGTGGAGCAAGTGCGGAGCGGTATAGCCGAGGGGAGGATTACGCGGAAAATCCGCCATTTTGACCGATGTTACGGTTCGATGAGGCCGATCTTGCCCTTGCCTAGTGGATAAACCACATTGATCTCTTCAGATTGGATGTTCCGAAACATCAAGAACGGAGTCTTTCGTTCGGTTAAGATATCCGCCGCTTCATCAATTTCCATCGGCTTGGCGATGTATAAATCATCTTCGTCAAATTCAGCGGATGAGGTGGACTTCGGCGCGGTGATGTCTTTGTCGCCTTTTACCGCCACGGCAGCCTTGCGGTTGTGGTCCCGTAGTTTTTCTTTGTGTTTCTTTAATTGCTGAGCGAGTTTTTCACAAACCATATCAATGCTCGCGTACATGTCTCGAGACGCTTCTTCTGCACGAAGTACCGTTTGTGACGCATGGAGGATGCCGGCCGCAAATTGACGAGAATCCTCGTCTGAATTGTCCCGGATATCCAATTCAATAATAACGTCTTGGATGTTGTCGAAAAATTTTAAAATCTTTTCAACCTTCTTGTGCGCGTATTCTTTTAGAGCACCAGTGATATTCACATGATGGGATTTAATGGTAATGTTCATCTCGTCTCTCCTTAAATGAGTGGAAGGATACTATCACGGCGACTGACCAAAGTCATCTCGCGGAGGCAATCATGGCATTAAAGGCAATTATACTCGCAGCAGGCAAGGGGACCCGAATGAAATCGGACGTCCTAAAAGTGGCACATAGTGTCGCCGGTAAACCTATTGTGAGCTATGTGGTGGATACGGTACTCGCGATGGATGTTACCGATATTTTTTTAGTAGTCGGGCATCAGGCTGAACTTCTTAAAAATGCGGTCCAACATGAAAAAATCACCTACGTTCTCCAAGAAGAACAATTGGGAACGGGACACGCAACCAAGCAAGTTGCTCCCTATGTCGATGTCAAAGGATCTGACACTATTTTTGTGTTGGCGGGCGATTGCCCATTAATTGAAGAAGACACGCTCCGCAACCTCATCGCAGTCCACGCCGAAAGCAATGCCGCGGTAACGATTTTAACGACTATGATGGCAGAACCCGGAACCTATGGTCGGATCTTACGGGGTAAAATGGGAACGGTGTTAGGGATTCGTGAGGCCAAGGATTGTACCCCGGAAGAATTGGCAGTGAACGAGGTCAATACCGGAGTATATGTCTTTCAAGTCCAAGATTTGTTTGAAAGCTTGGAAGAGGTCACCACTAACAATGCCCAAAAAGAATATTATTTGACCGATGTTATTCAAATTTTAAAGAAAAAACGCCGGGCAGTATCGGCATATTGTACCCCCAGAGCGGACCACGCGATTGGCGTCAATACGCGGATGGATTTGGCCGCGATCAATAAAATTTTGTACCAAAATAATAACCTCCATTTTATGACCGAAGGGGTTACGGTTGTGGACCCGGACACAACCTTTATTGATTCAACGGTTACCATCGGACACGACACCATTGTCCATCCGTTTTCGGTGATTCAAGGTCAGACCAAGATCGGAACCGGTTGTGTGGTTGGGCCGCATGTCTATATTCGTGATGGCCGTATCGAAAATTTGTCGGTGATCCCCCCGTTCACCAAGATGGGTTAGTTGATGACAGTACGTCCCATTTCCATTGTTACACGCATTATATCCGGTGACTTGGATACGCCTGTTTCGGCGTACCTTAAATTGGCGCCGCAACCCGGATTTTTATTCGAAAGTGTGGTGGGCGGTGAAACGGTCGCCCGATATTCGATTATTGGTCTTAACCCGATGGTTTCATACGAAGCCACCGAATCTGGCGTTCATGTCACCGTCGACGGGACTACCCGATTTGTTGAGGGTAATCCCATCGCTGTCATTCAATCTGACTTTGCCCACTATCACCCGACCCGATCGGCAGGCCCATTCCCGAACGGGCTATTTGGATTTTTTACATGGGAGATTATCGGGCAAATAGAAAAACTTAAATGGACCCCAAAACCGGGTCTTGGCTTACCCCTCGGGCGGTTTTTTATACCGGGCACTCTTGTGGTATTTGATCACGCGAAACGGGTCATGACGATCGTGGCTGCGTCCCTCGCGGGGGAGCACGAGGCCCACTTGACCGTCGAGAGGGTATTGGAACTGCTCCAAAGCGACACTCAGGCGGCACCACGGCCGATTCCAAAACAAAATGGTGATGTATTCGATCAGGTGACGGCATCGCTAACACCGGACGAATTTAAACAGTCGGTTCGCCGGGCGGGAGATCATATTCGTGACGGAGATGTGTTCCAATTGGTGTTGTCCCTGAGATTCCAGGTGGCAAGCAACAAAGCGCCGTTTGATGCGTATCGCGATTTGCGCTTGATTAATCCGTCACCTTATATGTTTTTTTTCGATTTTGGCGATTATCAACTGATCGGATCGTCACCCGAAATCTTGGTCAAATTGACCGATGGCGTTGCGACATTGCGACCGATAGCCGGTACCCGACCCCGCGACCCAAAACGCGACCCTCATCGCGAAGCACTATTAATTGAGGAGTTGCTCGCTGACCAAAAAGAGGTCGCAGAACATGTCATGTTGGTTGACTTGGGTCGCAACGACTTGGGGCGTGTTTGCGAATCGGTAGCGGTGACCGAAATGATGGGCATTGAAAAATATTCCCATGTGATGCACATCGTGTCGCATGTGGAGGGCCGGGTCCGTGATGGACTGAACGGCTTTGACTTACTACGTGCGACCTTCCCCGCCGGAACGGTGAGTGGTGCCCCTAAAGTCCGGGCGGTTGAGCTCATTGATGAGATCGAACCAACGGTGAGAGGCTTGTATTCCGGCGCAGTCGGCTACGTTGATTTTGGTGGCAACATGGATTTATGCATCGCCATTCGAACGGCAGTGGCCAAGGACGGGGTGTTTTACGTGCAGGCAGGCGCCGGGTTGGTGGCAGATTCTGATCCCGATACGGAATACCGGGAATGTCAAAACAAGGCACGGGGCGTCTTAACCGCATGTGTTCAAGGAGATACCCATGGCTAACGAGTCGATTCATGTGGTCGTGATCGATAATTACGACTCATTTACGTATAACTTGGTGCAATACTTTATGGAGTTGGGTGCGCAAGTGACGGTCTTCCGAAATGATGACATAACGGTTGCTGAATTGGCTGCGATGGCCCCTGACCGGATTGTGATTTCGCCAGGTCCGGGTCGCCCCGAAGCGGCGGGTATTTCCGAATCTGTGATCCGGGAACTAGGAGATAAATTTCCTATTTTGGGTGTGTGTTTGGGCCATCAGGCGATTGGCCAGGTGTATGGCGGCAAGGTGATCCATGCTCCGACGTTGGTTCATGGAAAAACCTCCCCTATTCTTCACAACGGAACGGGCGTGTTTCGGGGGATTCCGAGTCCGTATAACGCCACACGGTACCATTCCCTAATCGTTGATCGAGCAACGTTACCCGACGTATTGGAAATTACAGCGACTACGGAAGAGGGCCTTATTATGGGGGTGCGACATCGGAACTTGTCGGTGGAAGGAATCCAATTCCATCCCGAATCGATTTTGACGGAATATGGCAAGGAACTATTGAATAATTTTTTGGAGGCCCCCAATGGAACGCCTCGTTAGTGGGATTCAGCCGACTGGCAAGATGCATCTGGGAAATTGGCTGGGTGCAGTTCAAAATTGGGTACGCTTGCAGAGTCAATACGATGCGTTTTTTTTCGTTGCGGATTTGCATTCCTTAACCACAATTTACCAAGACCCATCCCAAATGGCACAAGCCAAATATGACTTGGTCGTCGACTTGTTGTCCGCTGGAGTTGACCCTAAACAGGCGTGTATATTTTTTCAGTCGGATGTTCCGGCGCATAGTGAATTACACCTGATTTTTTCGATGATAACCCCGTTGCCTTGGTTGGAACGGGTGCCAACGTACAAGGATAAGATCGACGAAATCCGCGACAAAGACCTGAACACCTACGGCTTCTTGGGATACCCCGTTCTGCAGGCGGCCGATATCTTATTGTACAAGGCTGCAGTGGTCCCTGTTGGGCGTGATCAGTTGCCCCATTTGGAACTCACGCGGGAGATCGCGCGCCGGTTTAACCACCTGTATCAACCCGTGTTCCCAGAGCCGGCGGACCAAATCACCGAAAATCAAGTGGTTCTTGGCCTTGATGGCCGGAAAATGTCCAAAAGCTACGGGAACACGATTCCGTTATCAGCAACCGCCGACGATGTGAATCGACTCCTCAAGACCATGGTCACGGACCCCGCTCGCGTCCGACGGACCGATCCAGGGACGCCGGAAGTGTGCCCTGTATTTTCGTACCACAAGATATTTAATTCCCCAGAGCGATGTGACGCTGTTGCATCTGATTGTCGGACAGCGGCGATTGGGTGTATTGCGTGTAAACAAGAGTGTGCGGATCGAATCAACGAACGGTTAACCCCGGTGAGGGAGCGCCGCGCATCGATTACGCAAGAAACGGTTACTGATGCATTGGCCTCAGGGGCCGACCGAGCACGCGCGGTGGCGATGCAGACAATGGATGCGGTTAAATCGGTAGTGGGGCTTACTGGTAGTTAAGTTCTCCGAGTAGCTCCGTCATGCGTTGATGCAGGTCGTTGACCTCGGGGCGGCTCACTCGGCCCCCGTTCCAGAGGTCATGGTTGAGTTGGTCGATACGATCATGGTCAATGTGCAAATTGGCTTCGTCAGGAAATTGCGAATACACAGTTGCATAGAGCCGACTCAATGCATGATATTCATTGGTAGATTGCATCGAATCCCCTCCAAATAACGTCGATAATCGTGACAACATCGATCCGGACTCCGCTGCCGGTGCAATCGTCGCCATCTCGGAGTGGAAGTCGTCGACGGCAGTTTTTACCAAGTCCATATTGCGTTGGGGTTTTGGGGCGTCCATATCCAGGTGGCTTAACAGCAGTTCGGTAAACCTCGAAAAACTAACGTCGAACCGGGCGGGTAATGTGCACCGGTCACCACCGATTGCCATTGAATCGGGAGTTGACGGCATCGATGTCGAAGGTAGCGAATTTCCCACAGGAGTTATGCCTCCGATTTGAAAATCGGCCACGTGTCACCTCTCAAAATAAATGGAGTCTAAAAAAGGATATGATCGACTAGTAAGTCCCCCTTAAATAGCCGAGTCCGTTATTCCCCATTCTCGGCCGGATTATTCATTGAAAAATTGCGTTAAACCAAAGCGAAGTCCTCGAGTGTGGGGAAAAGCCCAGGACCCCTCCCAAACCCTCCCCTTTGTAAGGGCAGGGCTTTAGAACCTCAAAACCTTGGCGCATTTTGGTGTGTTTTGGCAATCGGCTTATTTATTTTAGGATGTTTTATCCCGCTCATTTCTGGGAAAACGACCTTCTAAGGATTCCACGTATGGGGGACGGGGTCCACACTTTTTCGGCTCGATCGGGCCGGACTTTGAGGTGTCGTGTGGATATAAATGAACTTGTTCGGTCTGACTTTGCCTATGAACGAATTGTCGGTGGGACGTTCGACCTATTACGGGTCTGCGATTGCAAAAAATTGGTGGTGCTGAGCCCTAGAGGGCCGGCCGCCAAGCATAAATACGAGCTGGAAATGGATGAAGACGAACTCCGTATTACCCTCCACCGCGAAAGTGTGACCTCCAAGTATGCCTGCGCCAA
>Ga0172373_10004997_pt1 | contig 18428 bp, 12 predicted proteins | sample Lak10m_2_FD_114546 | JGI IMG/M metagenome (GOLD analysis project Ga0172373, IMG submission 114546) | Freshwater microbial communities from Kabuno Bay, South-Kivu, Congo - kab_092012_10m | ecosystem: Environmental > Aquatic > Freshwater > Lake | place: Democratic Republic of the Congo...
ATGTCAAAAGCCAAATTTGAGCGCACGAAGCCGCACGTGAACGTGGGGACGATAGGGCACGTGGACCATGGTAAGACGACGCTGACGGCGGCGATCACGCTGGTGCTGTCGAAGATGTTTGGAGGGGAGGCGAAGGCGTACGACCAGATTGACTCGGCGCCGGAGGAGAAGGCACGGGGGATCACGATCAACACGGCGCACGTGGAGTACGAGACGAAGAGCCGGCACTATGCGCACGTGGACTGCCCGGGGCATGCGGATTACATCAAGAACATGATCACGGGTGCGGCGCAGATGGACGGGGCGATCCTGGTGGTATCGGCGGCCGATGGCCCGATGCCGCAGACGCGCGAGCACATACTGCTGGCGCGGCAGGTGGGGGTTCCCTACATCATTGTTTACATGAACAAAGCGGATTTGGTGGACGATAAGGAGCTGCTTGAGCTGGTGGAGATGGAAGTGCGCGAGCTGCTCTCGAAGTACGAGTTTCCGGGGGACGACACGCCGATCATCATCGGCTCGGCGCTGAAGGCGCTCGAAGGCGACAAGAGCGACATGGGCGAGGGCTCGATCCACAAGCTGGCCGATGCGCTCGATAGCTACATTCCGTTGCCCAAGCGTGCGATAGACGGCCCGTTCCTGATGCCGGTGGAGGACGTGTTCTCGATCTCGGGTCGCGGGACGGTGGTGACCGGGCGGGTGGAGCGCGGGGTGGTGAAGGTGGGCGAGGAAATCGAGATTGTGGGCCTGAAGCCGACGATCAAGACGGTGTGCACTGGGGTGGAGATGTTCAGGAAGCTCCTGGACCAGGGGCAGGCGGGGGACAACATCGGAGTGCTGCTGCGGGGCACGAAGCGCGAGGAAGTGGAGCGCGGACAGGTGCTGGCGAAGCCGGGGAGCATCAACCCGCACACGAAGTTCGAGTGTGAGGTGTACATCCTGAGTAAGGACGAGGGCGGGCGGCACACGCCGTTTTTCCCGGGGTATCGGCCGCAGTTTTATTTCCGCACGACGGACGTGACCGGGAGTTGTGAGTTGCCTGAGGGCACGGAGATGGTGATGCCCGGGGACAATGTGAAGATGGTGGTGACGCTGATAGCGCCGATCGCGATGGAGCAGGGCTTGCGCTTTGCGATCCGCGAGGGCGGGCGCACCGTCGGTGCCGGCGTCGTCGCGAAAATACTCGAGTAGGGCGTGAACAGGGAGGGGAGAGGGAGAAGGGGGCAAGTTTTCGCGCCTGCCGCCTCCCGCCTCTCCCCTCCGGAATCCTACAGGCCAATAGCTCAATTGGCAGAGCGTCGGTCTCCAAAACCGAAGGTTGGGGGTTCGAGGCCCTCTTGGCCTGCCACTTATAACAGTGCTCCGGAAATGCCTCGCACGGAGCCGAGATGGATCGATGGCTGACAAAATCAAGTTGGTAGTGGCTGCGTTGCTGCTGGTTGCGGGCATAGCCGGGTTCTATTACTTTGGCGACAGCGCCATGATCGTGCGCCTGGCCGCCATCGCCGCCGGCGCGGGCGCAGGCGTTGCGGTCGCCTGGTTTACCGCGCCGGGGCAGCAGTTCCTGGCGTTCGCAGGCGACGCGGCGACAGAGGTGAAGAAAGTCGTGTGGCCGAGCCGCAAGGAGTCGCTGCAGACGGCCGGAATCGTGTTCGCTTTTGTCGTCGTCATGGCGGCGTTCCTGTGGGTGAGCGACAAGACACTGGAATTCCTGTTGTACGACTTGATACTGGGCTGGAAGAAACTATGAGCAAGCGCTGGTACGTGGTGCACGCCTATTCCGGCTTCGAGAAGTCGGTGCAGCGCGCGCTCGAGGACCGCATCCGGCGCGCCGGCATGCAGGAACAGTTCGGCAAGATTCTCGTCCCCACCGAAGAGGTGGTGGAGATGAAGGCCGGGCAGAAGAACATTTCCGAGCGTAAGTTTTTCCCCGGCTACGTGCTGGTGGAAATGGAAATGAACGACGAAACCTGGCACCTGGTTAAGAGCACCAACAAGGTCACCGGTTTTGTCGGCGGCACCTCAAGCAAGCCGACTCCGATCTCGGTAAAGGAAGTCGCCAACATCATGCACCAGATGCAGGAAGGCGTGGAGAAACCCAAGCCCAAGGTGCTGTTCGAGGTGGGCGAAGGGGTGCGCGTCAAGGAAGGCCCGTTCACTGATTTCCACGGCATGGTGGAGGACGTCAACTATGACAAGTCGAAGTTGCGCGTGTCGGTGACGATCTTCGGGCGCGCGACGCCGGTCGAGCTGGAGTTCGGCCAGGTGGAGAAGGCGTAAAATTGGCTTTGCCGCAGGTGTGCTGCGGCGAAGCGAAGCAGTTGTTGTTAGCAGTTGATTGTTAACCGGGGAGGGCTTTAAGCCCGCCAGCACCCACGAGGAGTGACATATGGCAAAGAAGATAGTCGGCTTCATCAAGCTGCAGGTTCCTGCAGGCAAAGCCAACCCCAGCCCGCCTATCGGGCCGGCGTTGGGTCAGCGCGGCCTCAACATCATGGAGTTCTGCAAGGCGTTCAACGCGCAGACGCAAAAGGTCGAGCCGGGCCTGCCGCTGCCGGTGGTGATCACCGCGTTTGCGGACAAGAGCTTTACCTTCATCATCAAGACCCCGCCGGCGACGGTGCTGATCAAGAAGGCGGCCGGCATCGACAAGGGCAGCAAAGTGCCGCATACCGACAAAGTGGGCAAACTGACGCGCGCCCAGGCCGAGGAGATCGCCAAGACCAAGATGCCCGACCTAACCGCGTCGGACCTGGATGCCGCCGTGCGCACCATCGCCGGCAGCGCGCGTTCCATGGGCGTCATCGTGGAGGGCGTGAAATGAGCCAGCCAGCCGTGAAACTGTCCAAGCGCCAGAAGACCTATGCCAATCTGGTCGAGCGCAACAAGGCCTATGCCGCCATGGATGCGATGAAGCTGATGAAACAGGCGGCCACCGCCAAGTTCGACGAATCGGTGGATGTCGCCGTCAATCTGGGGATCGACGCCAAGAAATCCGACCAGACCGTGCGCGGCTCGGTCGTGCTGCCGGCCGGTACCGGCAAGAAAGTGCGCGTGGCCGTGTTCGCACAGGGCGAGAAGGCCACCGCGGCCAAGGCGGCCGGTGCCGACATCGTCGGCATGGAAGACCTGGCCGAGCAGATCAAGGCCGGCAAGATGGATTTCGACGTGATCATCGCCAGCCCGGATACTATGCGCATCGTCGGCCAGCTGGGCCAGATCCTGGGCCCGCGCGGCCTGATGCCGAACCCGAAAGTGGGTACGGTGACGCCGGATGTGGCCACCGCGGTGAAAAACGCCAAGGCCGGCCAGGTGCAGTACCGCGCCGACAAGGCAGGCATCGTGCAATGCACGATCGGCTTGGCGTCCTTCGCGCCTGAAGCGCTGTGCGAAAACCTGAAAGCGCTGGTGGAAGCGCTGAACAAGGCCAAGCCCGCAAGCAGCAAGGGGATCTACCTGCAGAAACTGTCGGTGTCGAGCACCATGGGCCCGGGCATCCGCGTGGATGTCGCGAGCGTCAGCAGCTAACAGGAGTAGGGAGTTATCGGGTTGCGCCTGGTGCGCAACCGCAAGGACTTTGGGCCGTCGCGGCGGGGCATCGCCGCGGCGGGTTATCAAAGACCGTTGGGGTTCGAGGGCGATCAGTGGCGGGTAGCGGAAACCGATACCCGGCATTGCGAATTGCCCGAAGACTTAATCGGTAGCTGGTGTCGGAAATAATGCGCGATGGGTTTACCCCCGTCGTTCATCGACCGCCGCCGGCAATGCCCAACGCAGATGGCGCGCCCCAATGCAGGAAGCTTTTCCTGAATGTAAGGTCGCCGTAACCGTAACGCAGAGGAATGAGTGCTGGGCGCAGAGCGAATTCGATCCGTGTCCCGTGTTTTGAACTCTGCATTTGATTGGAGGTAGACCTTGGGTCTCAATCTTGAGCAGAAGAAGGCGGTAGTCGCCGAAGTGTCAGCGCAGGTGGCAAAGGCGCAGGCGATCATTGTCGCTGAGTACCGTGGTCTGGAAGTGGGTGTCATGACCGATTTGCGCGCCAAGGCGCGCAAGGCGGGCGTGTATCTGCGCGTGATGAAGAACACCCTGGTACGCCGTGCCGTGAAGGACACGCCGTTCGACAAGCTAACCGAGAAGATGGTCGGACCGCTTGTTTACGGCATTTCGTCCGACCCGGTCGCCGGCGCCAAGGTGCTGAACGATTTTGCCAAGGCGAACGAGCGCTTCGTGATCAAGGCAGGGGGCCTGCCGAACTCGGTGATCTCCGCGAAGGAAGTCACCGCGCTCGCCAACATGCCCGGCCGGGAACAGTTGCTCTCCACCCTGCTCGGCACCATGCAGGCGCCGGTGGTCAAATTCGTGCAGACGCTCAACGAGGTGCCGGGCCGGTTCGTCCGCACGCTCGCAGCGGTTCGCGATCAGAAAGAGAAAGCAGCCGCATAGTTTCTTTTTCCGAACTTCCGCACCAGTTTTCAATTACTTAATCGACTTAACATTCAGGAGTTACAAATGGCAATCGCAAGAGCAGAACTACTCGATGCAATCTCGAACATGACCGTGCTGGAACTGTCCACCCTGATCAAGGAAATGGAAGAGAAATTCGGCGTGTCCGCCGCTGCCGCCGTGGCCGTGGCCGCCCCGGCTGCAGCCGGGGCGGCCGCGCCGGCTGCGGAAGAGCAGACCGAATTCACCGTCATGCTCAACGCATGCGGCGAGAGCAAGGTCAACGTTATCAAGGTGGTCCGCGCGATCACAGGTCTGGGACTGAAAGAGGCCAAAGATCTGGTTGACGGCGCGCCCAAGGCGGTAAAGGAAGGCATTGCGAAGAAAGATGCGGAAGACATCCTCAAGCAACTGACCGAGGCCGGCGCCAAAGCCGAGATGAAGTAAACCTTAGGGCATTCGGGCTGGCAGCCGCTTTTTGCACCTGGGCTGCCGGCCTTTTGACTTTAACAGCATTACGGATTTCCAGCGCAGAGGCTTGAAGAGAGTGATCGGACCGGCAATGTTTTCGTCGGCCGATTCCTGTCTTGTGACCCCTGACTCCCGAATTCTGACTCCTGCATCCTGAACTGGAGCTGTTATGACCGCCGCTGCCATCACTTACACCTCGACCGAGAAAAAGCGTATCCGCAAGAGCTTCGCCAAACGCGCAGCCGTGCTGAACGTGCCATTCCTCCTGGCCACGCAGCTCGATTCCTTTACCGCATTCCTGCAGGCCGCGATACCGCCCGAGAAGCGCAAGAACGAGGGGCTGCAGGCGGCTTTCACCTCGATTTTCCCGATCGAGAGCCATTCGAAGAACGCGCGCCTGGATTTCGTCAGCTTCGCGCTGGGCGAGCCGCCGTTCGACGTCAAGGAGTGCCAGCAGCGCGGCCTCACCTTCGCCAGCCCGCTGCGCGCCAAAGTGCGCCTCACGATCATGGACAAGGAGGCGAGCAAACCCACGATCAAGGAAGTGAAAGAGCAGGAGGTGTACATGGGCGAGATCCCGCTCATGACCACCACCGGCTCGTTCGTGATCAACGGCACCGAACGCGTCATCGTCAGCCAGCTGCACCGCTCCCCGGGCGTGTTTTTCGAGCACGACCGCGGCAAGACGCACAGCTCGGGCAAGCTGCTGTTTTCGGCGCGCATCATCCCCTACCGCGGCTCCTGGCTCGACTTCGAGTTCGATCCCAAGGATTACCTGTATTTCCGCGTCGACCGCAGGCGCAAGATGCCGGTAACCATTCTGCTGAAGGCGATCGGCCTGACGCCGGAGCAGGTGCTCAAGGAATTCTTCGCCTTCGACACCTTCCATTTCAGCAAGAAAGGCACACAGTTCGAACTGGTGCCGGAGCGCCTGCGCGGCGAGACCATCAAGTTCGACATCCTGGACAAGCACGACAAGGTGATCGTGCCCAAGGACAAGCGCATCACCGTCAAGTCGATACGCGACATGGAAGCAGCGGGAATCAAAAAGATCGCCGTGCCCGACGAATTCCTGCTCGGGCGCGTGCTCGCGCACAACGTGATCGATACCTTGACCGGAGAGATCCTGGCGAACGCCAACGACGAGATCACCGAGACCGTGCTGGCCAAGCTGAAGGAGGCGGAGGCCGCCAGCATCAATACCATCTATACCAACGACCTCGACCAGGGCTCGTACATTTCGCAGACGCTGCGCATCGACGAAACCGCCGACCAGTTCGCGGCGCGGGTCGCGATCTACCGCATGATGCGCCCGGGCGAGCCGCCCACGGAAGAGGCGGTGGAGTCGCTGTTCAACGGCCTGTTCTACTCCGAAGAGCGCTATGACTTGTCGGCCGTTGGCCGCATGAAATTCAACCGCCGCGTCGGCAGGAGCGAGCTGACCGGCGCGGTGACGATGTCGAACGACGACATCCTCGCAGTGATCCGCATTCTGGTCGAGCTCCGGAACGGCCGCGGCGAGATTGACGACATCGACCACCTCGGCAACCGGCGCGTGCGCTCGGTGGGCGAACTGGCCGAGAATCAATTCAGGGCGGGCTTGGTGCGCGTCGAGCGCGCCGTAAAGGAGCGCCTGTCGCAGGCCGAGTCGGACAACCTGATGCCGCACGACCTGATCAACGCCAAGCCGATTTCGGCGGCGATCAAGGAATTCTTCGGCTCCAGCCAGTTGTCGCAGTTCATGGACCAGACCAACCCGCTGTCGGAGATCACGCACAAGCGCCGCGTCTCAGCCCTGGGACCGGGCGGCCTGACCCGCGAGCGCGCCGGTTTCGAAGTGCGCGACGTGCATCCGACCCACTACGGCCGCGTCTGCCCGATCGAGACGCCGGAAGGCCCGAACATCGGCCTGATCAACTCGCTCGCCCTGTTCGCGCGCACCAACCAGTACGGTTTCATGGAGACGCCGTATCGCAAGGTGGAGAACGGCAAGGTGACCGACCAGATTGATTTTCTGTCCGCGATCGAGGAAGGCAACTTCGTCATCGCCCAAGCGAACGCCGACCTGGACAAGGGCAAGCTGAAGGAAGGCTTGGTGTCCTGCCGCAACAAGAACGAGTTCATGCTCGCCACCCCGGATCGCGTCGAGTACATGGACGTGGCACCCTCCCAAATTGTTTCGGTCGCGGCCTCGCTGATTCCGTTCCTCGAGCACGACGACGCCAACCGCGCGCTGATGGGCTCCAACATGCAACGCCAGGCCGTGCCCTGCCTGCGCCCGGAGAAGGCCCTTGTGGGCACCGGCATCGAGCGCACGGTGGCGGTCGATTCCGGCACGGCGGTGCAGGCCCTGCGCGGCGGCGTGGTCGATTACGTCGATGCGGGCCGCATCGTGGTGCGTGTCAACGACGATGAGACCGTGGCCGGCGACGTCGGCGTGGACATCTACAACCTGGTCAAGTACACCCGTTCCAACCAGAACACCAACATCAACCAGCGTCCGCTGGTCAATGTGGGCGAGAGAATCGCCAAGGGAGACGTGGTCGCCGACGGCGCCTCGACCGACATGGGCGAACTCGCGCTGGGCCAGAACATGCTGGTCGCGTTCATGCCCTGGAACGGCTACAACTTCGAGGATTCCATCCTTATCTCCGAGCGCGTGGTCGCCGACGACCGCTATACCTCGATCCACATCGAGGAGCTGACAGTGGTGGCGCGCGACACCAAGCTCGGGCCCGAGGAGATCAGCCGCGACATTTCCAACCTGTCGGAGGCGCAGCTGGCGCGCCTGGACGAGTCGGGCATCGTCTACATTGGCGCCGAAGTCGAAGCCGGCGACGTGCTGGTGGGCAAAGTGACGCCCAAGGGCGAGACCCAGTTGACGCCGGAAGAAAAACTGTTGCGTGCGATCTTCGGCGAGAAGGCGTCCGACGTCAAGGACACCAGCCTGCGCGTTCCCTCCGGAATATTCGGGACCGTCATCGACGTGCAGGTGTTCACGCGCGAAGGCATAGACCGCGACAAGCGCGCGCAGCAGATCATCGATGAGGAATTGAAACGCTACAAGCTCGACCTGGTCGACCAGATGCGCATCGTCGAGGCAGACACTTTCGAGCGGATCGAGCGCCTGATCGTGGGCAAGACCGCCAACGGCGGGCCGAAGAAGCTGGCCAAGGGCGCCAAGCTCACCAAGACGTACCTGCAGGAACTGGAGCACTACCACTGGTTCGACATCCGGCTCGCGAGCGAAGACGCGGCGGCGCAACTGGAGAGCCTCAAGGACAGCCTGGCGCAGAAGCGCGTCGATTTTGACGTGGCATTCGAGGCGAAAAAGAAGAAACTCACCCAGGGCGATGAATTGCCGCCGGGCGTGCAGAAAATGGTCAAGGTCTACGTCGCGGTGAAGCGCCGCCTGCAGCCTGGCGACAAGATGGCCGGCCGCCACGGCAACAAGGGCGTCATCTCCAAGATCGTGCCGGTCGAGGACATGCCCTATATGGCCGATGGCACCCCGGTCGACGTGGTGCTGAACCCTTTGGGCGTGCCTTCGCGCATGAACGTGGGCCAGATTCTCGAGACCCACTTGGGCTGGGCGGCCAAGGGCCTGGGCGTGAAGATCGGCGAAATGCTCAAGGCGCAGGCCAAGATCGGCGATTTGCGCAAGTTCCTCAACCGCATCTACAACAGCAGCGGCAAGGCCGAAAACCTGGCCGCGCTCTCCGACGAGGAAGTCGTGCGCCTGGCCTACAATCTGAAGGGCGGCGTGCCTTTCGCCACGCCGGTGTTCGACGGGGCCAACGAGGCAGAGATCAAGGACATGCTCGAGATCGCCGGATTGCCGCGCGACGGCCAGGTGCAGCTTGCCGACGGCCGCACCGGCGCGGTCTTCGACCGTCCGGTGACAGTGGGCTACATGCACGTGCTCAAACTTCACCATCTGGTCGACGACAAGATGCATGCGCGCTCTACCGGGCCGTACAGCCTGGTGACGCAGCAGCCCTTGGGCGGCAAGGCGCAGTTCGGGGGCCAGCGCTTCGGCGAGATGGAGGTGTGGGCGCTGGAAGCGTACGGCGCCGCCTACACCCTGCAGGAGATGCTGACGGTCAAATCGGATGACATCTCCGGCCGCACCAAGGTGTACGAGAACATCGTCAAGGGCGACCACAAGATCGACGCCGGCATGCCCGAGTCGTTCAACGTGCTGGTGAAAGAGATCCGGTCGCTCGGCATCGATATCGATCTGGAACGGTACTGAGGCTCCGGTGCGGGACGGCTCGACGCGGATGACGCGCGTTCGGCTCCGATCCGCGGCAAATTTAGGTGTTGAATTTTAGGTGCATCACGCCACTTTGGAGTGAAAGATGAAAGCACTACTTGATTTGTTCAAGCAGGTCACGCAGGACGAAGAGTTCGATTCCATCAAGATCGGCCTCGCCTCGCCCGAGAAGATCCGTTCCTGGTCCTACGGCGAAGTGAAAAAGCCGGAGACGATCAACTATCGCACTTTCAAGCCGGAGCGCGACGGCCTGTTCTGCGCCAAGATTTTCGGCCCGATCAAGGACTATGAGTGCCTGTGCGGGAAGTACAAGCGCCTGAAGCACCGCGGCGTGATTTGCGAGAAGTGCGGCGTAGAGGTGACGCTGGCGAAGGTCCGGCGCGAGCGCATGGGCCACATCGAACTCGCCAGCCCGGTTGCCCACATCTGGTTTCTGAAGTCGCTGCCTTCGCGCCTGGGCTTGGTGCTCGATATGACGCTGCGCGATATCGAGCGCGTGCTCTATTTCGAAGCCTATGTCGTGACCGATGCGGGCATGGTGGCCGATCCCGAGATCCAGCGCTGCAAGCTGCTGACCGAAGAACAGTACCTCACCAAGGTCGAGGAACACGGCGACGAGTTCTCTGCGGCGATGGGCGCCGAGGGCATACGCGAACTGCTGCGCAACCTCGACGTCGGGCACGAGATCGAGCATCTGAGGAAAGAACTGGAGAGCACAACCTCGGACACCAAAATCAAGAAATTCGCCAAACGCCTCAAGGTGCTGGAGGGTTTCCAGAAATCGGGGATCAAGCCCTACTGGATGATCATGGAAGTGCTGCCGGTGCTGCCGCCGGATCTGCGCCCGCTGGTACCCCTCGATGGCGGCCGCTTTGCCACCTCCGATCTGAACGACCTGTACCGGCGCGTGATCAACCGCAACAACCGCCTGAAGCGCCTGCTCGAACTCAAGGCGCCGGAAATCATCGTCAAGAACGAGAAGCGCATGCTGCAGGAGGCGGTCGATTCGCTGCTCGACAACGGCCGCCGCGGCAAGGCCATGACCGGCGCGAACAAGCGCCCGCTCAAGTCGCTGGCCGACATGATCAAAGGCAAGGGCGGACGCTTCCGCCAGAATCTCCTGGGCAAGCGCGTCGACTACTCCGGCCGCTCAGTGATCGTGGTCGGACCGCAGCTGAAGCTGCACCAGTGCGGCCTGCCCAAGAAAATGGCGCTCGAGCTGTTCAAGCCCTTCATTTTCAACAAGCTCGAACTGCAGGGCATCGCCACCACCATCAAAGCGGCGAAGCGCGAAGTCGAGGCCGAAACCCCGGTGGTGTGGGATATCCTTGCGGACGTGATCCGCGAGCACCCGGTGATGCTGAACCGCGCACCCACCCTGCACCGTCTCGGCATCCAGGCGTTCGAGCCGGTGCTGATCGAAGGCAAGGCGATCCAGTTGCACCCGCTGGTGTGCGCGGCGTTCAACGCCGACTTCGACGGCGACCAGATGGCCGTGCACGTGCCGCTGTCGCTGGAAGCGCAGATGGAAGCGCGCACCCTGATGCTCGCCTCCAACAACATCCTTTCGCCCGCCAACGGCGAGCCGGTCATCGTGCCCTCTCAGGACATCGTACTCGGCCTGTACTACGCCACGCGCGAGCGCATCGCCGCTGCCGGCGAAGGCATGGTGTTCGCCGACATGAGCGAGCTGTCGCGCGCTTATGAAAGCGGCAAGGTCGAGCTGCACGCCAAGATCGCGGCGCGCATCCGCGAATACGACCTCTCCGAAACTGGCGAGAAAATCGAGAAGATCACGCGCCACCAAACGACGGTCGGGCGCGCGCTGCTGTCGGAAATCCTGCCCCCGGGCCTGCCGTTCGCGCTGATCAACAAGGCGCTGAAGAAGAAAGAAATCTCCAAGCTGATCAACGCCTCGTTCCGCCGCTGCGGTCTGCGCGAGACGGTGATTTTCGCCGACAAGCTGATGCGGGCCGGTTTTGCCTTCGCCACCCGCGGCGGCATCTCGATCTGCGTCGACGACATGCTGGTGCCGCTGCAAAAGGGCAAGCTGATTTCCGATGCGAATTCCGAAGTGAAGGAAATCGAGCAGCAGTACACCTCGGGTTTGGTTACCGTGGGCGAGCGCTATAACAAGGTGGTCGACATCTGGGGCCGCGCGGGCGATCAGGTGGCGAAAGCCATGATGGAGCAGCTGTCGCACGAGGAGATCATCGACCGCAAGGGCAAGAAGGCGCGGCAGGAATCGTTCAACTCGATTTACATGATGGCCGATTCCGGCGCGCGCGGTTCGGCGGCGCAGATCCGCCAGCTCGCCGGCATGCGCGGCCTGATGGCCAAACCGGACGGCTCGATCATCGAGACGCCGATCACGGCCAACTTCCGCGAAGGCCTGAATGTGTTGCAGTACTTCATTTCCACCCACGGCGCGCGCAAAGGCCTGGCCGACACGGCGTTGAAGACGGCCAACTCCGGCTACCTGACCCGCCGCCTGGTGGACGTGACCCAGGACCTGGTGGTGCGTGAGGACGATTGCGGCACCGCCAATGGGGTCGTGGTGAAAGCCCTGGTCGAAGGCGGCGAAGTGGTCGAGGCCCTGCGCGAACGCATTCTCGGCCGCGTCAGCGCGGCCGAAGTGATGCATCCGGAAACCCAGGATCCGCTGTACCCGGCCGGGACGCTGCTGAACGAAGAAGAAGTCGACATGATCGAGTCGCTCGAGGTGGACGAGGTCAAGGTGCGCACCCCGCTTACCTGCGATACCCGCCACGGCCTGTGCGCCAAGTGTTACGGCCGCGATCTGGGCCGCGGCCCGATCGTGAACATCGGCGAGGCGGTGGGCGTGATAGCCGCGCAGTCGATCGGCGAACCGGGCACCCAGCTCACCATGCGCACCTTCCACATCGGCGGCGCCGCCTCGCGTACCGCGGTGGCCAGCCAGGTGGAGGCCAAGTCCAACGGCACGGTGCGCTTTACCGCGCAGATGCGCTATGTCAGCAACTCCAAGGGCGAGAAGATCGCGATTTCGCGTTCGGGCGAGATCATGATCACCGACGACAACTGCCGCGAGCGCGAGCGCCACAAGGTGCCCTACGGCGCGACCTTGGTGGCTGCCGATGGCACCCAGGTCAAGGCCGGGCACGTGCTCGCCACCTGGGATCCGCATACCCGACCGATCATCACCGAATACGCCGGCACGGTGAAATTCGAAAACGTCGAGGAAGGCACGACGGTGGCGAAGCAGATCGATGAGATCACCGGGCTATCCACCCTGGTAGTTATCGATCCCAAGCGCCGCGGCAGCGCCAGCAAGGGCCTGCGCCCGCAGGTGAAGCTCATCAACGAATCCGGCGAGGAGGTCAAGATCGCCGGTACCGATCACTCGGTCAACATCACCTTCCAGGTCGGCTCCATCATCACGGTAAGGAACGGGCTGCAGGTGCAGGTGGGCGAGGTACTGGCGCGCATTCCGCAGGAAACCTCGAAGACGCGCGACATCACCGGCGGCCTGCCTCGCGTTGCCGAGCTGTTCGAGGCGCGTTCGCCCAAGGACGCAGGCATGCTGGCCGAAGTCACCGGCACGGTCTCGTTCGGCAAGGACACGAAAGGCAAGCAGCGCCTGGTGATCACCGATCCGGACAGCGTTGCGCACGAGTTCCTGATCACCAAGGACAAGCACGTCATGGTGCACGACGGCCAGGTGGTGAACAAGGGCGAGTTCATCGTCGACGGCCCGGCCGATCCGCACGACATCCTGCGTCTGCAGGGCGTCGAGGCGCTCGCGCGCTACATCACCGACGAGGTGCAGGACGTGTACCGTCTGCAGGGCGTGAAGATCAACGACAAGCACATCGAAGTGATCGTGCGGCAGATGCTGCGCCGCGTGCAGGTCGACGATGCGGGCGACACCCGTTTCATCCAGGGCGAGCAGGTGGAGCGTGCCGATCTGCTGAAAGAGAACGAAATCGTCCAGGCCGAAGGCAAGAAACCGGGGACTTTCAGCTACATGCTGCTCGGGATCACCAAGGCGTCGCTGTCGACCGATTCCTTCATCTCGGCGGCGTCATTCCAGGAAACCACGCGCGTGCTCACCGAGGCCGCGATCATGGGCAAGAAGGACGACCTGCGCGGACTGAAGGAGAATGTCATCGTCGGCCGGCTGATCCCCGCGGGAACGGGCATGGCGTACCACAAGGCGCGCAAGACACTGCCGCCGCCGCCGGAGCTGTTGCCGGGCGAAGGCGAGGGCGCGGGCGAAGTCCAGGCGGCGGAGGAAAGCGTCTAAGCGGCCATTTCCGATTTGCCGAAATGGTCCGCGGCTTAGGGGAGTAGGAGGGGAGGTATCCCCCTCATCTTGAAATAAGCTCCGGCTAGGGTTCTAAGCGAGGCAGCAAAGAAAGGGCCGGCTCATGCCGGCCCTTTCTTTGCAGCGAGCTTCTACCTTTTGGCAAAGGCGGTCGATGCGGGACCAGTTCCTGGCGTGGCGCCGCGCCGGGGGAATCAGCGCTGACCGACTTTGGCATCGAGGAAAATCGCTTCAGCGCCGCGCGGCGCCGCCCTCCAGTACTGCTTCGGAGCGCGCACCTCGCCTCCGAGTTCGGCTGCGGCGCGCCAGGCCCAGTGGGGATCAAACAGCAGGCCGCGGGCGAGCGCGACCATGTCGGCGCGGCCGGCAGCGATGATCTCCTCGGCCTGCCGCGGTTCGGTGATCAGACCCACGGCGATGGTCGGGATGCCGGTTGCCTTGCGGATCGCCTCGGCGAACGGCACCTGATAGCCGGGGACCAGCGTTATTTTCTGCCCGGGCGCGAGGCCGCCGCTGGAGGCGTCGATCCAGTCGCAGCCTGCCTGCCTGAGTTGCCGCGCGAACTCGATCGACTGCGGCAGGTCCCAACCGCCCTCGATCCAGTCGCTGGCCGATATGCGCACGCCGAGCGGCTTCGCCTCGGGCCAGGCCTTGCGCACCGCCGCGAACACCTCCAGCGGAAAACGCATGCGGTTTCCGAGCGACCCGCCGTAGCGGTCGCTGCGCCGATTGGCCAACGGCGAGAGGAATTCATGCAGCAGGTAGCCATGCGCCGCGTGCAGTTCGATGGCGTCGATGCCGAGGCGGGCGGCACGCTGCGTTGCCTGCACGAATGCCGCGCGCACGCGCTCCAGGTCCGACGCCTGCATTTCCCGCGGCGGCGGCTCGGAGGGCGAAAACGGCAGCGCCGAGGGCGCAATCGGCTCCCAGCCGCCGGCGCCCGGTTCCATCAGCTTGCCGCCGTCCCAGGGGGTATGGCTCGAGGCCTTGCGTCCTGCGTGGGCAAGCTGGATCGCGAGCGGCGTGGCGGCATGGCGCCTCAGGCCCGCTATCAAGCCGCGGAAAGCGGCTTCGTTTTCGTCCGAATACAGGCCGAGGCAGGCGGAGGTGATGCGGCCGATCGCCTCGACCGCGGTGGCCTCGATGCACAACAGCCCCGCGCCACCGAGGGCAAGCTGCCCGAGATGGATCAGGTGCCAGTCGCCGGGGTTGCCGTCGGTCGCCGAGTACTGGCACATCGGCGAGACCATGATGCGGTTGGGAACGCGAAGCTCGCGCAGGTCGATGGCTTGGAACAGGGCGCTGGTCACGGGAAATCCTTTTGTTGATCGGAATCAAATGGGGGCCGGCATTGAGGGCGCAGCATGCAAGAGCGCAAGAAAGCAGCGCAGCACATTCGCACATACGCGGCGCCGGAGTCAAGCGCAATGGGCAACCGAGTGAATTATTGCGCCTCCCGGCCAGCGCGCGCGGCAGTCGCCGTATACCGTAGGCAAATCTTGTTGACTCGCCCTTGATTTTGTTTGTATAATCCCGCCTCTTTGCGACGTCCGGGGCGACCATGCCTAGATTGGTCGTCCCGGTTTTATTTCGGAACATCAAATAATGCCAACAATCAATCAGTTAGCGCGCAAGCCCAGAGAGCGCGTCACGGCCAAAAGCAAGGTGCCGGCGCTCGGCAATTCGCCGCAAAAGCGCGGTGTATGCACGCGTGTCTATACCACCACCCCGAAAAAGCCGAATTCGGCGCTGCGCAAGGTCGCGAAGGTGCGCCTTACCAACGGTTTCGAGGTGATCAGCTATATCGGTGGCGAGGGACACAACCTGCAGGAGCACTCGGTGGTGCTGATCCGCGGCGGCCGCGTGAAAGACCTTCCGGGCGTGCGCTACCACATGGTGCGCGGCAGCCTGGACACGCAAGGGGTGAAGGATCGCAAACAGAGCCGTTCCAAGTACGGCGCGAAGAAGCCGAAGGCGGCGTAAGGGTGGTTTTTTGGTTGTGAATACTTGGTGTTGAATCGGGCAGCGGACGCGCGAAGTTCCCTAGCCGGATTCAATATTGAAAATCGAACATTCGACATTGAGGTCATAAAGTGCCACGACGCAGAGAAGTTCCCAAGCGCGATATTCTTCCGGATCCGAAATTCGGCAATCAGGACGTCGCCAAGTTCATCAACGTGCTGATGATGCGCGGCAAGAAGTCGGTCGCGGAGAGCATCATCTACCGCGCGTTCAGCGCCATCAAGACCAAATCCGGCAAGGATCCGATCGAAGTGTTCGGTCAGGCCGTTTCCAACGTCAAGCCGATGGTCGAAGTGAAGAGCCGCCGTGTCGGCGGTGCCAACTATCAGGTGCCGGTGGAAGTGCGCCCTGTGCGGCGCGTGGCCCTGGCGATGCGCTGGCTGCGCGAGGCGGCGCAGAAACGCAGCGAGAAATCGATGGACCTGCGCCTTGCGAACGAACTGATGGAGGCGGCCGAGGGCCGCGGCAGCGCGATGAAGAAGCGCGATGAGGTCCATCGCATGGCGGAAGCGAACAAGGCGTTCGCGCACTACCGCTTCTAAGCGCATCGCGCCGGCAATTTCAGAGAATACAAACGGAATTTTCGACTTAACCCGCTGTCGCAGCTGACCGGACCCGCCAGGAAAATTCCTGGTGCCCCCCGCGTCCTGGCAGCCAAAGGCTTTTAAGGTTCTAACCGTGGCACGCAAAACCCCAATTGATCGGTACCGCAACATCGGCATCAGTGCCCACATTGACGCCGGCAAGACCACGACCACGGAGCGCATCCTGTTCTACACCGGCGTGAACCACAAGATCGGCGAAGTGCACGACGGCGCCGCGACCATGGACTGGATGGAGCAGGAACAGGAACGCGGCATCACGATCACGTCCGCAGCCACGACCTGTTTCTGGAAGGGTATGGACCTGTCCTATGCGGAACACCGCATCAACATCATCGACACGCCGGGCCACGTCGACTTCACCATCGAAGTGGAGCGCTCCCTGCGGGTGCTCGACGGCGCCTGCATGGTGTACTGCGCCGTGGGCGGGGTGCAGCCGCAGTCGGAAACCGTGTGGCGCCAGGCCAACAAGTACAAAGTACCGCGGCTTGCGTTCGTGAACAAGATGGATCGCCAGGGCGCGGACTTCTTCAAGGTCCACAGCCAGATGAAGAGCCGCCTCAAGGCCAATCCGGTACCCTTGCAGCTGCCGATCGGCGCCGAGGAGAAATTCGAGGGCGTGATCGACTTGGTCAGGATGAAGGCGATCTACTGGGATGATTCCACCCAGGGGATGAAGTTCGAGATGCGTGAAATCCCGGAGGAACTCCTCGCCGAGTCCAAGGAATGGCGCGAGAAGATGATCGAGGCCGCGGCCGAAGGCGACGACGAGCTGATGCACAAGTATCTTGAAGGCCGCGATCTGTCGGTCGAGGACATCAAGAAGGGCCTGCGCCTGCGCACCATCAAGAGCGAGATCACGCCGATGCTGTGCGGCTCGGCGTTCAAGAACAAGGGCGTGCAGGCGATGCTGGACGCGGTGATCGACTACATGCCGGCGCCGGGCGACGTCCCGCCGGTCAAGGGCGAGGACGACGGCGGCAAGCCACAGGTGCGCAAGCCCGAGGATACGGAGCCGTTCTCGGCGCTCGCGTTCAAGATCATGACCGATCCCTTTGTCGGGCAGCTTACGTTCTTCCGCGTCTATTCGGGCGTGCTTAATTCCGGCGACACAGTCTACACCTCGGTGCGCGGACGCAAGGAGCGCATCGGCCGCCTGCTGCAGATGCACGCCAACGAACGCGCCGAAATCAAGGAAGTGCGCGCCGGCGACATCGGCGCCGCCGTGGGGCTGAAGGACGTCACCACCGGCGAAACCCTGTGCGATCCGAAGCAGATCACCATCCTCGAACGCATGGTATTCCCGGATCCGGTGATCCACGTCGCAGTGGAGCCCAAGACCAAGAGCGACCAGGAGAAAATGGGCATTGCGCTCAACCGCCTGGCGCAGGAGGACCCGTCGTTTCGCATGCGCACCGACGAGGAAACCGGCCAGACCATCATCTCGGGCATGGGCGAGTTGCACCTGGAGATCATCGTCGACCGGATGAAGCGCGAGTTCGGCGTGGAAGCCAACGTCGGTGCGCCCCAGGTCGCGTACCGTGAGACCATCCGGCGGGTGTGCGAAGAAATCGAAGGCAAGTTCATCAAACAGTCCGGCGGTCGCGGCCAGTACGGCCACGTCTGGCTCAAGGTCGAGCCCCAGCCTGCGGGCAAGGGCTTCGAGTTTGTCGATGCAATCAAGGGCGGTTCGGTGCCGCGCGAATACATTCCCGCGGTGCAGCGCGGCCTGGTTGAAACCCTCCCCGCCGGCGTGCTTGCCGGTTACCCGGTGGTGGACGTGAAAGTGACGCTGTTCGACGGTTCCTACCACGAGGTGGACTCGAACGAAAATGCCTTTCGCATGGCCGCCTCGATGGCGTTCAAGGACGGCATGCGCAAGGCCTCACCGGTGCTGCTCGAACCGATCATGGCGGTCGAGGTGGAAACGGCGGAAGAGAAAATGGGCGACGTCATGGGCGACCTGTCGTCGCGTCGCGGTGTTATCCAGGGCATGGAAGACCTGCCCGGCGGCAAAGCCATTCGCGCCGAAGTGCCGCTGGCCGAGATGTTCGGCTACTCGACGACATTGCGCTCGCTCACGCAGGGGCGTGCCACCTACACCATGGAATTCAAGCACTACTCCGAAGCCCCGAAGACCGTGGCCGAAGCAATCATCAACAAAAAGTAACCGGGAACGATTATGTCAAAAGCCAAATTTGAGCGCACGAAGCCGCACGTGAACGTGGGGACGATAGGGCACGTGGACCATGGTAAGACGACGCTGACGGCGGCGATCACGCTGGTGCTGTCGAAGATGTTTGGA
>Ga0172373_10005000_pt1 | contig 18406 bp, 23 predicted proteins | sample Lak10m_2_FD_114546 | JGI IMG/M metagenome (GOLD analysis project Ga0172373, IMG submission 114546) | Freshwater microbial communities from Kabuno Bay, South-Kivu, Congo - kab_092012_10m | ecosystem: Environmental > Aquatic > Freshwater > Lake | place: Democratic Republic of the Congo...
ATCAATAGATGCAAAAGCAATGTTACAAAACAAAGCTAAAAATATAAGTAAGTTTTGTCGTTTATTGCCAATTTTATCTATTTTATTGCCTATTATTTTCCTACCTAAACCAAGTACAAATTCTTGCAATAATATACCTGCAACCTTGCCAACGGCTTTTAAAAACTTTCTCTCCTTCTTTGGTTTTATCTCTTCCATTATATAATTATAAAAAATACAACATAATTTGAACCGTCAAAATGAGTATTTGCATCTATTGTAATCACAGATCCTGCAACTGAGAACTGCGTGCTAATAAGTTCTTGACCATTTTGAAATAATAACAATTGTTCGAGATTAGACGGTAATACACCACCGTTTTTAGTAATAGTCAAAGATGCAGTATTGCTATTTAAAAATGATTCTTTAAAAACTTTTGTAACGCTGCTATTCTGTGTATTAGGTTCACTATTTGTTGGTGTAACAGCTCCAGTACCTGCAACACCGCCAGCCGAATGATTTGATGTTCTACCAGAATCAAAATCTAAACCACGATACAATACTGTTTTTTCTGTATATCCCATTACGATTGATCAATTATTTGTACAAAAGTACCATTTACTATATCTGTAAGCAAATCAAATGTTGCAGATTCCATTATATAAGTATTGCCATCAGTTTCAATAGCTTTATGAGGATACCAAGGTTCATCTAAATCCAAAGTTTGAAATGACATATTAACCATTTTCTTTACTGGAAATAATTGTCCTTTAATAATTTCATTTACGAGTAACTGACTTATATTTTTACCAGTACCTGTATTTCCAACTCTCCATCCAGTACCATCAGTAATCTGCCAAGTATTGCTATCATTTTTGACACGAATTGCACCGGGAGATCCTAATGAGGGTCCATCACCTAAAAACACTCTTTTCTTTACACTTATACTACTTGTGTCATTATTAAACGCACCAAATACAACAACATCATTTTGTCCATCAAGATTACCAGCCGCTAAATGTTCCATAAATAAATTACCTAATTCATAGAACTTTAAATAACTGGTTAGTAAATCAGTATTATTAGCAGTCTGAACTCTTGTAAGCATGAACCTAACACCTACATCACCACTTTCTGGCATCTGAGGACTTGTCCAGTTTACAATAATATTATCTACTCTACCACCAGCGGCAGGCAATGTAGTTGAACCACCTGGGATTACAAACTTATAATAATTATAAGATTGTTCCCAACTTTGCGCAGTAAAACTGTGTTGAAATCCATTATATGTAACCTCTCTTTTTAACCAGTATTTCACATGGTTAATTTTGACATAGTTAATTTGCCCAAGAAAAGTTCCATTAGGATCAAAGGTTAACTGGGCAGTTGATACACACACAAATCGCTCGTAATATTCACCTGATGTTGTAACATTAAATGTATCACCACCAAGTTTAACGGCTATTGAACCTGTGTCAATATCAATGCCAAAAGACACATAATATGTTTGTCCATTAACTGGCGTAAAATTAGTATATACTAAATTACCAGTTGCATTATTAGCCTTTGCGTGACCTAATGCTTGTCCATTATTATCACTAAACGTCCAACCGCTACCAAGCGTCCATGTTGTTATCTCAGGTGATCTGTTAGCAGTAAGAAAATCAATTAAATTAACTGCAATAGGTCTTAATTCAATAACAAATGCACCTTCTACAATGTGTTCAGCAATAGGAGAAACACCAACCTGGCTATCTCTGTATTTCATTACACTTGTATAGGTAATTACTGCTTCATTGTTATTATAATCCAAATCTTTTGAATGTATAAACTCAGTAGCAAGGTTATTAAATATTTTACCAGCTAACAGATTGACACTTGCTATATGTTCATATTCAATATCTAAATCTTTTATATGACCATAATAACCCCATCTGCCACTACCAAGTCTTATTAATTTAGTATCTATATCACTATTGTCATTTATAATAGATGTTTCAAAACTACTTTGTTGAAGTAGAGTTGATGTCAAATAATATATATTAATAATTACGGCAGAATCTAAATACATATTAGGTTGCACCATAAAAAACTTTCTGTCGGAAAAAAAGAATCGCATACCTAAAGGTGTCATCATTCTTTTTAAAACATCATAACATTTCATATATGTTATGTTGTCTTTTGTATCTATTGTGTAAAATACCTTATGATTTATACGCATCCTAATTAAAGGATCAATGGTTGATGCATAAGTCCAGGAATCTTCATGCCAATTAAATGCTGATGCTAATACACCAACATTTGTTTCGTAAATTGTTGGAACATAGGTTATCTTTTGTAAGCAATTATTAACATGATTAATTATAGTATCATCGCCTTGATAAACATCGTAACCGTCAGGTTTATAATCAATAACTTTAAGCCATCCTATACCATCTATAGCATTTATATCATATAAATAACCTATCTCTAATGATGTATCATCATATTCAACTAAATCAGCTAACATATAACCATACCAATAAAAATTAGGTGTATCTGTAGTGTCGTATCCGGTAAGTCTAATAGTAAATCTACCCTCTGCAGCAACTAAAAAATCTGTTAGCAAATCTTCTTTTGCTTCTGTATCTATAATTATTGTAAACTTAAAATTAGATGGAATAATAGGAGCATATCTTTCTAACCCATTTTCGACATCTGCTTGCCAGGTAATTTGTGCATTAACTACATCAACACTAATTGTAACACCAGAAAAGTTAGCATCATCTATAACAAGATAATACTTACGACCTTTCTCAGAATAAAATGTTGATGTATATCTTGCTGCCATTTAATTATCTTATCCTTGTGTTTATGTTTCTTGCTTTCTCCATGATTACAAGTAAATCGCTACCTGCAACTTTTGTAGTTAATACATAAGGTTCTCCACCACCGATATCACCCAGCATTCCTTTTAATTTGGATAAAGGAGCAATAACTTCCGGGTCATAGGATGCACCACGGTTATCACCGACAACTGCCATAGTAGGACCAAATGCTAAACCGCCTTGTGCAAGTTTAACTGATTCCATTTTTGATTTAAGAAAGGATACGGCAGCAATACCAAGTCCAATGGCAATCATAGTACCAATCGGACCACCGCCTTTCATAATAGATTTGCTTACCATTTCTACAAGCAATAACTGTAGTGCTGCATTTACCGCATCAAGCATTGATGAAACAAAAACCTTTGCAAATGACATAACTGCATTTTCACCACTTGCTAATGCTGATCCTAATGCTTCAAAACTTTGTCCAAGTGCTGAACCTAAATTTTGCTCTAATGCTAACCCAACATCAGCAATAGCTATACCTAAATCCTCAAATGCATTTGTTAATCTAATTATATTTTTAGCTGGTTCTGGATTTTCAAATTGAGACAAAATTTTCATTCCAGCTATTTTACCTTCATCAACCCTTAATTGATTTAGATAATCATCAATACTCTGTCCTACTATTGTATCCTCAATCAAAGGAACAGTCTCTGTAGTTACAGTCTTTTTAGCCTCTTCACTTATTTTTTTATTTTCTCTTTTTGTCTCAGTTGGCGATTTTAAAGGTATAAATGCCTCAAAACCATCTAATTTTTCTAAATCCTCTAATGCTTTTTTTACTTTTAATATTTCAAACCTGACCTCTCTGATATTATTTTCTAAAACTTTTGCACCTTCTGAATTTTTACCATACAATAAAACCTGATCCTCATATTGTTTATTTAATTCATCTAAAGAATCTGTAAGTAATTCATATCTTGTTTTTTGCTTTTCAGTATTTCCATTGTTATTTTCTGGTTCTGTTATTTTAGGTATTTTGCCAACAATCTCATCTAATTGTTTTGTTGTATTTTTCCATGCTTCTTCAATTATGACACTTTCCTTTCTTGTTTTATCTAATTGTTTATTTAGTTTATTAAGTTGATAATCTGCAGCATTTGTTGTAAAAACATCAGATAGTCCAAACCATTTTTGCTCTGCAACTTCTCTTTGTTTAGCTATTTCCCTTGTTAATTTTTCTTCTTCTTCTGCTAATTCTACTGATCTTTGTAATTGTTTATCAGCCACACCTTGAAGTTTCATTATTTCAAACTTCTTAGCCAACTCAGTATTTAAAACAGTCATAACAGTAGACATATTATTTAAATAGTCTTGTTCTGTCTTTAAGTCTGGTAGGTACTGACCGTATTTATTTTTAATATCATTTATTAATTTTAACCTTGTTCCTTGACTTGTATTAGTATCGTTTATAAGTTTTAAATTAAACTCTAATTGAGTCATTTCCTTTTGCATAGCTCTTGCCGATGAAGACAGGTAGCCTGACAAATCATCTATAGGTTTATTTGCTTGATGTACACTATAAGCAAAAGCACCAATAGCAACGGCAGCAGCAACAGCAATGGTAATCCAACCGCCTGTTGTAAGTTTTATTACACCTGTTACTTTATTATAATTTATTATAAGTTCTACAAGTTTTCCTAAACCAGTTGTTAAGACACCTACCGCACTCATAATTTGACCTAATATCCATGCAAGACCGCCGCCAATAGCTATATATTTTGCAGTATTTAAAATTAACTTTTGCGTTTCATCACTTAAATCCCCCCATATATTCAAGTAATGTTCAATAGTTCCTGTTACTGACTCAATTACTTTTTCTAAATCTATATTTTTTAAAATAGCCTTTCCTAATTCAACTTGGGCAAACTTTAAACTATCTTTAAAGTTATCAATATTATTCCTAAGTCCACCAGTTGCTGCAATTACCGCCGGTAATGTAATTAATGATGCAACTAATTTTGAATTAAAATCAGCAGCAGCAATACCAGTATCTCTTACTTTTTCAATATTCCTTGTCCCAAATGCTTTATCAAGTGCATCACCAATCAATGGTACATTCTCCTGTAAAATACCAAAATCCTCTTGCAAAATTCGGTTCTTACTTATCATTTGTGTTAACTGCTTTGTCACAGATGCAAGGTTTAACGAACCACCACCGGTCGCAGCAATTGCAGTACCAAAACCAATTAGTGTTTTCCTTGCCTCATCCGCACTTAGTCCAACCGCTTGTAAATTTACCGATCCTCTAACTGCTTCTTCAAATCCTAAACCTGGTAACTTAGCAGCTTCCTTTAGTTTGGTCATCTCCCCAGCAGCGGCATTAGCACCACCCATAATACCAGCTAATGCTCTTTCTAAACTATCAAAGTCAGCAGCAGCATTAACGGCACTTGCACCAATAGCCATTAATGGGGCAGTAAAACCAAGGCTGATACCACGACCTACGGCAAGTGATTTTTGTGCAAAAGATGTGATATTCCTGCCAACCTTCTTTAAACTCCTTTCAAACGGAGTTGCATCAGCCCTGATTTTTATACTAAGTATCCCTGCCATTAGTCTATTTTTTCTCCGACACTTTTAGTTTTTATGACATTATCCATAAATTTCATCATGTCGTAGTCCTTAACTGTCAAATCTCTTTTCTTTTTCTCCTTATCCCATTCAAACTTTATAAGGTCTGTTGGTTTAAGGTTTGAATGCTTTGAGGTATGTGGCATTACCGAGTAATAGGCCATAAACCTTGCTTGTTCCCATAACATCTGATTATTCCTTGAAAGATTTTCAAAGTGTCCGTTTATCTTTATAAACAACTCTCTAAAATCAAACTGATTCATTTCATCAGGTGTCATCTGTAATTCACCCAAACACAATCGCTCAATATCCTCTACTTCAAAAAATTTTGCGTTTGGGTCATTTAGTTTTTTTCATTACTCTTTTCCCCACCCATGCTCTCTGATAACAATTCACTAAACTTATTAACCATATTATGATCATCAATTAATTCAGCAAATGTTTCCAGAGTAAATGGGTTTTGAACACCTTCCCTTTTGTAACCATTTTGCACACCTAAATATAAAACCTCGTATAACAAGGTTAAATCATCTTCAAGTGCTTTGCTAAATTCAGAAAATTTAATCTTTTTCTGTTTAAGAAATAATGATAAGGCATATCCACCAATTTTAAATGGGATGTCCTTCTCTTCAATTTTTACATAATTTACCGAGGTCATAAAAATAATTTAAAAGATTTAAGGCTAAAGGGAGTAGAACAATTTCTACCCCCAAAAAGCCTCGTGTAAATATTAATTCGGAGTTACGTTTGCGGTATTTGATGCAGGACTATTACCAGCAGCATTTACTGCTAAAACCCTAATATTATAAATTTGTCCAGTTGTTAAAGTACCACTTGGTATAAGATATGAGGTTTCAATACCTACCCCATCATTAAGGGTTGTATATGTTGTTGCGGCATTTAGCTTGTACTGTATAATGTAGTCAGTAAGTGCTGGCTTACCAGTAGCAGATGGAGCAGACCAACTTAAACTTACACTTGAATTACCCTCAGCAGGGGTTGCACTTAAACCAGCAGGAGCGGCTAAGACTGAATTAGTAATTTTGGTAATTGCTCCATTAATTCTTAATGATGCTGATGCAGTTACGTTTTCTTGATTAGCACTATTAAGAGATAAACTCTCAATATAAGCAGTAAAACTGTAAATTGAATCATCTAAAACATCAGTAGTATAGGTGCAAGTAATTTCAGTTCCAGCATCCCAACTTTCAAACAATGAATTAAATTTAGTATTAGCTGATGCATCACCTACATCGGCAAATAGCAATTCGGTTGAGAATGTTGCAGACTTTTGACCAGGGGCAACTTCAACCCAAGCGGATGTATTATCCTTGTGTGCGATTTCTCGCATGGCTCTTGTCAAATCTAAAGTGTCGGATGTTGAATATGCTACCGCAACATCATTCACATATAATCGCAACAAAGAACCATTTACAATTCCTGTAGTAGCCATAATTATGTTATTTTAATTTTGATTTAAACTTGTTTGGTTTGTCAACCGTAAATACCTCATCTTCTACATCAATTTGTTTTTCCACTTCTTCTTGAGAAAAGATTTCATTTTCCGGTATAATAATTGGAACATAAACCATTTCCTTTTCTGGTTCTTGCTCCTGTTGTGGGTAAACCTCAACATTTTGTCCATGATATTGTGCTGCTATGCCTAATTTTATCAATTCATTTGCTTTGCCGTTAAGGACATCACAAATATTGCCAGCTACAAAATTATCATGGTCTTTAATGAATACAATTTTCATACGTTATTAATTTTAAAGAAATAATCTTGAACCATCCAATATATTTTGTCTTCCATAATAGGATCCCCATTTGCCTCATCCTCAAAAATAACCCAATCTACATTAACATTTGCATAAGTTCCTCTATTGTTATCAAGTGCAACCCTTAAGGCATCAGCAACTGTATTTGTCGTATCATAATTTTTTGAGTAAATAAAAAAGTTAATCTTAAACTCATCTTTAGGACTAACTAAATTTTTAACTCTTGTAGGATTTGTATTTGTTTTTGTGTAGGTAATATATGGATAAGTAGCTTCCATAGGTGCTTCTTCCGGATATACTCTTGTTCCAATCAGAGATACCAAATTTGCATTTGCTACTACCATTGCATATATGACATTACCTATATTCATTACGTCCTTGTATAAGTTAAACCAGCTCTTCTTGTTTCTCTCTCTATAATATTTTCAGCACCGTTAATTATAATATCCCCAGTTCTTTTCTCAGCTTTTATAAAACCCTGTAATAAAGCTTTATTCCTAAACTGCATTGCTCCACCAAAAACAAAGTTGGCGTAATAGGCATCTGCTTTATTTATACCATCAAATGGTCCTCTGTCCATTTTGGTTGGGTATTGTTTTAATGGTCCGATAACAATAGTATCCTGTCTTCTTAATCTTGGCTTAAATGGGTTAATTACCTTTATACTGTTTCGCAAATGACCAGCCTTATAGGTTATTTTTATCTTTTTACCTGACTTGTTTTGCACATACCTATAGTGTTCGGGTAACCTGTAAACTGGGATTTGTGGTTTAATAGCATCAACCATTGGCTTTGAGGCATTAGTAATAATATCTATTTTCTTTCTATCCCAATCACGCATTGCATTAGTTCTTAAATGCTTTAAAGCATTCATTACATCCGTGTCATAAATCTGTATGTCCATTGCATACTCACGACTTACATACTTGCCACCTTGTTCTGCAAGTCTTTGCTGATTCCTGGCTCTTGCGTAAGCAACACCTCTTTCAGTAAAACTAAATGATAATGGTCTCCTTGGCATTATTAGTACGATGTTCTAAATGTTCCTAAACAATATATAAATCTTCTATCGTTACTTACCTCAATTCTTTCAATTTGATATAAGTCGTTACGATAGTTAAATCTACTTTTAATAGTCACATTTGCATTATAACGAATAGTAAATAAAATCTTTTGCTGACCAACTATTTTATCAGCATCCTCTTCCTCAAATCCAGTTTTATAATCTACCGCTGCCCACAAAGTGGCAACAGTTGTATAAGTTTCTGATTGAAAACCACTATTAGATTGAAATATTGTTCTGTTTTGCAAAACAACTCTTTCCCTCATTTTACCAACAACCTCATTCTTATTATACCCAATCATATTTGTGTCTGTTTAGCATAACATCTGAGGCAGTAGGCATTTTATAAACGCTATCGCCACGATTGTCATACATATTAGCTATTAACTTTAATACCGCTATTCTTATGTCGGATGGGCAGTCTGTTGCAGCCGTTCCAAACCCAGCAGTATATGTAATGGTTACATCATTTAAAGATAAGTAGGTGTCAGGGAAGTCTTCATCCACGGCCTCTCCAATAATACCTCTGTATGTGTCAACTTCGTATAAGTTCTGTGCTAATGTTTGTAATGCACCGTTTTCATCTAAATAAGTTATAGATGATACACTAACAACAGGATACACTAACAATTTAATTACATTTTCATAATCAGTAGCCACTTTGTACGATGATGGAAATCTTTCCAGCTTTTGTATAATAGTCTTTGTCAATGTGGATATATTTTGCCTTGCCTCTACCACTTGTCTTGCGGCTTTTAGCATAGCAGCAATGAGAGCGTCATCAGTTGCATCATCAACTTTCAAATAATTTTTGACTTCCGAAGTAGTCCATAACTCATTTGTCTGATCAACTGTTACTCTCCAAGGTTTCATCTCTTAATTGCTTTTTTTGGTTTTGTGCTGATGGTATTTTCAATCTTAGGCTTTTCCTCAACTGGTTTTTCCTGCACTACAGAAGAACCACCTATCTGCTCTGCAATACCAGCAACTATTAATTTCTTTGCTACGACATCATTTAGTTCCGCCACATCTCCCTGGAAATAACCAAGGAGATGGGGAGAACCTGATGGCGATTTTATAAACCGCACCTTCATATTATTGGTTTTTAGCAACAAAGTAAGCCGTGTACTTTGTAGACTGAGTTCCAACACCAGTTAGTACCAAACGGTATTTAGTACCACCAATAAGTACATCCTCATTAGATTGTACCATACCGTTTGTATTTAACGTATCCATAGTAGCTACGGTAGTGTAGTCAGTTGAACTTGCAGCTTGTCTCACAGTTGGTAAAATGTAGGTAGTACCTGACAAATTAGTTGCTACGACACTCCAATAACCACTCCATGGACTAAGTAAACTTACCGGAATAGTAATTGTATCTATTTCAGTATTGGTAATAGTATCACTTACTGAATAAGAATAAAATGTGCTTGACGCATCATCATAATTACTATTAAGTGTTTTTGAACGGTCATTTTTAAATGCAGTCAATCCAATTGCTACAAATACAAATAAACCAATTAAAATATTTTTCATTTTATTAATTTTTAAATACCAGTAATATCAGCGTCTTTAATCGCTGCAAATGATTGAGCATGACGTACTGCCGCATCCCACCAGCTATTAACTACAATAGTAACTAAAGCGTTTTTGCTTGATGAATATGGATCAACTACTACATCTAATCCTGCCCATTGACCAATTAACAACTCAGCAAAATTACCAAATATAACCGCGTGTAAATCAGTTCCACCACCTTTAGTTAAGTTAGATGGTACTTGAGTAGACACAAATGCACGGTAACCATTTAGTAAATCAGTTCTTAAACCTTGCTGACCAACTGGGGGCGCACCATCAGACCAAACAAACTGAGCAGTACCTGATGCTTTCTCAGTATTCTTTAAAAATCCTCTTACACCTGGTGTAGTAAGATAGGCTAAAGTACCAAAGTCAGCATTGTCAACTGCAAGTTCAGTTTCCAAATCAATGATGTGCTTGTAAGTTAATGGTCCGCCATCAGTTCCAATAGCAACAGAACCAATACCAGCAGTATTTAAAATACCATAGAAAGGTTGTGTTGAATTATCACCATTAATTAAAGCGTAATCTAATGCACGGTTTACTGCTTCGCTCAAACGATTTCTTACAAAGTTTTCTACATCAATAGATGATTGAACAAGTAATTGCTTTGAAATATCAGTAAATGCACCTAAACGATTTGGTGACATACTAATTTTATCAAAGGTTGGACTTGTTTCATCATTAGCAGAGTTCTCAGTTTCCCAAACTGCGGTAGCAGCAGCATCGTTACGAGGGAAGTCTAAATTACCAGTTAATCCGGTAAGTAGAGTAGCGCCTGCATTGATAACTGCCAATCTTGGGTCAAGGAAAGGAATAAGGTCTCCTAAAATAGTAGGAATAGTATTACCACCAGCAGTTGAAGTGCCAGCAGTCATATCTCTTTTCTCACTCTTTACAACCATCTTTGGAATGTAAAGGTTACCCGATGCGGAGATACCAGCCTCTCTAAATTCCCTTTCTGCTTCCTGGTGCATTTCCAACTCTAAACCGTCAAGGTTTTTGTTGTTAGCAACGAGATTAGCTGCTCTAAGGAAAGAGTAGTTTTTCTTTACTCTTTGCTCATCGCTAATTTTGTTTTCATTTACCCTGGTGGCAGGAGTAGCCATTCTTTTAGATTCAGCTTCCAACATCAAATGATTTTCAATATCACTTTCCAAATTGGTCACCTCAGTTCTAATTGAATTTAATTTTGATCTTTGCTCATCAGTAGCATTAGCACCTAATGTTTCGATAGCATTAATCAAAGATCGCATTTCATCTATTTTAGCGGAACGCGACATCTTTAATTCATCAGATTTCAACATTTTAATAATTTTTTAAGTTGTTTAAAAATTCAACAAACTCGCTGAAATTGCATTCCGCTTTTTCATTTTGTTGAATATGTCTTTCCATAGATCTTGATGCAACTGAAGTATTCGGATTTGCCGGATAGGTTACAGGACTTACATCATAAACCTTGTCTATTTTTTTAATCATTCTTTTCCATCTGCCATCTCTCATCTCCCATGAATCACCGTTTTCCTTTAAACTAAAAGCAAATGATGACTGGTAAATATCACCTCTTTTAATTAATGTTGCTACATCATTGGCAGCCATTGTATCTGGTGGATTAAAGGTATATACTAAAAACTTACCCTGTCTTTCAATCTTGAGGGTTTTGTTTTTAACTCGTCCAAGTACAATGTTTTGGTCGTGGTTAAATAAGGCAGCAGCTTCTGAAAAATCAGCTTCATCAAATGCTTCCTCATCAATCTCCTCATCAAAATTACCCATATCATAGGGTGAGTTTAAGGAAGAGGCAATGCCTTGAATCATATTATTATCAAGGCTTTTATATTCGACACTAAAATATCTTGTTTCCATAATTTCTTTATTTCTGTCTTCCATAATTTTTTTTGCAGTACGCTCTGCCCAAGGTAACATTGTACTTCCACCCCAAGCATCATCGTACATGATTGATCCACATATTTCCTTGTCATTTTCATCAAAATATTTGCCTTGGTCATAAACTTTTGCTCTTGATAAAAAGGAATATGTGCGTATCACCTCATCTGCCTCAAGACCTTGTCTTTGACTCAATTGCCTTGCTCTTGTCCATCCGACACTTGTGCCACAGGATGAACCATTATCTTCTTTATGCTTTAATGCTTTCTTTGCAGCATTAGTAGCACTTTGTGGGTAGTTACTGTACTTGGGCATTATTATCGTTATTTTGGTTACCAGTAGGTACTTCCCTGCTATTAGATGCTAAAGGCATACCGAATTTATCTCCACCTTCATAAGGATTAAATCCTTCCAGATTTCTAATTTCATTTGGTGCAATTGCTCTAATATTATAAAGTTTAGTATAAAATTCTGCCCTTGCCATTACATCACCACGATACAGTTCATCTAAATCTAATTTAACGCAATATCTACCCCAATCTTTTTGTGGGAATAGTTTTGTGTTAAATTCATTCTCAATCCGCTTAGTCCACGCTCTCAGGGTATATTGTACAAATATTCTGTTTAATATCTCAATGTTGGTAGTTGATATATTGTTTTGACCTAAAAGCAAAAAACCTGGCACTCCTGTCAGGTTAGATATATCTTCAATAGTCAACTTTCTTGCATCTATATCGGCTGCTTCCAACCTTGATGCTATGGGTTTAAATTTAAAACCAGCTTGCAGGAAAGCAACACCTTGTTGGTTGTTAGGTCCTGAGTGTTTATCCGCCCAAGATTTCTTAATTACATTTAGTTGATCCTCGTTTAGTATTAAATCAGTTTCAACTGTACCTGATAGATTAGTTCCTTTAGCATAAATGTCATTACCGTAGTCAATTTCGTGTAATGCTCTTGATAAAGTAGTCTTACCAGCCTCAATCAGACTTTTACCCCAATATCCATTCTCACTAAACGATTTTATGTGTAATACCTCTGATGAAGAGTATATTTCACTACTTTTTTCCAGTTTGTAGAAAAACTCATCATTTATTTTATACATTTCCCACGGTTCATCAACCAAATGTAAGTCAATAACGATACCCGACTGATTTCTCATTGGAATAATTAAAACATTACCGGATTTAGTAGCCATTGAACCATTTACGGCTTGTCTGACTATTGCCTCTCTAAAACTAAAGGTATCGTATCTGGTTGATGGCCTGTATTTAATTAAGGAAAACATCGGATGGTTAACCGCCTCAACAACATTGCCATCCGATTGTGTTTCATATATTGAGAAAGGTAAAGACGCAATTTGCTCACTTAAAATAGACAATGCTCTAAAATAAGCTGGTATAGACAAGGATGTTTCATGGCTAACCCTTCTTTGGTTAGTGCCAAACAACTCTTGGTACAATTTCCAGTCTTTGGCAGGACCAAGATTGGATATTCTACTCCTTTTTATAAAATTGGCTATTTTATTCAAAAATTCCATGTTGCAAAGATGATTATTATAATTTTTATATGCAAATAAAAAAATTATCCAATTATCAAATTAAAATCCAAATTAATTTTGTTTTTTGGGTCAATAGCCTCACCAATAGCCATTGCGGCAGCCACCATGCCGTCAATTTTCTCATTAGATTTTCTTTTGTCAAACTTCACCAGTCCAGTAGAATTTATAATTAATGCCACATTACTTAGCATCCACTTTGCTACAGGATCCCCATTATGAAATATTTTTTTGCCTGTTATCATTTTCTCAAACTCACATATAGGTGTATTCATTTCTGGAAAACTTTGTGGGAATGGCTTTACATTTACTCCTCTTTCTTGCAGGCTTATAACTACATGAGTAGCACGCCAAGGGTCGTAGGCAAGACTTCTAATGTTGTATTTTTGGTATAATAGGTATATATCCGATATAATCACCTCATTATCTACAATATTTCCGCTTGTAACCTTAATATTACCGTTCAATGCCCAATCCATATAAGGTACGCCATCTCTCAACGACCTTTCCTTTACATTTTCCTCAGGAATCCAGTATTTCCATAATAAAAAAGCTGGTTTACCATCAAATTCTGGGAAAAACAAGCAAAAGGCACTAATATCCACCGTTTGTGCTAAGTCAAGGCCACCAAATGCTGGTCTTTTAAGTAAAAAGTCATCATTTATATGCATTTGACAATCATTCCACATATTTTCGTTAATCCATGTAGCGTGAGTATTAGTCCAATAGTTTAAATTCTTAGTCATAAAGCCAATCTGCTTGGCTGCTCCTTCATTTAATGCCTTGGTATATTGGTCTTGTAGGTAACCCATACCAATAGTGACATTCATAGATGGATTTGACTTTATCCAGTTTTCACTCTTTTGCCAATCATCATCTTCATCAAGGCTAAATATCAATGGAAATACTGCATCATCATGCTTATGCCCTTTAATAATATCTAAACATACCTTTCTTAACTGATAACAAGGAGATTCCTTATTAAAACCAGCAGTAGTTGTAATTAAGATAAGAGGTTGACTTCTACTTCCTATCCCTGACTCCATAATTTCTAAAATACTTGAATCGGGATGCGCGTGCATTTCATCGATTATACTTACATGAGGGTTCAAACCATCGAGAGTTTTAGCATCGGAAGATACAGGAATCATCTTGCTATTGCTTTGGGTAGAGTAGATTGAATGCGCTCTGACTTGCACCAGTTTATTTACGGCTGATGAATCTTTTTTAAGATATTCCAAAATTACTTTAGCAGCATCCCAGCATATCCTTGCCTGATCTCTGGTGGTAGCAGCAGTATATATCTCAGCACCTTTTTCCTGATCCAAGATAAAACAGGCAACTGCGGTAAGAGCAGCCGTCTCTGTTTTGGCGTTTTTCCTTGATATTTCTAAGTAAACCTTCCTAAATCTACGTTTTTTGTCAATCTTACACTTCCAACCAAATATCATTGCCCAAAAGAACTCCTGCCAGGGCATGACGTTGACATTCATGGCTGCATACTCACCTTTTGTCAACCTACACACCTTCATAAAGGAAATGTAGGTATTTGCAGCGTTTTCATCGTAGTAATAAGGAAAATTGTTATTTTCTGACTTTTTAAGGTCATCATAGTGCCTTTTTATAGCCAACTTAACATATTCACCTATTATTTCATTCTCTAATGCAAACATTAGGCATTTTTAATCAACTTCATAATAGGATCCTCCTCTTTCTTATCCACTCTGTTAAAGTATTCCAACTTTAACCTTGCCTTTGGGTCAAGTCCAAATCTGTCCGACATATCATTGTATAACTCAATGCTTTGCTTGAACATTGTCCACTCAGGTGAAATTTGTTGCAAGCCATTGGCATGAATAACTACACCACCAGTTTTTAATAAATTGTTAGCGGCTTGCTGCACTACGGTAAGTAACCTTGCTAACATATTGATAGATATAATATCAACATTATAACTGGCATCTGCTGATTCAAGGTGTTTCTTAACAATTTCAACTATATTTTGCTCCTCATCGCTTAAATTAATAGGATTCTTATCAATTATAGTTTGATGTTTAAATTGTTTAATCCTGCCTCTCTTTAAAGTACCTTGCAACTCTTTTAACTTATCGGTTTTCATCCTAATCTACTTTTTTGTTTATAATAGCTTTTAATATGTTCTCCTTGTTTTCCGGTAAATAGTAACCATCAACACTTGCAATCCGAGCAGGAAAAAATCCTCTGCCTTCCATATTGCTTTTTACATTGTGACACCGTTTACACAAAGTAAACAAGTTTCTCTCATCGTAAGGGTGACCACCATCTAAAATCCTAATAACGTGGTCAGCAATGCCATTGTTGTTTCCATCCGAGCAATCGGTAAAGACTCCCTTTGCCTCGCACACCTCACACATCGGTTTACGGTTCTTTTGCAAATGTCTCAAACGCTTCCACAACGGAGAGCCGTAGAACTTGTTGTCTTGGGAGTCCTGGTGAGGCTTCCGCTTGACTGGGCATTCGAATCTGCGATATAATTTGTTGTATAATACTGGCATGGTGCAAAAATACATTATTTTTTTTAGATACCCCATTAAGAATTTTTGGATTGATTAACTCGCGTTCGCGCCCGACAATGGTGTTTTATGCCTAAAACGGCCCAGCCGTCCCCCCTGTTTAAAAGTTCTAGTTCTCCCATAGGATTAATAGGATTTAATAAAATTGCCTATCAAATTGCCTTTTTTTGCCTTGTTTAGATCCATAGAAATAAGGTAAAGAAGTATAATTAATTTATTATTTATACCTTTTTTTTCGAGGTTTTAAGGCAAATAACCGTATAAATTCAATATTTTATCTGAGTGCAAAAATAAAACACAAAATTATAAATATATTAAATTTCGTATTTTAAAAGGTTTTAAGCATACTTTATTTTAATGTAGTATTATACCTTACTTTTATATTTTCGTCCTTTAGATTGCCTTAAAATAGGTTGTTTCGTCCTGGCTTTCTTTTGCATAATTTGAGGCAAATAAAAAAAGGATCCTAAAAATTAATTTAGGATCCTTTATAAAAGGGTAATTATTTTAATTAGTACCAACTTTGAATAAATAGGGGCTCTCTTTCTTTTATATAGTCTCGCTTACTTTTATAGGTAACAATATATGAGGCCGGAACGTCGGAAGCAAAAAAGTAATTTAAATTACCATACTTTATTTTTGCCTCTTGCATGGTATAAACCCTTTGTCTTAAACTTAATAAATATTTTTTGTCGTGACCGGTTGCAACCGTTTCCCCGCTTCCCTTTCCGCTCCATTCAATTAATTTATAAAATTTCATTTTTTTAAGTTTTTGAAATGTGAAATTATAAGTTTACTTTTTTTTCTCGATCTTTCCTTTTATACCATAGTACAGGCAAACGAGTATAATAATATAAAAAAGGATCACCGGATAAAATAAGAGCGCTATTACGCCGTAAAAAACAATTTTTTCAAAAAACATAGTAAAACAGTTTTAAGGGTTAATAAATTTAATGCATGAATTCAAATACAGATTTAGCGCCAATATTCGATCCGGAACACAAACCACAATCTGAACAATTACTTTTTTTCTCTTTTGCTATTCGAGACGAAGCCGGGCAAAGTACAAAGTTGTCAGGTTTGTTGACGTCAACCAAAAAAGATCTATAGCCTAAACTTTTAGCGATGTTAGCCTCAAAAATGTTGTGAACACTACTCATTAAAAATTTACTATAGGCCTTATCTATTTTATGCCATTGATGAGTATAACCGGAATATTTTTTTACCAATGTACTTAAGCCGGTCATTAATTCGATCGGCAGCAATGTTGGTTCGCCGTATGTACCGAAACGGATAAATTTAATAGGATATTTTAGGCTATATTTATATATTTTTTCAAATATACCATAATAACCGGTTTGTATCTTATTTGCCTTATATAGTCTATTTAATCTATTTAATTTAGATTTGAGGCCAAAAGATAATAACCCTTTATGAGTATAGCAACCACCGGATTTCCCGGCATTCATGTTATAGCTAAAAGTACAATTGAAGCAAACCTTTGCATCTTTTTTTAAAGTTTTGTCTTGCAATTGATCTAAACTAAAACAATATGTTTGTAATATCCTTACGCTACCTTTAGCGAGTTTTGGTGTAGCACTCTTTTTGATGTCGATTGAGTGAACCACATCGTTAATAATAAAATTAAATTGCATGTTTTTTTTGTTTTTGGAATGTGAAATAATGTTAATTTTTTCCCTGGCTTTTTTTTGTTAGTTTTCAGGACTAAAATTGTATGCCGTTTCGTAGCTATCAAATACCTTATTTTTGCCGTTTACTTTTCTTATAAAGGATATTTTTAAAACATATTTTTTATCTATTATTTGATCACTATAAACATATATTTTTATGTTTTTTTGATCCAAATAAATAAAACAACCTTTTTCCGTAAAACTAATTTGTTCAATTAGTGGCTCATTATAAAAATAATTATCCGGCAAACTACAATAAATTGATACCGCTTTTTTTAAGCATTTTTTATGTAATGAAATCATTTTTTTTGTTTTTGAAATGTGATAAAAATAGCCGGTTTTTTACGCCGGCTTGTTTTGTTAAAAGTTCGCTATATCTTTTAACTTGTTTTTAAAATTTACATAAACATCAAAGTTAACAGAAAAACATTCATTAAGATAAATTTGAAATTCATCTATTTTTAAAAATTCGTCTTTTGCCTGACATAATATCCAATTACATAAAGCATTAAATAAAGGTTCATAGGTTAACAGTTGTGGCGCAAATTTAACCTTAAGTTTTAAGGAGGCCTCAAAAAATAAGTATTGATAAATTTGTACGAAATCTTTTGTACTATCCATTTTTTTTTGTTTTTGGAATGTGATAAAATAATAACACTACAAAATTAATCTATTTATTTATAAATGCAAATATTTTTTTATTTTTTTTTTCCTGTAGTAATGTTGAAAAAAAATCTATATCAGGAATGCCGGTAAATTTTTTTTTTCCTGTAGTAATGTAGAAAAAAAATCTATATCAGGAATGCCGGTAAATTTTTTTTTTTCATAAAAAATGTAAAAAAAAAAATTATATCAGAAATGCCGGGAATCGGAAAGCCG
>Ga0172373_10005002_pt1 | contig 18402 bp, 17 predicted proteins | sample Lak10m_2_FD_114546 | JGI IMG/M metagenome (GOLD analysis project Ga0172373, IMG submission 114546) | Freshwater microbial communities from Kabuno Bay, South-Kivu, Congo - kab_092012_10m | ecosystem: Environmental > Aquatic > Freshwater > Lake | place: Democratic Republic of the Congo...
CCCCGTCCGGCATCCGCTAAATCTTGATAAGCAGCAACGGCACAATCATTGCTATAGAATTCGGATTTACCTTACAAACTGAATGGAAAAATAAACAATGAACATAGAAAATTGCGAATGCCGTTATTTTATAAGCTATAGCGGCATTAAATTACCGCTGAAACTGGTTGACCCGCTGACCGAGGCCAACCTGCAAAACCGCAATACCTTCTTTAGGGGATATTTCGACGCACAAAACCGGCTATTGCTATGCCAGAAAGTAGTCTATGGAGAAGTCGAGCTGGAACACCGCTACAGCTATTACGATAACGGTGTGCTGCAACAGGCCGAAATTACCGACGCCGACGGCGAGATGACATTGTTGCGGTTTGACGAAGCCGGCGCGCCGCTTGGCAGTCCTGTCTGAACGGATAACGCTTTCGTCAGCTAACTGGCCGGGTTATCGGGTTTATTGCTCGGTGCGCGCCGCTTGCCGATATTTTTCTTGTCCCTGTCGCGTATCTTGACTTTTTCGGCCGCCTCTTTTTTAGGCTCACGTTTCATTTTGCTGCCCGCCGCTTTACCGGACGACTTGAGTTTTTTCGGGCCTTTGTAACTGCCTTCCAGTTCCTTGATCGTGCGGCGTTCAAACTTTTGCTTTAAAAACCGCTGTATGCCCGACATTAAATTCCATTCCGTGCTCTTTACCAGCGCAACGGCCAGGCCCTGTTCATCGGCCCGGCCAGTCCGGCCGATGCGGTGGATATAATCAATGCCGTTCCTCGGCACATCGAAATTAATGACCAGGTTAACGCCTTTGACATCCAGCCCGCGCGCGGCAAGGTCGGTAGATACGACAATATTAACGATGCCGTCACGGAATAAGCTCATCATGCGATTACGGTCTTTCTGGTCCATTTCGCCATGCAGCACGCCGACGCGCAGCTTTTGCCCGCGCAACGGGCCTTGCAGTTCAATGGCTTTCAAACGGGTATTCGTAAATACCAGCGCCTTGTCGTAAGTTTCATTGAGCAGAATCCACGCCAGCAGTTTTTGCTTGTGGTCATTGTCATCAGCCAGGACGATTTGCTGCTGAATATTGCTGTGCCCGTCATGCAGGGTATTTAAGGCGACCGTCTTGTAATGGTTTTTAAGTATCCTGTCGGCAATTTTAATCACGCCGTAATGCGTCAGCGTCGCCGAAAACAGCAGGGTTTGCCGTTCGCTATTGCAATGCCCGGTGATGGCCAGCACATCGTCGCTAAAGCCCATATCCAGCATGCGGTCGGCTTCATCGAGGATTAACACGTCCAAGTGGCTGAAATCGACCGCATCCTGGTTGATCAATTCCAGCAGACGGCCCGGCGTCGCGATGATAATTTCGGCATTGCGCCGTAGCGCGCCTTGCTGCTGTTTGAAATCTTCGCCGCCGGTAATCAAGCCGGTTTTCAATTCGGTAAACTCAGCCAGCGCCCGGCATTGGTTAAACGTTTGCTGCGCCAGTTCACGCGTTGGCGCGAGGATCAACGCGCGCGTGCCGAATAATGTCGAACGCCGGCTCAACAGGTGATGCAGTGTAGGCAGCAAAAAAGCGGCGGTTTTACCGCTGCCCGTTTCGGCGCTGACCAGCAGGTCTTTATGCTCTAATGCCGGCGGAACGGCTTGCTGCTGTACCGGCGTGGGCTGTTCAAAGCCGATTTTTTCGACGGCTTTAAGTAATTCTTCTGCGAGTGACAGACTGGAAAACGATAAGGGTGACTCTGTTGTATGCGGCATGAATTTGGGTCGGTTTGCGCCTGCACAGGCGATCTGCGAAAAACGCTGAGGGAAGTTGCCGCCATTATAAACTTTTTGCCGGCGGGATTATCATTAATCGCGCGGCGTTCAACAGGCCTATTATTGCCAATCCGCTTTTAACTGTTAAGCTTAGGTCTCTTGGGGAAGGTCGTTCAGGATGGGATCAAAAATACTTTCCGTATTTGGATCGACAGGCGTTAAAAACCTGGCAGGTCTTCGACCACTACCATTAAATTAGAGGCCAGGCTTTGCCTGACCTCCGCTAAACCGCAGAGCCTTTATGCAGGCTTAGCGGCAACGATGCTGATTAGCCGTTATACATTTTATTACCGACAAGAGGTTACACCATGATACCGATTAGAGACACCGCGCCCTGCTATTCAAAGCCTTTGGTAACCTGGGGCATCATGGCGGTTTGCATTGTCGTATTTGTCGCCATGTATTTCATGCCCGACGCCCAAAGCCTTAGGCTGATCAACCTTTACGGCATGGTGCCGGTGCGTTATTCGCACGGTTGGGTAGGTTATAACGGCCTGCCGTTTGACGGCTATTTGTCGTTTGTCACTAACCTGTTTTTACATGCCAGCTGGTGGCATTTGATCATGAACATGTGGTTTATGTGGATTTTTGCCGATAACGTCGAGGACCGGATGGGACGCCTCCCGTTTCTTATTTTTTACCTGCTCTGCGGCCTTTTCGCGACTATTTTGCAGTGGTATTTCGACCCTAACCTGACTATCCCGGTGGTAGGTGCATCGGGAGCCATAGCGGGCGTACTGGCCGCGTATTTTTTCCTTTATCCTTTGGAACGCGTGGTCGTTTGGGTTCCCTTGTTTTTCCTGCCTATCGTTATTCATGTGCCCGCGATTGCTTTTTTGGGCTTATGGATCATGTTCCAGCTGCATAATGCAACCACGTCGATTATTTTTGATAATGTCCCGGTCGATGTCGCCTGGTGGGCGCATTTAGGCGGATTTATAGCCGGCTCCCTGCTGTACCGGTTCTTTGTGCGAAAAGAGGCTTATCAAGAAAAATAAAGTCTTTTAATGGCTTTAAGGTATAATTTGAGGCTTAAAAAAGTGGGGCTCCAGAGAGCCTACACACAGATTTCTTAAAGTTATCCGGATATTGAACCTCATGAAAAAAGTTAACGTTGCGTTGGTAAGGCTGCTTCAGTTCGTCGTTTTTGTACTCTTCACCTTTATGGCCATCGCCTATTTTGGCGCTATGGTGTTACTGCCGCTGGATGCCATCGCCTTGCTGATAAAGCTGATGGGCGTTGTCGGCCTGCATGGTTTTATCGGGGCCTTGATCGCCATCCCGGCGGTGGGTTATTTATGCCTTATCGTTTATAAAACGCCGGGACTTTGCCAGATGGTTATCGATACCGGCGTTGACTTGGTGAAAACAGGCAAAGCCAGGGTCGAAGCGTTTAATGAAATTGCCGTCGCGGTAAGAGGCTGATTTTTTTCGATCATGAGAGGGAGCACCGTTTAGCGGTGCTCCCTTTTTTTTAGGCGATTTCCAAGAATGAATGTACCCATATCGCGCAGGATTTTTGTTCATTTTCAACGACTGCAAGGATGCCACCACAAGGGTGGTCTATGGACAGAGCGGTTGCCGAGGCGTAAAAACAGGCGCATAGCGAGCTATGTAACTATTTTTACAACGCAGAAAATGGACAAAAAGACCACAGCGAGTTGGGTATATTCTTCGACGGAAACGCCTTATGCTTCGGTAAAAATCGCATTGATGAATGCAGAAATATGCTGTATTTCTTCGACGCACACGGAATGCTCCATCAGGTAATCATGCCATTTAACATGGTATCCCAGCGCCTCAAGCCCATCTAGCGCCGCTTTGGCATGTTCAATCGCGATAACGGCATCGAGTATGCCGTGAGCCATAAAAATCGGCGTAGTGTAATTGGCGGACGAACCTTCGGATTTTAATTGCTCAACCGTCGGCAAACACGCCGACAGCGCAACAATCCCCGCCAACGGCTTCGGGTACCTCAAGCCTGCATGCAATGCAATCACGCCGCCTTGGGAAAACCCGGCTAGCAAAATATGCCTGGATGGGACGCCTTTATCGATTTCCTGTTGGATAAGGCGCTCAATCAATGCGGTCGAGCGGTAAATCCCCGCGACATCGACATCAGTTTCCAAGGTCATCCCTAAAATATCGTACCAGGCGCGCATTTTCATGCCGCCGTTGACGGTAACGGGCTGGATAGGCGCATTAGGGAAAATGAAATGGACATGGGCTGCTGCGGCCAAGTGTAAATCAGGGACTATACCTTCAAAATCATGTCCATCCGCCCCCAGGCCATGCAGCCATATCACAGAATATTTATGCATTGATGTGGGCGGTATATCAATCAGAGTAAGATCAGCGGGCATTGTCGTTTTCCAGGGGGGTGATTAAAATCGAATCATCAACATTCGCGATTATAGTATCCGAAGCTTGGTCAAGCGCAACTATTTCTGTCGGATACGCGCAGGATTTCATGCAAAGATGGGTACAATACCAGTATGCAAACCATTCCCTCCTTAAGACCATGCTCAATCACATTATCTTGATCGGCTTAATGCTGCTGGGTTTCCTGTACTGGTATAAAGCGCAGGAAATCAAGGAGATTGCATTTAACGCAACCCGTGTGCATTGCCGGGCCATGGACGTGCAAATGCTTGATGATTATATTGCCGCCGACGGCCTTAGCTTGGTGAGAGACGCCGCCGGGGCAATACACTGCCGACGCAGCTTCCTGTTTGAATTCGCATCCACCGGCGAAAAACGCTATAACGGAAAAATCACCATGCTGGGTCGGCGGGTTGAGTCCATAGACATGGAACCGTACCGAATCGACTTGGCGCCACAAACTTTTTCAGGAGTATGACATGAAACACTGCCCGTCATGCGGTCACGAACGCAACAATAACGATATGCGCTGCCCGGAATGTGGTCGTTTTTACTCGAGAGTAATCGAGCTGATCGACGAAGCCGCCGCCGATGAAGAAAAAAACACGCTGCGCGGACGCTGCCAACGCATCCTGGACTCAGGCAATATCAAGCAGGGGCTGCTGCTGGAATGGCGGCAGATAAGAGCCGGGCTGTCCAGGCAGGCGTTATTTGCGCTGTTTGTTATGTTTGCGTTTGTTTTTGCGTTGATAATTACGGTGCTGTGATTAAGGCCTTAATCTCCGGCACACACGATCCGCAATTGCTCCCCGCTTTTAAACACCGGCCTACGTCCTGATGGCTTTCCAGGCCTTTTGCCTTGATGGCGTCGCGTATGGTTTTTTCGCCGACATTAAAACAGGCGCACACAATAGCGCCTACGTCGGGTGCGCCCAGCGGCGGTATGCCGGTCAGCAGCGCACGCCGTTCCTCGGCGTTTAGGCTGTCTTTGGCAAACAAACCAGCCAGCCAGCCGCGCTCGGGCAAGTTGCGCAGCCCCGCGATAAACACCACGCTGTCCAGCCGCTTATCGACCAGTTGCGCGGCGCGGTAATTGCCGGTGCTTTTATCTTGGTACTCCAGCCATTGCGCCTCAGCGCCGTCACCTAGCTGGGTTTTCGCCCAGTGTTGCCAATCGTCCGGCACATTTTGCCCGGCCAGTTCATAACGATAACACTGCTCACCCTTGATTTTTACCCAATAATCGGGAACAGCCATCTTTAATTCGCGCCGTGACAGTATGAAGCCATGCCAGGCCGGCAGCCAAGCCTTGATGCGCACCGGCGTATGCTTGCATTCGGGCTGTTTGGAGATGGGATCGACGACGGGATTGACTAACGCGCCCATGCGCCCCTGACCGGCATATTGTTCGGTCCAGTGCATCGGCACAAACAGGTTGCCCTGTTGTTGGCCGTCCGTCACTTGCACGCGGGCAAGCATGGCCCCCCAGCGGCTCTCGATGACAGCCAGCGCATTTTGCGATAGCCTATAGCATTCGGCATCGACAGGATGCACTTCAACGAAGGGTTCCGGTTTGTGCTGGTTCAGCTTCGCGGCGATGGCGGTGCGCGTCATCGTATGCCATTGATCGCGTAACCGGCCCGTATTCAGGATTAGCGGATAATCGGCATCCGGCATGTTGGCGGGCGGCCTGGGCGTGATGGCGATAAACCGGGCTTTACCGGACGGCGTGAAGAAGCGACCGTCATCGAAAAATCGTGGCCTGCCTTGCGGATAAGCGGCATTAACCGGCCATTGTACCGGCTGAAAGCGCTCATAATCCTGCTGGCTGATATGCGCAAAAGCGGAAATATCAAAATCGCGTTCACCGTTATTTTCAAAACCCGATAAGGCGGCGTGTTCGCGGAAAATTTCGACCGGGCTTTGGTAGGGAAACGCTACGCCAAAGCCCATGCGCCGCGCGACTTGTGTGATAATCCACCAATCCGGCCTGGCGTCGCCGGCGGGTTTGAGTAATGTGCGCTGCCGGGAGATGCGGCGCTCGGAATTGGTCACGGTGCCGTCTTTTTCGCTCCAGCCTTGCGCCGGTAACAGCACATGCGCCAAAGCCGTCGTGTCGGTATCGGCGATACAATCGGAAACGACGACAAAATCGCAGCGCTGCAAGGCCTGCTTTACCTTGTCGGCATCGGGCAGGCTGACGACGGGATTAGTGCCCATGATCCAGACGGCTTTGACTTTGCCGTCATAAATCGCGTCGAATAATTCCACGGCGGGGAAGCCTGCGGTTTTGGCGATGCGGTCGGCGCCCCAAAACCGCGCCACGCGGTCTACCTCTTCCGTGCTGGAAAAATCCATATGCGCCGCCAATTGGTGCGCCAAGCCACCGACTTCACGGCCGCCCATCGCATTCGGTTGCCCGGTCAGCGAAAACGGTCCCATGCCGGGTTTGCCTATCCGCCCCGTCGCGAGATGGCAATTAATGATGGCATTGACTTTATCGGTGCCGGAGGTGGATTGGTTGACGCCCTGGCTGTACAGGCTCATGACTTTTTCGGTGTCCCTGAACCATTCATAAAAGCGCTGTACGTCTTCGGTATTCAGCCGGCATTGCGCGGCGATTTGCTCGATGTTGCCGCTGCGCATCGCGCACTCTAGTGCCTCGCTGAAGCCTTCGGTGTGTTGTTCGATATAGTCCAAATTCAATGCGGATCCTACGCTTATAAAATTCAGCAAGCCGTTGAATAAAACCGTGTCGCTGCCCGCCGCCAGCGGCAAATGCAAATCGGCAATATCGCAGGTGGCCGTTTTTCTAGGATCAATCACGACGATTTTTAATTCGGGATTGGCTTCCTTGGCCGCGCGGATGCGCTGGAAACTGACCGGATGGCACCATGCGGTATTCGACCCGGCCAGTACGATCATGTCGGCGAGTTCAAAATCGTCATAACATCCCGGTACGGTATCCGAACCGAAGGCGCGTTTATGGCCCGCCACCGAAGACGACATGCACAAACGGCTGTTGGTGTCCATATTGCCGCTGCCGATGAAGCCTTTCATCAATTTGTTCGCGACATAATAATCTTCCGTCAACAGCTGGCCTGAACCGTAAATGGCTACCGCATCCGGGCCATGCTTTTGGATAGTGCTGAGAAAAGAATCGGCGACCACCTCCAGCGCTTCGTCCCAGGAAATTTCCCGTCCCAAAATCCGGGGCTGCAATAAACGGCCTTTAAGTTCGACGGTTTCGCCTAGCGCCGAGCCTTTGGAACAAAGCCGCCCGAAATTAGCCGGATGCGCCTTGTCGCCGCTGATTTTGACGCGGCGTTGTTGTTCGTCGACCGCGGCGGTAATGCCGCAGCCTACGCCGCAGTAGGGGCAAGTGGTTTTTATGGTGTGAGTCATGAGGAAAAGATGGCTTATAGCAATTGAGTGTTGAGATGTTTGCTTAAGGCGATTTCCGGCGAAGAATATACCCAACTCGCTGGTCTTTTTGTCCATTTTCTGCGTTGTAAAAATAGTTTCATAGCTCGCTATGCGCCTATTTTTACGCCTCGGCAACCGCTCCTGCGTTGCCCTACCTCCTGCATCCTTGCAAGTCGTTGAAAATGAACAAAAATCCTGCGCGATTTGGGTGCATTCATTCTTGGAAATCGCCTAAGCGTTTGTCGAAAGTATATAACAGGCTCTTAATACCGAGGCTTTCAGCCAATATCATACAATCGGCAAACCCCGCTGGGCTCTCTTTAAACAATTCGACCGCTATTTTAAAAACATCACGGCGTTGCAAAATAAAAGCAGGGTTAAGCAACAAATGCTCCCCCACATCGCGTATAGTCCCCATGCTCCGGCGTCACTGCCATTAAGTTAAGCCTTTCAGCATGGTCTGCTCGGAGTACAAACCTAGGTTTGTACTCCTGATTTCCGCTTCTAAAATGACGATTTTGCCTTAACTTAATGGCAGTGATGCTCCGGCGTGGGAACGATGGTGAAAGACTCAGAAACCCATCAAAAAACACACCATGCTCTTGAACGCACTGATTATACTCAACGATTGCGGCCCGATTATCAGCCAGCCATTCGGCTTGTTGTGTTTTGGCGGGTGCTGAGGTTCCTTGCGCCAAATCATTGGCTTCGTTGGCCGTGTCTAATTTTTCTATTGCTTGTCTCATGACATTCTCCAGACGAATAGAGGATTATTGTAGACTCAAACATACCCCCGCCCAAAAATCATCCTCTCGCGTATCCCCGTAATATCCGCGCCTTGCTCCAGCAACTCCTGGTACCAGCTCCCGTCAGCCGTATCCCCATACAACACCGCACCGACCAGCTTGTTCGCTTTGATGACCAGTTTCTTGTAAATACCCGCGGCAGGATCGGTAAAATAAATGTGTTCACAGCCGGCATCGCCCAGGAAATCGCCTACCGAAAACAGCTTGATGCCGGTCACTTTCAGCTTCGTCGCAGTCGGCAGCGTGATGTATTCTGCGACGCCGTGCGCGCTCAAATGATTGGCGCAGACTTTCGCCTGCTCAAACAACGGCGCGACCAGGCCGAAGGTGTCGCCGCGATGCTGTATGCATTCGCCGACCGCATAAATGCTGGGATCATAGCTTTGCAAGGTATCGCTGACGACGATGCCGCGTTCGCAATACAGCCCGGATGCCTGGGCCAGCGCTATGTTCGGGCGCACGCCCACCGCCATGACGAACAGGTCGCATGCAAGCAGGCTGCCGTCCCCAAAGCTGACCGATGCGATATGCCCGCTGCCATCGCCCAGCAATGCCTGGGCTTTGGCGGCCATCTTGAATTTCAGTCCACGTTTTTCCAGCTCAGCCTGTAATAAACGGGCCGCCGGCTTGTCCATTTGCCGATTCAGCAGGCTGTCATGGTTATGCGCGACGGTCACGTCCATGCCTCTTGACGCCAGGCCGTTAGCGGCCTCCAACCCTAACAGGCCGCCGCCCAGCACGACGGCTTTACTATGGCTGCGGCTGTAAGCGAGCATTTTATTGACATCGACGATGTCGCGAAAACTGATCACGCCCTCTAAATCATGGCCGGGTATCGGCGGTATGACGGCATTAGAACCCGTTGCAATCAGCAAACGATCATACGCGGCAACCGTGCCGTCTTGCGCATGGACTTGTTTCTTGGCACGGTCAATACGCACGACCGCCTTGTGTTCGCCGGCATGAAGACGGATGCTGTGGTCGGCATACCATAGCCGGTCATTGATGACGATGTCCTCAATGGTCTTTTCGCCGCACAATACCGACGACAGCATGATGCGGTTATAGTTGCCGTAAGGTTCGGCGCCGAATACGGTAATGTCATAGCTATCCGGCGCGGCGCTGAGCAATTCCTCTACGGTGCGCATACCCGCCATGCCGTTGCCGATAACGACTAATCGCTTTTTCACATCAACACCTTAATCATCAGGTTTACAGTCCGTCGGGGACCGTCATCAGCCCTTCCGCCACCATCACAGCCTCCCCGCCCACCCGGATGGTCAAGGTATCCAGCCCCTTATGATCCATTTCCAGGTTCAGCAGGCTGCGGCGATGTTTTTCTTCGCCGCGGTCGACCGAAAACACGTACGTGCCTTTCTGCATGAATTCAAATGAACACAGGTACGCAGCAAAGGCAGGCATCGCGCTACCGACCGGCGGGTCTTCGTGGTTGCCGATACGCGAACCCAATAGGCGCGCATGAAAATTGGCGGCCGCAAACGGTGTCTTCGGTGAAAACAGCAAGATTTCCTGGGCGGCGGTTTGCGGCGCGCTGGACTGGCTCCAGCTGGCATAATTAAAGCGGGCTTTCCTGACGCTTTCGTAACTGAACACCGGCACGATCAAATACGGGAAACCGCAGGACACCAGGCGTGCGGAATATTTTTTAGTATCGAAATCGCTGCTCCGTAGGGATAAAAAGTCGGCGAGTTCTTCAAGCGTAGGCGCGAAGCGGTCGATAACGGCCGTGGCTTTATTGGTGAATTGCACAAACGTCGGCTTGCCGTTTGCCCCGGAAATATTGACCTCAATCGCGCCTGCGTTTTGCTCAAAAACCACCGGCGTAATCGCTTCATTAAGCTCAATATCGCCGATGTCGGCTAATACGAACGCCGTCGCAATAATCGGGTGTCCGGCAAAATCTATTTCCCGTTGCGGCGAAAAAACCCGCATAACCCGCTTACCCGTATGCTTATCCCGTTTTTTAACGAAGACGGTTTCCGATAAATTCAGCTCTCCGGCTATCCGCTGCATCTGTTGCCGGTTCAGGGTCTCGGCATTCGGGAAAACGGCGATTTGCGCGCCGCCGAAAATCTGCCGCGTAAACACATCGGCAATGTAATAGTTATATTTCACAGGCCTTCCCCGATGTTGATATGGACTCTGCCTTCTGCAATGCGCACGGGATAGCTGGGTATCGATACCGTTTCATCTTCCAGGCAGCTACCGGTTTCCAGGTTGAAATGTTGCTTGTATAACGGCGACGCAACCACGGGTTGTCCAGCGATATCGCCGATCAAGCCGCGCGACAAGACATTGGCTTTGCCGAAAGGGTCGTAATTACCGACCGCGTATACGGCGTTCTCTTTGGGCATGTAAAAAACAGCGACCTGTTGCCCTGCAACCAGTGCGCAAACCCCCGAATCCGGTTGCAAATCATCGGCGCTACAGACATCAAACCAAGCCATCACGCCACCCCTGCCATTTTGAAATGCCTGCGCTCTTCGTCATTCGCGGGACGAACCTGTCCCCGCTCTTCGACAAACACGATCGCGTCATCGCACTGCTCGCTGTTGACAAAATGCCGGAAACGCTTCAGTTTTTCGTCATTTTCAATCGTCGTCTTCCATTCACACTGATAGGTGTCGATGACATATTGCATTTGCTGCTCCAATTGCCCGCACAAGCCGAGCTTGTCGTCAATCACGACGGCTTTAAGATAATCCAGGCCGCCTTCCATGTTTTCCATCCATACCGACGTGCGTTGCAAACGGTCGGCGCTACGCACATAGAAAATCAGGAAACGGTCGATGTACTTGATCAGCGTCGCTTTATCGAGCCCGGTCGCGAATAAATCGGCATGCCGCGGCTTCATGCCGCCGTTGCCGCAGACATAGAGATTCCAGCCGTTTTCGGTTGCGATCACACCGACATCCTTGCCCTGCGCTTCGGCGCATTCACGCGTGCAGCCGGACACGGCGAACTTGAGTTTATGCGGCGAGCGCAGGCCTTTGTAGCGGTTTTCCAGCTCGACTGCGAGGCCGACGCTGTCATCGACGCCGTAGCGGCACCAGGTGCTGCCGACGCAGGATTTGACGGTGCGCAGGGATTTGCCGTAAGCATGGCCGGACTCAAAACCGGCGGCGATGAGTTCCCTCCAGATCTGCGGCAACTGGTCGACCCGCGCGCCGAACAAATCCACGCGCTGACCGCCGGTAATCTTGGTATAGAGCTGGTATTTCTTGCCGACCTGTCCCAACGCAATCAACATATCCGGGCTTATTTCGCCGCCGGCGATGCGCGGCACGACCGAATACGTGCCGTCTTTCTGCATATTCGCAAGAAAGGTGTCGTTAGTGTCCTGCAAACCTAAGTGTTCTTTTTCCAGGATGTAGTTGTTCCAGTGCGAAGCCAGGATAGAACCGACGGCTGGCTTGCAAATTTCACAGCCGCGGCCTTTACCGTGTTTTTCCAGCAGTTCGGCGAAAGTCTTGATCTCTTCGATGCGAACCAGGTTGTACAGGTCCTGGCGCGTATACGCGAAATGCTCGCACAAATCGGTATTAACCTCGTAACCGTGTTTAGCCAGTTCGCAGTTCAGCACCGATTTCAGTAACGGCACGCAACCGCCGCAACCGGTCCCGGCCTTGGTCTCGGCTTTCAGCGCATTAACCGTCGTACAGCCGGCGTCAATCGCCGAGCAGATCGCGCCCTTGCTGACATCGTAGCAAGAGCAGCAAGTCGCCGATGCCGGTAACGCGTCCGGTCCCAAACCAACCGATTCATCGGAGCGGTGCGGCAAAATCAGCGTATCGGGATGTTCCGGCAATTCGATGCCGTTCAGGCAATATTGCAATAAGGCGCCGTAACCGGAGGCCTCGCCAACCAGCACGGCGCCGAGCAGGCGTTTTTTATCGGCACTGACGACCAGGCGTTTATAGATTTCGTGGTCGCCATCCTGGTAGCTGTACACCATCGCGCCCTGCGTTTTCGCATGGGCATCGCCGATACTGGCGACATCGACGCCCATCAATTTCAGCTTGGTGCTCATGTCCGCGCCGGTGAAGCCGGTGGTTTCACCGTTCAAATCGGAGATGACTGTTCGCGCCATCGCATAACCCGGCGCGACCAGGCCGAAAATCATGCCGTTCCATAACGCGCATTCGCCTATCGCATAAATAGCCGGATCGGAGCTAAGACACTGGTTATCGATAACGATGCCGCCGCGCTGCCCGGTCTCCAGGCCGCAGGCGCGGGCGATGTCGTCGCGCGGACGTATGCCCGCCGAGAACAGCACGACATCGGTTTCCAGTTCCTCGCCGTCGGCAAAACACATTTTGTTGACGCAGTGCTCGCCGTCGGTAATCAGGCTGGTGTTCTTGCCGGTATGCACCGTCACGCCCAAAGCCTCAATCTTGCGCCTGAGCATCGAACCGCCGGCGTCATCGAGCTGCACCGCCATCAAGCGTGGCGCAAATTCGACGATATGTGTTTCCAGGCCTAAATCTTTCAGCGCCTTCGCCGCTTCCAAACCCAGCAGGCCGCCGCCGACCACGGCGCCGACCTTGCCGGTTTGCGCCGCCGCCCGCATCGCTTCCAGGTCTTCAATCGTGCGATACACCAGGCACTGCGGACGGTCGTGCCCCGGCACCGGCGGCACGAAGGGATAAGAACCGGTCGCCAGCACCAGTTTGTCATAACGCACTATTACGCCTTTCGCCGACGTGACGGTTTTCTGCTCACGGTCGATGGCCGCCGCCCTATCGCCTAAATGAATCGTGATGCCGTTCGCGGCAAAAAAACCGTCTTCAACCAGCGATAAATCCTCGGCGGTTTTGCCAGCGAAAAATTCGGATAAATGCACACGGTCATAAGCCGCCCTGGGTTCTTCGCAGAAGGTAATAATATCGTAATTTTCTTTCGCAGGACTCGCGGCCAATCCGGCCAGAAAATTCTGGCCGACCATGCCGTTACCGATGACCACTAATGTTTGTTTCATAAGCACCTCTACAGGCAAAAAAAAAGGCGTCTATGAGCATAAGCAGTGCTTATGTCATGAGACGCCTTTGTCTGGTCGATTCAACTTTGAACCGGGTATTACTCCTGCATTGGAGTTTGAATAATGCTATGCAATTGCTATGCCTGACGGATGTTTTTTACTATAAGAGCCTCGGAGCCGCGTCGGCATTGCTATGCAAGCTATTGCCCCTGCGCAGGGCAATCTGTGGCAAGGGTGGCTTTTTGCATTATTTTGGTGCAAAAAAACTATTTTAGTGCGCGGCTGTCCTTATCAGGCCATTCGCACTTGGATTATCCTGGCCTGTTTATGCGTCATCCGGGGGCACGGGAATTTGCGTCAGCAACACCTTGTCCACGCGGTTGCCGTCCATGTCGATGACTTCAAGCCGCAGCCCCGCGAAGTCAAAGGAGTCGGTGGCCTTGGGCACGCGGCCGAAATGGAGCATGACGAAGCCCCCTACGGTATTGAAGCGTCCGTCGCGTTCATCGGGCAGATCGTCCAAGTCGAATTGTTTCTTGAGACTGTCGATGTCCAGCATGCCGTCGACCAGCCAGGAGCCGTCTTCCCGGCGGACTATCTCCGGCCTGTCGTCCCGGCCGCCGACAGACAGGTTGCCGACGATGCTGCCCATAACGTCGCTGAGCGCCACCAGGCCATCGATCTCGCCGTATTCATTGACGACTAATGCCGTATGTAAATGGGACTTCCTGAACTGTTCCAACAAGCCCAACAGGGTTAAGGAATCCGGCACGAACAGCGCTTTAACCGCAACGGCTTGCAAGCTCGGTTGATCGCCAATCAACAGGCGGTCCAGCAGGTCCTTGGTTTTCACAAAACCGATGATGGTTTCCAGGCCGTCGTTACATAAAGGCAAGACCCAATGGTTATGATCCAGGATGCGTTGCCGGTTTTCATCGAAAGGCAAACACAGGTCGAGCCAGACGATATTTTTGCGCGGGGTCATGATAGCGCCGACCTTGCGGTCATCCAGGCGGAGGATGTTTTCCATAAACCGGTGTTCGGTTTCCTCAAAAATACCTTCTTCAGAGCCCTGTTCCAGCAATATCTTGATTTCCTCTTCAGTGACCGAGGGGGCTTTCTTAGGTTTTATCCTCAGCAGCCACAACGCCAGCTCCGTGGAAAGACTGAGCAGTTTCACGGCCGGCAGGACCGCCAGCGAAAGCCCGTACATGGGCCTTGCGACCCAGGCGGCGATGCGCTCGGGGAAATTGAGCGCCAGCCGCTTGGGTACCAGTTCCCCGACGATCAGCGAAAAATAAGTGATGAGTATCACGGTCAGCGTCAATGCCAACTCTTCGGCATAAGGCGCCAATTGCGGAATTTGCATCAGGTAAGGCAGCAACGGCTTCGCAATGGCATTCTCACCTAAGGCGCCGCTCAACACGCCAATGGAAGTGATGCCTACCTGAATCGTCGATAGGAAATGGGTCGGGTGTTCGGCCAGTTCCAGCGCCTTCGCAGCGCCTTCATTACCGTTTTCCCGCATTTGCTGCAAACGCACCTTGCGCGCGGACACGATAGCCATTTCCGACATCGCGAATATCCCATTCAGGACGATCAACAACAAAATCAAGCTTAATTCTAAAGTCATGCCATCAATACCCGTATCCAAAAACGACGTTCACCTCGTCTTATTTTGTGCCCAATGCGCTTTATTGCATTAATCTCGCCGCCGAATGCCGGCGGTAAGCCCGAATCGCCGGTATTAGCACCAATACGCCAGCGATAGCGAACAGCAGCAGCGGCCAAAGCGCCGGCTGATTCCATAGGGCGCGTTTTTGCTCGCGTTCCACCGTGTCGATGCGGGCATATTTAAGCAGGTTATTGGCCATTAAATTGGGTTTGAGGTTTTTATACCAGCTGTGATATAGCGAAAAATTCTTCGGGTGAAAACCAAAAACCCACGGCGCGTCATGGCGGACTTGTTCCTGCAGGCGCTGGATAATCTCATAACGCTCAGGCGTATTGTCCATATTGCGCATGCGTTCAAACAAGCGGTCGGCAACGGGATTCTGGTAATTGGCGGCATTTTCACCGCCGTGTTTTACTTTTGAATTCGCGCCGTAGAGCAGGAAAAAGAAATTTTCAGGGTCCGGGTAATCGGCGTTCCAGCCCCAAACAAAGATTTGCGCATTGCCTAAACGCATTTTCTCCTGAAAACGATTGTAATCAGTGGCGCGTATAACCAGTTTAATGCCCAGTTTCTCAAATTGCTTGCGATACCAGTTCATCATCGGGCGGTCATCGATACTGGCCGACATCGTATCGAAATACAAAATCAGGGGCTCCCCGGTCTTTGGATCCATACCGTTACTATAGCCCGCTTCCGTCATCAATTGCCGCGCCGCGGCAATGTTTTTACGTTGCGCCTTGCCGTTGACCCAATCGTAACTATAGGGGTTAATCCCTTCTTTACCGTCGGCATAACCGTAAATGCCCGGCGGTATGACGCCCTGCGCGGCAAGCCCGCGCCCGTTCCTGAAAATGGAGATGAATTCTTCATAGTCTACGGCGATTGATATGGCCTGCCGCAGCTTCCTGGCCGCTTCGCTGTCGCCGCCTATAGTGGCGTCGAGCATATTAAAGCCCATATAGAAATTGGACGTTTCAACGGCGGTTTGCAACTGTATGCCTTTTTCGCGCATTGAATCCGTTAATGCAATCCCGCCGCTGCCGGTAAATTGTATGGCCTGGTCGAAACTGTCCGAGGCTATGCCGGAGGCGTCGTAATAGCCTTGTAAAAATTTTGTCCAATACGGGATGGTTTCCTTTTCCAGCATGAACACACTTTATCGATAAACGGCAGTGGCTTTCCGGCATCCGCAAGCAGTCCCGCAGCCTTATCGTCCGGTTCGCCTTCCGCAGGATAGTTTTCCTTGTGGAAATTGGGATTTCTCAGCAGCGTCATACGCCGATTGGGGTTGTTCTCGGCCAATAAATACGCGCCGGTGCCGATCGGGTACCAGTCCAATGTGATATTTTTATCGCTTAAGCCGGATTGGCCATAAAACACATCGGCTTCCCACGGCATCGGCGAGAAAAACGGCATCGCCAACCAGTAGATGAATTGCGGATATTTTCCCTTGATGCGGATGCGGTATTGATAACGGCTGATAACTTCCACCCCTTCCATAACCTGGTCTTTTACCGCTGCTTTGGAACTATCGCTGGCCTGTTTAGAAAATTCATCGAAGCCGACAATATAGTTTTTCATGATTTCAGCGATAGGCGACTGCGTCTTGGGATGAGCCAAGCGCTTGACCTGGTACACGTAATCATCGGCGGTAAGTTCCCGCGAGCCGGTATCGGTAAAATCGCCCAAGGTTGTCAGTCGCTGGATCTGCGCTTCGCTCAGGTGATGATAGCTATAATCACCCTGCGTGTTTTTTGCCAGTGCCGGATGGGGTTGGTAACGAATATTCGGCCGAATGTCGATGAAATAATCGGTATAGGCGATTTCACTGTCTTTTGCAGTCTGCTCCAGGCGCTCGCCCTGCCGGTTCAAATAGATCGCGTCCGGCATTTTGCTTGCCGTCAGCGGAGTCAATTGATAAGGCCTCTTTAAATAATGGTACTGAAACGGCGGTTCATAAATCTGCGCAACAAACGTGTATTCGTTGGAGCTGTAGGAAACGGCGGGATCCAAATGCTTGGGCCTTTCCGAGAACGAACTGTATAACACCCTCTGTTTACCGTCATTTCCGCTATACGGATTATTCGGCTGGGATACATCGCATGCGCTCAAAAACGCGCTGATTACGGTCAAAACGACATAAGACGGCAGGCCTATCGGGATTCGCTTGCCGTGGCTTGGCCATTGCAGCATGGACAAAAAACTGGACATCACTAAACAGCTCATAGATACTTGAAATCCTATTTTAACAATAGTCCTATTCTAACAATAAAAGCACGGGGGAATGATAATGGGTTTTATGCAGGGTAAACGGGTCTTAATTGTAGGTTTGGCCAGTAATCGTTCAATTGCATGGGGCATCGCACAAGCCATGCACCGCGAAGGCGCTGAATTGGCGTTTACTTTTCAAAATGATAAGCTGCAGAGCCGGGTAGTGGAAATGGCGACGGAATGCCAATCCGGGATTACCATTGAGTGCGATGTCAGCAGTGATGAACATATCGATAATGTATTTAAAGTGTTGGGCGAACATTGGGACGGCCTGGATTGCATCGTGCATTCGGTAGCATTCGCACCGCGCGACGCGCTGGATGGCGATTATGTCAACGCCACCACGCGGGATAATTTCCGCATCGCCCATGATATCAGCTCTTACAGCTTTACCGCGTTAGCTAAAGCAGGACGTGCAATGATGGCGGGCCGCAACGGTTCGCTGCTGACCTTGACCTATCTGGGCGCCGAACGGGCAATCCCTAATTACAATGTGATGGGCGTCGCCAAGGCCAGTTTGGAAGCCAATGTCCGTTATATGGCGATGGCGCTGGGCCCTGAAGGCACCCGCGTGAATGCCATATCCGCAGGCCCAATAAGGACGCTCGCCGCTTCAGGCATCAATAATTTTAAAGCCATGCTTAGCAAAGCAGCCGATACCGCACCGCTAAAGCGAAATGTCAGCATTGAAGAAGTCGGCAACGCGGCCGCATTTTTGTGTTCGGATTTAGCTTCAGGTATTACCGGGGAGATCACTTATGTCGATTGCGGATACAATATTGCCGGCTTGGCTGCCTCTTGAGTGCAACAACGTTTTTATACGGTAATAAAAAATACTAGGCAACATATAAAATCTGTGTATAATATCCGCTCTTTGCTGGTGTAGCTCAGTTGGTAGAGCAGCTGATTTGTAATCAGCCGGTCGCGGGTTCGAGTCCCATCTCCAGCTCCAAAGAATACAAAGGCTTAGGGTGTAAACCCTAAGCCTTTTTTATTGCCAGTAGAAAATTAATAGGCTGATAATAGGC
>Ga0172373_10005003_pt1 | contig 18399 bp, 12 predicted proteins | sample Lak10m_2_FD_114546 | JGI IMG/M metagenome (GOLD analysis project Ga0172373, IMG submission 114546) | Freshwater microbial communities from Kabuno Bay, South-Kivu, Congo - kab_092012_10m | ecosystem: Environmental > Aquatic > Freshwater > Lake | place: Democratic Republic of the Congo...
CCATTTTTTCCGCCAGCTCCCGTTCGGATACCCGCAGCAAATCGCTTCCCGGCAGGATACCATGTATTTCAATTTGACGGGCAGCTTGCGCCGCCGGCTGTTGTACGTAACACTCAAAAAAATCCGCTACCTCTATCCGGGCACCCTCGACAGCCACGGCAGATACGGAAAGAATACAATCCACTGCCGGATTCAGCCCGCTACTTTCTGTGTCCAAAACTACAAAACGAAGCGACTGGATAGGTTCCTTCCTCTTGGAATCATTGACAAACTTCGCCTGATAGTCCGCCCAAAAAGGCTCCTCCCCTACCGGGGTTGCCGGCCCAAACCACCGTAGATACCAGTCCTTCATACTCCGTGTATGGCTGTTTGAAATCGAACCCGAACAATCTGCTGCATGGATTTTAGCGGCAAAAACACATTGCGCAGCGTTGCCCGTTCCAGTGGATTCAGGGTATCCAGCCGGCAATATCGGCCAGCATCCTGGTTTTTTAACCCTTGTCTGGTTCGAAATTCCATCAGGTACTCAAATGCAGCGGCAGCCATTTCATACACCTGGGCATTGGCCGCATCTGCTACCAGCAGCCATTGAAGCCGATCGAGTGTAGCGGAAGTCTGGTCATAGCCGGCATGCAGCGCCAACACACGCGCAGCATCCACAAAAGGCAGTATCGCGCGGGACTTTACATCAAACTCTTTTTTATGCTCACCTGTTGACTCCACTACTAAGTCGCGGAAAAAATTAAAAAATGGTGGACTATGTAGGGCATCTGCCGCCAGAAAAGCCCAAAAATTATCCCGGCCCCGCAGGATCGTCTGCAAAGCGCCGTGCAACTCCTGTGCCAGTGCCACCTCCCCAAAAACGGGACGAAAATCCAAAAATACACCGAGGTCCAGCAGCGACTCCGGGGTGGGAGTATCAATCCACCGGGAGAATCGCAATTTCCAGGTTTCCAGGCTCAGGCAGTGGGCCGGATTACCCGCCATCAGTCCGGCGGGGCATTTCTCAAACCCACAACGTGCCAGCACATCATTTACCCGCTGCCCCAGCTCGCAAAAAAAAGCAGGTGCCCACGCTGCCTCTCCGTATTGAGCAGGCTCCCCAAACAAGAGGGCATTGTCCTGATCCGTTTTCAGCAGCTGCTCAGCTCGGGCGCTGCTACCCAGCGAAATCCAACAAAAAGGCGTTCGGGGAATCTCCCGTCCGGCAGCCTGCATGTCGATACACGTCAACTCAATAGCCCGACCGACAAGGGCATCGTACAGCTCGGTGTGCTGTCGGGCCAGGACGTGCATACCAGTATGCCGCCTAAAACCTTCTGTCAGGGATACATCCATCCGGGCCGAAAGTCGTATCAACTCCTCCGCTGAGCTCGCTTTCAGCAGTTTATGCATAAGCAGCCCTGCATGGCCCGACTCCGTCAACAACACATCAGACATAGACCATACCCCTCTTGCCGGACTCCCGGGAGTTCCATCTTCGGTGATACATATATGTCGGATACGGTGCTGAAGCATCGTCAAATGCAGGTCTGTCGGATTACTTGATACCGGAGCGGTTATCACGGGGCTGGACATAATCTGCCCTACCGGGACTTCAAGCGAAAAGATTCCGGTGGCGACTTTATTTCGCAGGTCTTTGTCTGCGAGTATCCCGATGGGCTTTCCTTCCTGTTGCAACACCACCATAGACCCCACGTCGGCCATCGCCATTTGCCGGGCAGCCTCAACTACCCGGGTTTCCGGCGTACATGAAACAAGCGCTTTTGAAGGTGGCAGCGACTGCTGCACAGGCACGTCTGCCCCCTCCCCGTGGTTGCTAAAGCGGAGGCTTTCCAGGGGGTGATTCCCTCTGAAAAAATTTCGAATCGAAGGAGAAGACAACAGCGGGCGGATAGCGGCCGATAAGGGTATTTCGTAAAGAAGAACTTCCTCTGCAACGCGCGCATCGTGCAGATAAAGCGGCAGCTCATCCAGCGATTCGATGCCGAAGGTATCCCCCTCTGCGCACCATTCTCCCTGCACGCTATCCGATGCCCCTTCGAGTATAATCAAGCCTTCTGCAACAAAATAAAGTACCGGCTGCACCGGCTTACCCTTTGAAAAAAGGAGTTTTCCCTGCTCCAGGTACAAGACCTGCATACGCTCCGCAATCCGCTCCACCTCCGATTTTCCCAACAAACTGTAGGGAAGATTTTTTTTCAACGTTTCCAGAATGCGAAGGCTAATCACGTTGGGCATACGAGGAAGGTACTGCGAATTATAAAATCAGGTACCCTGTTAAATTAGATATTTCTACGAAATATTCGCCCATATTCTTTGCAGAAACTAATATCTTCGCACCTTAAAATCAATGTTTTCACCCCTGAAACTGAAAACCATTGGTACGCAAAGTACATTCTAATTCCATTGATCCCACCACTGCCCTGCGCTATTACCTGTGCACAGGCTTCCTGTGTTTTATCCTATCCATACCCTTCTCCGCGTTCGCACAAGAGCTTGCCGGAAAGAATACCCTGACGCTATACCACAACCAGTTTTCGACGGGCGTACATCCGGTAACAGGTCATTTTCTCGTCTTTACCCAATCAAAATACTACGAGCTGGACGACGTTTCCGGAACCTGGTCGGCTCATGCCTACAAAAAAAATCAACTAGATTCAACGCTGCTGCGCCCTGGCAACCTATTGTATGTACCCACGCCTAACGGTTCCTATTATTTGCAAAATGGCGGAGGGGCTGTCTATGCATTTCGGGACTCCTCCCTGATACGCATCGATCAGTCTTTTCCTCATCGCAACCAATATGGAGGGGCTTTCTTTTTCCACGATGAAAAAATATACCTGTACGGTGGTTATGGCTTCTTCCAGCACAAGCCATACATGACTGAGTTTTCGTTGAACAATCCGCAATGGTACGTTTATGGATACGACCCCCAGACCCATATTCCGGCGGCGCGCAACAACATGATGTACCATCTAAATGCGGACGAACAAAACCTATATATTGCAGAGGGCAGAGGAAATAAGCATCCAGCCGTAAACGGAAGCCAGTCGGAATACTTTCGGGATGTTTGGGTTTTTAACCTTCCCCGGCGCAAATGGAAAAAACTGGGCTGGATTTCCAGCTCTACCTACCCACGGGATCACTCCGACCCCCTTATGATTGGAAATAAGTCCTACTTTATAAATCTCGGACAAGCAAAACTCCTGTATGCCGTCGATTTAAAAAATAACACCATCAGCGGATACAGTGCTACAGACAATCAAAACCACCGGATAAACGGCTTTATTAGGCCTGTGTATGGGAGTAAGCTAAAAAAGATGCTGCTCACCTACAGCGCGCCGGATGATATGACCCAACACAAGGCCACCTTCATTCTCAAAGCGACCTCGCTAAAGGAATTGGAGCACAACATAGTGTTTACCCAACGACTCTACTACCCCAAATACTGGGCGACCCTGGGTATTTTGCTGTTGGTTGCTATTTTCCTTACCATCCTGATTTTGGCTGGCCGCAGATTTATGGTTCAATACTGGAGACTAGCCAGGCATAAACCGGGGCAATCCCCTACCTTCGTGTTGGACACCAAATCCAGGATGCTCTTTCACCAGGATCGCATTGTTCCATTCCACGATGAACACATGGACTTAATCCTCGCATTTTGGCAAAACGGCTGGGGGCTGACGAATCTAAAGTTGCTGGAAGTCGTTCGAGCCGGGCAGGAATCACAGGAAGCCCTCAAAAAACGCAAAGCTCGGGTTTTAGATGAAGTCAATCAGCAATTTGCCTATACGACGCAGTCCTACGAACCATTCATTATTGAGGTCAAGGACCAAAACGACCGAAGATATAAGGAATACCTGATTAACCCAGTGTATATCAGCAGTATTCATGTGCTGGAATAAACCACTTCGCTGGATACATTTCTTTTTTCGCAACCGTTGGCTCGAGCGCGCTATCTTTAGCCGAAAGCACTTCCATGTAGTATGACGTGCTTTTTTTTGCGATAAAAACCGAATCCTTTCCCCTTTCTCCAAAATCGTATATTTTTGGAAAATTCTAAGCATTAGGGGTTAAATGGTATAGTAACGTCTAATAATAATCGGTTTTTATTGAAAATTTAAAACGCATCATCCTACGCACATGAAACCCACCGATATAAGGGATCCGGAGTATTTTCACAAAGTTGTGGACTGCCAGTATGCTTGTCCGGCGCACACGCCCGTTCCGGAGTACATTCGACTCATTGCCCAGGAAAAGTATTCCGAAGCTTATATGATCAACTGGGAATCCAATGTGTTTCCCGGTGTTTTAGGCCGTACGTGTGATCGTCCCTGTGAGCCGGCATGCCGCCGGGGTCGGGTCGAGGAAGAGCCCGTAGCTATTTGTCGTCTGAAACGGGTAGCTGCCGACTACAAGGGCGAAGTGAAACAGTATATGCCCCAGGGGCCGTTCCCTCCCAATGGAAAGCGAATAGCCTTAATTGGCGGTGGGCCTGCCTCTTTGACGGTAGCACGCGATTTGGCGCCCCTGGGCTATGAAATACACCTCTTTGACGAGCAGGATTTCGCAGGTGGGTTTATGCGCAGTCAGATTCCCTCTTTTCGTTTGCCGGAAGCGGTGTTGAATGAAGAGGTAGGGTATGTATTGAACCTGGGTGTACACACGCATTTCAAAAAATACGTCTCCAGCCTCAAAGAAGTACTAAACGAAGGATATGATGCTATTTTTGTAGGCACCGGTGCTCCAAAAGGGAGAGATTTACCGGAGCTGCCCGGTCGTTGGGATGCAGAAAAAAACATTCATATTGGCATCAACTGGCTGGCTTCCGTAGCCTTTGACCATACCCATGCCATTGGAAAAAAGGTCATCGTATTAGGAGGTGGAAACACTGCCATGGACTGCTGCCGCACCGCCCGTCGATTGGGAGGGGAAGAAGTGAAGGTCATTGTGCGCAGTCCATTTGCAGAAATGAAGGCCTCTCCTTGGGAAAAAGAAGATGCGCAACACGAAGGGATTCCAATTCTCGACAATCACGTTCCGAAATCGTTTGTGGTAGAAGGCGGCCGATTGAAGGGGATGACCTTTGAAAAAGTTCGAGTAGAACGGATAGACGGAAAGCGTCGGCTCATCCCTACGGGCGACCCCGACGTATTCGTTGCAGCGGATGATGTACTCGTAGCGATTGGGCAAGAGAACAGCTTCCCCTGGATCGAGCGCGACCTGGGCTTGGAATTCGATCAATGGGATATGCCCGTGGTAGATCCGCTTACCTTCAGCGCTACCCTTCCCGGCGTGTTCTTCGGTGGAGATGCTGCCTTTGGGCCCAAAAACGTCATCACGGCCGTAGCACACGGACACCAGGCGGCCATTTCTATCGATTTGTATTGCCGTAAGGAGTCCTTGACCACCCGCCCCGCGCCATTCACCAACCTGATGAGCCAGAAAATGGGCCTGCACGAATGGGCATACGACAACCAGGTGGTCAATGACCTACGCTATGTCGTACCGATGGCAGAGCAAAAGATTACGCTGGCCGATCGCAAAGCGGAAGTGGAACTCGGGTTTAATAAGATACAGGGCTTCAAAGAAGCGCAACGTTGTCTGAATTGCGATATACAAACCGTTTTCAGCAGCGAAAAGTGTATTGAATGCGATGCCTGTATGGACATTTGCCCCACCTCCTGCATCACCTTTACAACCGACGGCGAAGAGTCGGACCTTCGGGGCAGACTCAAAGCGCCAGCCAACAACATTGAACAGGACCTGTATGTGTCCAACCCGCTCAAAACACAGCGGGTCATGATCAAAGATGAAAATGTATGCCTGCATTGCGGGTTGTGCGCAGAGCGCTGCCCTACCGCTGCATGGGATATGCACAAGTTTTTTTATAAGGTTACAAAAGCAGGCTGATAATCCATGGTTCAAGCAAACAAAATCAACGACTTCGTAATCCGTTTTGCCAACGTCAACGGCACCGGATCTGCAAGTGCCAACTACCTACTGTGTAAAGCAATATTCCGAATGGGTGTGCCTGCCACTCCCAAGAATATTTTTCCTTCAAACATACAGGGACTTCCTACCTGGTATGAGGTACGCGTAAGCGAAAAAGGCTACCTGGGTCGGCGGGAAGGTATCGATATTCTCGTGGGCGTCAATCCGCAAAGTATGCGGGAGGATATCAAAAGTGTTCGCACCGGCGGCTATTTTATTTATGATAGCACCAAACCACTTCCGCCCGACTTACTGCGCGACGATATCCATTTTTTTGGCATTCCCATGATGGAGTTGTCTTATACCAATTTTACCGATCCCCGGCAACGCCAGTTATTCAAAAACATCATTTACGTGGGTGCCCTGGCCGCTTTCCTGGATATCGAGTTCGAAGTTTTTGAGCAGTTGCTCGCAGACCAGTTTAAAGGAAAAGAACGCTTAATTCAACCCAATATCAAAGCCCTGCAATTGGGGATTTCCTATGTCCACGCGCATTTTTCCTACCCACTCGACACGCGCGTTGCCCGTCGGGATGCCGTGGGGAATGCCATCTTGGTGGACGGCAATTCCGCCTGTGGGCTGGGTGCAGTGTACGGGGGAGCCAGTGTAGTCGCCTGGTACCCCATTACGCCTTCTACATCGGTGGTAGAAGCGTTTATGGATTATTCCGAAGAATACCGCGTAAATGCTGAAACCGGCGAAAAAAATGTGGCTATTGTACAGGCTGAAGACGAGCTCGCAGCCATCGGCATGGTCATCGGTGCCGGCTGGAACGGCGCCAGAGCCTTCACCGCTACCAGCGGTCCGGGGTTATCCCTGATGAATGAGTTTTTGGGACTCGCGTATTTCGCCGAAATACCCACCGTGCTCATCGACGTACAACGCACCGGTCCTTCCACCGGTATGCCAACCCGCACCCAGCAGTCGGATATACTGGAAGCAGCCTACGCCTCCCACGGCGACACCAAACACGTGCTGTTATTTCCCTCCAACCCCAAAGAGTGCTTCGATATGACCGCCGATGCCCTCGACTTGGCAGAGCAACTCCAAACACCTATCCTCATTATGACCGACTTGGATTTGGGTATGAATGACCATGTTTCGCCTCCCTTTGAATGGGATGACCAGCGTACCTATAAGCGTGGTAAAGTACTCAGCGCCGAAGAGTTGGAATCCATGGAACGATTCGGCCGGTATCTCGATGTGGACAACGACGGGATTCCTTATCGGACGATTCCAGGTACCCACCCCACCAAAGGAGCCTACTTCACCCGCGGTACTTCCCGCGATGAATATGCGGCCTATACCGAAGATGGCGCGGTTTACCAGCGCAACATGGACCGCCTGCAAAAAAAGTGGATCAGCGCACGCCAGTATGTACCCGGGCCACATTTATATCAAAAGAGCAATAAATCTTCCTTCGGAATGCTCTTCTTCGGCACCTCCCGCCATGCTTCCGAGGAAGCCCTGGATCTGCTCCATGAAAACGATATGGTGGTGGACGGCCTCCTGCTCCGTGCGTTCCCCTTTAATCAGGCGGTCATACAGTTTCTGGAAAACCACGAACACATCTTCATCGTAGAACAAAACAGGGACGCACAAATGCGTAGCCTCATCCTCATCGAGCTAGGCCTTTCTCCCGAAAAACTGGTTTCTGTGCTCAATTATGACGGGATGCCTGTCACGGCGCAGTATATCTTTAATCAAACGGCCCAATTCATCCGCTCCCATTAAATTCATCCGAAATGACCTATCAAAAACCAAAGTTCCGACACCCGGAGCTTCCCAAAAATAAACTGGGCTACACCCAAAACTATTACGAGGGTGCCCTATCTACCCTTTGCGCCGGCTGCGGACACGACTCCATCAGTGCGGCTATTATTCAGGCTGCGTACGAACTCAACATACAACCACATCGGCTGGCCAAATTGTCCGGTATTGGATGCTCTTCCAAAACTCCTACCTACTTTTTGGGCAATTCCCATGGATTCAACAGTGTACATGGCCGTATGCCTTCCGTCGCTACCGGCGCCAGTATGGCCAACCGCGATTTGATCTACCTGGGGGTATCCGGCGACGGCGATTCCGCATCCATAGGGATGGGCCAGTTTGTCCACGTGGTGCGCAGAAACCTGAATATGGTGTATATCGTGATGAACAATGGGTGCTACGGCCTCACCAAGGGACAGGATTCCGCAACGGCAGACGTAGGTTCGGTCAGTAAAGGCGGAAGCACCAACTTGTTTTCCGCTATTGACCTGGCCGGCCTGGCACTGGAATTGGGCGCCACCTTCGTCGCCCAAAGTTTCTCTGGCGACAAAAACCAGCTAGTGCCCCTCATCCAAGCAGCGATGTCCCATCCGGGATTCGCCTTCATTAATGTCATTTCTCCCTGCGTAACCTTCAACAACAACCAAGGCTCTACCAAATCCTATGATTTTGTCAGGGAGCATATCGATGCTACCGGCTCGGTAGATTTTATTCCGGAGAAAAAAGAGATCACTACCCAATACGATGCCGGCAGCGCCAAAGATGTTCAACTCCACGACGGAACCTGGCTACGCTTCAAAAAACTGCAGGACGGCTGGAATCCACTCGACCGGCAGTCGGCCATGAATGCTATTCATCAGGCCCGGCATACCAACCAGATTCTGACGGGGCTTTTGTATATCAACCAGGAAAAGCCGGATCTGCACCAAATGCTACAAACCTCCAAAACACCGCTGAACGCCCTCGGAGAGGCGCATCTCTGCCCAGGAAACCGGGTGCTTCAAGATATTAATGCTTCACTTCGATAACTAAAGCTATGAAAAATATCTCCTTCGCCTTCTTGGCACTTGTCGGACTTTTTGCCTGCTCTTCGGAAAAAAAACAATCAGCCTCCGTTGCTGATGGCGATAAAGCCTGGTGGAAAGAAGCGATTGTTTATCAAATCTATCCCCGTAGCTTCAAAGACAGCGACGGAGATGGCGTAGGAGATATTCCAGGTATCATCGAAAACCTCGACTACCTGCAAAGCCTAGGAATAAACACCGTATGGCTCAACCCGGTGTTCAGTTCTCCCAACGATGATAATGGATATGATGTCAGCGATTATCGCGGCATACAACCCGAATTCGGCACTATGGAGGATTTCGATGCCCTCCTCAGCGGGTTGCATCAGCGCGGAATCCGCCTCATAATGGACTTGGTCGTAAACCACAGCAGCGACGAGCACGAGTGGTTTGTTCAGAGCAAAAGCTCCCGCCAAAGTCCATACAGAGCCTATTACCACTGGTGGAATGCCGAAAAAGGAACCCCACCCTATCGCTACAGCCTCTTTGATGTCAACCACGACGCCTGGATGTACGACTCCACCACCAATGCGTATTACTTGCACTATTTTTCCCGCAAACAGCCGGATCTCAACTGGGAAAACCCTGCGTTGCGTAAGGAAATCTACGATATCATGCGCTTCTGGGCAGAAAAAGGAGTGGACGGCTTTCGACTGGATGCCTTCCAGTTTGCCGCTAAAGACCCCTCCTTTCCTGTATTTCCAGCAGGGTATGAAAAGAATTTTGTACAGTACTACGCTATGCAAGGCAATCTTCATAGCTACTTGCAGGAAATGCACCGCGAGGTATTTGCCAAATACGATGTAACGAGTGTAGCAGAAGGAGCCGGCAATTCATTCCAGGACGCGCATGACCTGGTCGATGCCGACCGAAAAGAACTGCACATGGCCTATGCCTTTGATGCCATTGACTTACCTAAACCCGAAGGATACGATCTGGTCCAATTCAAGGAAGTGTTTACGCGCTGGGACAGCGCCTTCGCTGAAAAAGGTTGGCTTTCTATCTTCCTGGCCAACCACGATAACGCGCGAATGGTAACGCGTTATGGAAACGACAGCCCTGCCTTCCGTGCCCTTTCCTCTAAAATGCTCTCCACCTTTATCATGACGATGCGCGGCACCCCTTATTACTATTACGGGGACGAACTCGGAATGTGCAATCCCGGATTTACCCGCATCGAAGATTATAAGGATAAATCGACCCAAAACGAATATGCATACCAGAAAAAACAGGGCGCCGATATGCAGGCATTCCTTCAGAAGATGCGCTTCGGAGGCCGCGATAATGGCCGAACTCCCTTCCAATGGGATCATTCTGCCCATGGCGGATTCACCAAGGGTACCCCCTGGATTGCCGTCAACAAAAACTATCCCGAGCTCAATCGCGCTGTGCAGGAGAAAGACCCACAATCCGTGCTCAACTACTTCCGGAAAGTGGTCAGGCTCCGCAAAGAAAATCCCCTGCTAACCTACGGCTCCTACCAACTCCTCGATCGAAATAATCCCGACACCTACGCCTACACCCGCACCTACGGGAACCAAACCTGGCTTATTTTACTCAATTTCCGATCTGCCCCGGCAAGTACCCATACCGGACTAAATCTTTCAACGGCGAAGGTAGTGCTTAGCAACTACCCCAACCCCTCGAAAGATGGGCAGCTCCAACCTTTCGAAGCCACCGTTTACGCGCTGAAATAGGTCCCGGACGTACGCAGATAGCCACTTCACCACCTATGTATTTAACCGGGCAGGCCTCCCTGCCAAACCCTTTCGCATCGACAACCGGTAACTTCCCTTTTACCTAACAACACGCTCAGCATGACCAATACCAAGGAAAACAACCCACTTGGACAGCATGAAATCAACACGATCCGCCTGGGTGTTTTGGGAGGCGGCCAACTCGGAAAGATGCTGGCACTGGCGGCTGGTAATTGGCATCTGCCGATGTATTTTCTGGATAAAGATCCCTCCTTTCCGGCTGCCCGCTTCGCGGCGCATTTTGAAGCGGGCGATTTTAATCTGGAAAGCGACGTACTGCGCTTCGGGCAAATGGTAGATGTGCTCACTATTGAAATCGAGCATGTACACCTGGGCGCCCTGCACCAGCTTCAAGCCAGCGGATTGACTATTCACCCCTCCCCTGACGTACTGGAAACGATAAAAGACAAAGGGCTTCAAAAACTTTTTTATGCAGAACACGAGATTCCCACGGCTCCCTTTGTCCTGTATGAGTCCTATGAGGCGGTGCTCGATGCGTTGAAAAAGGGCACCCTGAAGCCCCCCTTTGTTCAGAAAACCCGCACCGATGGATACGACGGCCGGGGGGTTGCGATTATTCGAACCTCCTCAGACTATGAAAAGCTGATACCTGGGGGTACCTTGATAGAAACCATGGCCCCTATCGAAAAAGAATTGGCCGTTCTGGTAGCCCGCAATGAACGCGGGGAGATAAAGGCCTACCCAACCGTAGAAATGGACTTTAACCCGGAAGCCAACCTGGTTGAATTCCTGATTTGCCCGGCACGCATCGACCAGGAGCTGGAAGCCCGTGCCGAGAAGCTGGCCATACAAGTTATCGAAGCCTTTGGTGTATGTGGCCTGCTGGCAGTGGAAATGTTCTTAACCCAGGATGGTGCGCTATGGGTAAACGAAGTAGCACCCCGCCCGCATAACAGTGGTCATCATACCATAGACAGCTGCACCACCAGCCAATTTGAGCAACATATCCGTGCGGTGCTCAACCTGCCCTTGGGCGATACCCGGCTCCATACGCCGGCCGTCATGGTCAATCTGTTGGGTGCTCCCGGCTTTTCCGGCCTGGTGCACTATGAAGGGCTGAGTGAGTGCCTGGCCATTCCTGGTGTGCACTTACATCTATATGGCAAAGATGAGACCCGCCCTTTTCGGAAAATGGGGCATGCCACCATTGTAGCGCCAGACCTAGGTACCGCTATCGACCGGGCAGAACAAGTGCGGGATACTTTGCGCATCCTCTCAAAATAAGCCTCCTCCACTACCCTACCATCTCGACAGGAACCAATCACCACGAGGCTGCCGATTTAGCCGTTTCGGACAACCTCGTGGCACGATCCGCTGATAGTAACTACCCAATAAAATGCCTCAGTTATCAATAAAAAGGATAAAATCCTGTGAAAGGGGGTTTAATACCTCCAGCAACTGATCGAAAAACGATCGACCGTAGCGAGGGTAGAAGTTCATAAAATTATCCCGTCTTTCCTGCAGGCTCTGCCCTGGAAATAGTTTCTCCTTCAAATTGCGAAGCTGTTGTACTTCCGTGTCGTGCTTTTGTTTTTCAGCGCGCAGCAGACGCCCCTCCAGTTGCTCCAGTACTTTCTGAAACTTGCTCTCTTCTGCCAGTACCGCTTTTTCCAAGGTTGGATCCACGGTGACCGCTTTTTCCAGGACACGCCGGAAGAGCTGGCCAGCCTGGTCGCGCTCCTCCTGGAGGGATAAGCTTTCGGTGGCCTGTGCCCCGATAAAACGGCGAATCAGTGCGTCGGAATCCAGCAACAAGTCCATCGGCTGCAGCCCGAGCTTATCCATCCTGTTTACCAGGTTGGGCTCGACCCACAACACCGAATTCCTTCGGATTAACATGGGGAAGTTAATGCCAAAATGTGCAAACTGCGTTTTTCGCTCCAGCCAGTATGCAATTTCTCCTCCTCCTCCAATATAGGCCAGGTTTGGGAGAATGGATTCCTGGTAGAGCGGGCGAAGTACCACATTCGGGCTAAACCGTTCCGGGTGGGTCTCTAATAATTCGTCTATCTCTGCGGATGAAAAGCGTGTTTCTGTCCCATGAATCAAAAATCCGGATTCGTCGCGCACGATGCGATGGCGACCATGTTCGGAGAGGTAAAACAAATTTATCTCCCGGGCGTGTGCCTGGCTGGAGAAGCCCGCTTTTTCGAGGGCGGCCTGCGTTTCAGTCACCAGCGGCTGGGAAGGTTGCTGAAATAACTCTTCCCGCATAATGGGCACGAATTTTTTCTTGAGCGCCGCCTGGTTCATATCCAGGGCCACCAGGCCATACGCCCCAAAAAGCCGGTTGACCAGGTCGATGGTAGCAGATCCGAAGGTAGCCTGACAAGTGTAGGCCGCTTTGATCTCCTCGAAGATTTCCTTGGCAGTAGCGGAATCGCCCAACAAGGCTTCCAACTGGCTCAGCACGTCCTGTAAAGTATCGCAAGCCAAGCGGCCCACCGCCCCACCGCCGGGTTGCTGCCACTCCAGCTTTTTTCCAAAAAGATAGGTATGGTTAATCTCGTCGAAATCATGGTCTTCCGAGCCACTTACAAAAACCGGAACAAACCCGTACTCCGGAAATGAATCGGAGAGGTGGCGTGCCAGATGGATGGTACCCAGAATCTTATATACGTAGTATAGCGGGCCGGTGAAAATTACGGGCTGATGTGCCGTAGTAAGGGTGAAAGTGCGGGGGTTTCGCAGTTTTTGTATGTTTTCAAGCACCCTTGGGTTGGTATGAAGCGGCGCATATTGCTGTTCGAGCACTTCAACCAACAAGGCCCGATCGGTGTGGTCTTTCGCCTTATCCTCCAACACAGCAGGAAAGGAAGTCAGCACCGGCTCATACTTATAAAAGGGGCGCAAGGCAGGGTTTCTACTGGCGTATGCCAAATCGTTTTCGGCGAAATGCGGCACATGGGTCAGGGGGATACGGTGTATTTCCATAGTATAGGTTTTCTTGTTGAAGGAGGGTAAAGATGGCAACATAGGGGATGTAGGTCAATCTCCATAACTGGACTCATTCGTCAGCCCGCGCTTTTCCTCCGGAGGAGGGCTGAAAAAGTATTTGTAAAATAGCCTGAGCTACTATTTGGTTCAGCAAACTGCGCATTTTATGCGCCCTTGGCTCCCAAAAGTCATTTGGGCAGCTATCTGGAATTTTTTTTCATAAAAAAATAAAAACCAATTACTTAGAATAAAAAAACAGGCTATTTCACTTTTTGAAAAATAGGGGAAATACCATTTCCCCTATTTTTATTAGTTAGTGAGAAAAGTGCTTTCTAATTTAGGGAAGCGGAATACAAAATGTTCTGTGCAGGATTTGTTGAAGCCTAATCCCAACCACAAATGGCTGAACTATTTTTTCATTGCCGTTTGTAGGGCCCAAAGTTTGCTAGGCCATCCCTGAATAGCCACACTCAAATTCTGCTACTGTTGGCACGAGGCATATAGAAAAGGGCCATGTTTCACTGAGCAGTGCATACATGGCCCTTTATTTTGCAGGATGGGGTACTTATCGGATCAGCGTCACATCACCCTGTCGGTTGAATTCTTTGCCATCGGGGAAGCGAAGTACGACTTTATAGACATACACATCCGAGGGAGCGGGATTTCCACCCACATTGCCGTCCCATCCTTGTGGATTCACGCTATTAAATACCACCTGGCCCCAACGATTCCAGACCCGGAATTCAAGGATTTCTATATTTCCGGTGAAAACAACGCGGAAGTGGTCGTTGTGGTCATCGCCGTTGGGTGTAAACGCGCTCGGCAGATCAAATTCTGGCGGAACAACCCGAATAGGAGGGGTAACGGCTACTACCTCGCAACCCTTCGCCGTCTTTATAGTAACCATATATACAGTTGGGTCTTCGGTTGGTTTTTCCTGGATAGTATTGGAAGTGCCCTGTAGCGGTGTTCCATTGGCTTTCCAGCTATACGTAACACCAGCCGGATTGGGAGGATTGGTATTAGCGCGGATGGTGATATTGGATCCCTGAGGTATTCCATCCACCACCGCCTCTGGGGGGTCGTAGGTAAATCCAGTAATGACGGGCACCGTTTCTACATCGACCTGAATCGTTTTGGTGATTGTTCCACAATTAGGGCCATAGACGTAGGTAACTTTGAACTGCGTACTTTTTGTGAGATTATTGACCGACAAGGTAGGGCCTGATGCGGTATTCAATCCGTTGTTCCAGCTCCACAGGAAGGACTCTTGGACACCGCTGGGGGCTGTCCCATCTACCTGAAGTGAAATATTTTGTCCGGGGCAAAGCACCTGGGTAATAGGCACCGTCAGGTCAGCAGGTTGCACGACATAAACCGTTGTTTGAACCTGCACCGCCGGGCAGCGGCCGCGTTGAGCGGTCAGTGTGTAGGTCGTATTCGTTTTGGGTCCCACTTTTAGCAAGGCTCCGGCAACATTCAGGCTTGGGATTTGGGGCGACACCCAGTTATAGGTTACGCCCGGTTCCGGACTTGACAGGAAGAGCGCCAGGGAATCACCCAGGCAAATCGTCGGGTTGACGGCAATGGGGGTAGCTGGCGGCTGTAGCACATTGACGGTTACCGATTTGCTAGTCGGGCACCCTTTTTCCGTAACGGTGATGGTGTAGGTAGTGGTAGTGTTGGGTACAACCCGAGGGTTTTTGCACTCTACGCAGGAAATATTCGACTCGGGCGACCACTTGATTTCGCCTTCGCCTTCAAAGCTCGCGTTGAGCTGAACGTTCTCGCCCAGGCATATTTCCGGATTGGGGGGCGTGATTTGGATATTTTTTGGACGAATGACCGGAATAAACACCCCTTGGGTATCGATACAGGCTCCGTTGCGGGTTTCGCGGAAATAGATGGTACTGTCTTGGGTGGTGATCACCATGTTCCAGAGCGTATCCGGCGTTTCGAAGCCTTTGCTGGGAAACCAGGTGTGTTTGATATTGGGATAGAGGTAAGGCTCGAAGGTTTCGGACTTCAAGGTGACAATCTGTCCCTGGCAGTAAGGATTTTTCAGGGGGTCAGCGCTGATGCTCCGGTTGATCGGCAGGGAATCCACTTTTACAAATACGGAATCCAGTATAGTGCATCCACCGGATACGAACCGGGTGTAGTAGGTCACTGATTGGCGTGGGTTGACATCTACTGTCAATTTGAGGGAATCCCGGAAGCTTCCGTCGGAGGCGGTCCAGTAAAGACCCGTTGCATTCGTAGTATTGGTAATAGCCCCTATTTTCAGGGGGGTTCCCAGGCAGAGCTGCACGGTATCCGCAGACAGGATATCTACCCGGGGAGGGAGGATAGTCACGGTAATCGATTTGCGCGTTTCACAGCCTCCCAGGTTGAGAATCGCGGTGTAATTGGTAGTTGCTTTGGGCAGCGCTACGAAGACCTCCGGGTCGTCGGTAGGGACAATGCCCTCCGTTGGCTGAAAGCGAAGCCCGTATCCGCGGGTATTTGTACTGGCTCGCAGGCGCACCGGAACACCCCGACAAACGCCGGCGTTTGGGTCTATTGCCTGTAAGGTGAGTGCAGGAACGGCCGTCAGGATACGCAGGGAATCCCGCTGTGACACCCCATTTACGGAACCTGATAAGATAATAAGGGTTCCCGAAGCGGGCGATTTCAGCCGAAGCGTATCGCTGGCAGGATTAGCGATGCTAATAGTAGGGGATGTCCAGACGTAGCCACTACCGCCCTTGGCGGTCAGAACCAGGGAACTATCCGGACAGATGTAGATGGTATCCACATCCGGCGCTATGTGCAGCCGTTGTCCAAAAATGGGTGCTATCGTAGAAGAACCCAGAAAAAACATACAGGACGTAATCGTTGCCCAGAAGAATTGCTTCATCCGAAAAGATTTTTGCGATGTGCCTAAAGGTAGTAAATCCACTTATAAAACGATGAATTCCTAATTGCAAAAGTACGCTATCCTTATCCTTTCATGCGATAAGGACTACTGGTGTACATAACGCCCATTTCCCACTTGACCATATAATCCCGCTTCCCTAATCCTCCGAAGGGCTGCAGGCCTCCAACGCCTGATCCACCCTTTCCAAAGAGGTATATCCCAGGGAATTGCCCCAGCTATTGGAAATATAGTTGATAATATTGGCTATTTCGAGGTTATTCAGCCCCGAAACGGCGGCCATTGGAAATTTATATATTTTTCCGTTGACGGAAATAGTATCGCTCAAGCCATATTGAATAACACAGGCCACCCGAGCCGGATTGGCAGAAAGGTAGTCTGAACCAGCGAGCGGGGGGATATTTCCGCCTAAGCCGGTACCATCCTGCATGTGGCAGTTGGCACAATGCTGCGCATACAGGGCAGCGCCTTGCCGGTATCCTCCAGTTTCACAAGATGACAGGCCACCTACAAATACGATACCCAATAAGAATACACTCCATGCTCTAATCATGCCTAAGGGAATATGGTTCAATACGTCTTTGTCATCGAAGTAGGGACAACCAAAATAAAATCGCCTTTTTTCTGATTGGATTCCAGCAAGGTATCCAGCTTTTCCTGCTCTACGCTGGCAATAGTGACCACCTCTGTACGGGGTGCATATTTTTTTAGGTACCACACGGTTCCTTCTTTCACATCCGAGTGATAGCTTCCATTGTAATGCACCATCAAATGACCCCGTTGCAAGCTTTGAGCGATAAAATATCCCATCGTGGCATCTTTGACCGCCTGGGAATGAATGAGATTGGCGGCATTAGGCCCGCCGTGTCCACCCATCATGGCAATCATATTTTTATAGGAGGGCAGCTCCATATCCACGGTAATAGGAAGCGGGGCTAAGAAGCCCTTTGCCGCTACATCGAGGCTGTCCAGTGATTTTATACCGTTGCGAAACACCAGATTGGCATATCGCCTTGGAATATTCGTGCCGATGAACGGAATTTTCTTTGCTTTGGCAAATTCCACCAGGGGTTTATAGTCTGTCGCGTAATTTTTCCAGAGGCGAGCCTCTTCCTCAAAGCTTTTTTGGGTAAGGGTACCTCTCAGGTATTCATCCATCAACAGCTGGTTGTCGCGCTCAAACATCTCAGCACCCAACAACAGTTTACCATTTTTTGCCTCGTACAAATCACGGGTCATCTCTAATTGCAGCCAATGGCAAATCGGGTTGTTGTGCTGCTCGCCGAAGAAAAGGACATCTGCTTTTTCCGCTTTTTTAAGGACATCTGCATAGCTGACCTCCCGGCCATCCTGGTCGAACAATCGGTATGCGGGTTTGAGATGCTGGCTAAACAATGGAAAACAGAACGCGCCAAGGAATAGGGTAAATAGGAATTTTTTCATTTCAATATTTTTTGCAAAGGTAGTAATCGGGCAGGAATAGCCGGTTGGGCTCCCCTGCTTTTCCAAACAATGGTAAAAATAACACCTTTTAGCTATAAAACATCCCTATGAAGCAGCCAACAGGGAGAGAAGCCAGCAGAGGCACCCTACGCCTCCTCACCCAGCAAACTACCTGCCTGCACGACTTATCTGATAGATTCTTCCCTCCACTACCTTACTGGCCCCACTTTACAGGGTATTTTTTCGTTATTTTGTAAAAAAATATACAGTATGAGGACGCGGTCTGTATCCCCTTTTGTTCGGGTAATCACTACCATATTGGTTTTGCTCATCGGTTTTTCCTGCTCGGTCAATCCCGTAACCGGGAAAAAAGAGCTCATGCTGATGACGGAAGAGCAGGAAATTGCCCTTGGCATACAATCTGATCCGGAGATTGTTTCGAGCTTTGGCGAGTATAAGGATCCTGCTTTACAGGCATTTATCACGGCCAAGG